>TARA_B100000686_G_scaffold355377_1_pt1 | contig 28300 bp, 24 predicted proteins | sample TARA_B100000686 | Tara Oceans TARA_B100000686 (sample SAMEA2622733) | marine metagenome | biome: marine biome (ENVO:00000447); feature: marine epipelagic mixed layer (ENVO:xxxxxxxxx); material: "saline water (ENVO:00002010), including plankton (ENVO:xxxxxxxx)" | depth 150 m | reverse complement strand
CATACATATGTGTATGTAAACATATAATTCTATATGCTTATGAAATGAGCCTTTTGAAATCAAGTAATTGCATAGAAGAATCATCATCTGGGGGATCTGGAGCATCCGGTGGAAGAGTTGCCCGACGCAGGCTACGTATGCGTGAGGCGCTATTACAGGCTGGTGCCAGGCAGTTTTCTGCACGAGGAATTGACACAGTTAGCGTAGAGGATCTTTTAGAGGAGGCTGATGTTTCTCGGGCTACTTTCTATGATATTTTTCCTAATAAAAACAAGCTATTAAAAGATATTATTAATCCAGTGCTTAAGAAGGCCACCCAGAGTGTCAAGGAGTTGGAGCAATTACCAGCTGAACTAGCGCTAAACTCGCTTTTTAAAGTTTATCTCGACCTCTGGCTAGAACATAAAGATGGACTAATGTTGATTCCGTTGGTGGACGCAAGTGCTTTTGAATACTTTCAAGGTCAGCATGAGGTTCTCAATCAGGCTTTAATGTCAGTCCTAATGAAGGCAGAAAAAAATAATCTGCTGCGTAATGGAAGTGCTAATTATTCCTTACGTATATTAGCTAGAACAGCCATTCCACTTTTAAAGGTTTATGACGGTCATCCTTCGAGGGATGAATTATTTCTTGATGGAATGAAAGCCTTGTTAGTGAGATTTGGCTAGAATTATTGTGAATTCCTCTTTAAATCAGCGGAATGCTGGAAATACTGCTTTGTTAGCTGTTCTTTTTGCAGGAGTTCTAATTAGTGCTTTAGATATTGCAATTGTTGGGCCAGCTTTGCCAGCAATCCAAAATGACTTCGCAGTTAGTGGTAGGGCTCTATCATGGGTTTTTAGTGCGTACATACTAACTGGTCTAATAAGTGCCCCGTTAATGGCGAAGCTTTCAGACCGATACGGACGCCGTAATGTTTATCTTTTTGACATTGCATTATTTGGACTAGGTTCATTGGTCGTAGCTATATCTGCCAGTTTTGAGATGCTACTTATCGGAAGGGTTCTTCAAGCCTTTGGTGCCGGCGGGATTCTTCCAGTTGCTAGTGCAGTAATTGGCGATACTTTCCCTGAAGAACGTCGTGGACCTGCGTTAGGATTGATTGGAGCAGTCTTTGGTGTTGCGTTCTTGTTGGGGCCATTGCTGGGGGGAGTGCTGCTACAGTGGAGTTGGCGATGGTTATTTTTAATTAATATTCCTATAGTTTTGGTTGTGTTTTGGCAGGCTTCAAGACTACTCCCATCGACACCTATGTCCGTTCGTCTTCCGTTTGATTTGCTTGGTGTAGTTTTTCTTAGCGTTTCTCTCTTGTCTTTAGCATTAGGAATAAGTTGGATTAATGTAAATGCATTATTCGTAAGCCTTCTAACACCCAAAATTATAAGTATCTTATTAATCGCTATAACAGGTTTCTGTTTTCTCTGGGCTATTGAAAAGAGAGCCATTGATCCAGTTTTGCCACCAAAGCTCCTTAGTAAAAGAGAATTGAAGTTGTTAGCTATTATTGCTGTGGGTACTGGGCTTGCTGAAGCAGGGATGGTTTTTTTGCCAGCTCTCGCTGTTGCAGCATTTGATGTTGAAGAAGCTACCGCTAGTTTTATGTTAGTTCCATTAGTTACCGCAATGATTTTTGGTGCACCTCTTGCGGGATGGTTAGTAGCGCGCTGGGGTGCAAAGAAGATTATTCAACTAGGATTGCTCATGGTGATTGGGGGGTTGTTTATTTTTGGTGTGCCCGTAATAAGCAGTACGACCTTTTATTTAGGTGGAATCTTAGTTGGAGTAGGGCTCTCAGGAATTTTAGGGGCCCCATTGCGGTATATTATTATTAGAGAAACACCTCGTGGACAAGCAGGATCAGGGCAAGGTCTTTTAACAATATTTTTGAGTGTAGGACGAATTTTGGGCGCAGCAACTGTTGGTGGATTTATAGCGTTTCAGCAGGGGGGTGTTGAGGGTTTCCAAGAAGCATATTTCCTTGTTGCAGTAATGATTACGCCAGTTGTGATATTTAGCGCTCTATTAAAACCGGATAAGATTATTCGGCAAAGTAGGTCTTCTTCCAGTATTTAAGGTGCTATATCTACTTGATTGAGTATTATTTCTGGCACATTACTTAACTGACGCGCAGAATACTGTGTAAGTACTTAAAGGTTATGTGGGGTAACACTATGGAAAACAATTGGATTGCTCCATCAATTTTATCAGCCGATTTTGCTCGCCTGGGAGAGGAGGTTGATGCTGTCCTTAATGCAGGCGCTGATTTGGTTCATTTCGATGTTATGGATAACCACTATGTGCCAAATCTCACTATTGGCCCGATGGTTTGTGAAGCATTACGTAGTTATGGGGTTGAGGCTCCCATAGATGTACATTTAATGGTTAGTCCAGTGGATCGACTGGTGGGCGACTTTGCTGATGCTGGTGCTAGCTATATCAGTTTTCATCCGGAGGCTAGTGATCATCCGGATAGAACTCTTCAGCTTATCCGCAAGGCTGGATGCAAAAGTGGTCTAGTCTTTAATCCTGCAACACCTCTCAGCTGGTTAGATCATGTTATGGATAAAGTGGATATGATCTTGCTGATGTCAGTTAATCCTGGTTTTGGTGGGCAAAGCTTTATTGATGCCACGTTGAACAAGCTAGCTTTTGTCAGACAACTAATTGATCAGTCAGGACGTAAAATTCGATTAGAAGTCGATGGTGGGGTCAAGGTGGATAATATTGCTCAAATAGCTGCTGCTGGAGCTGATACTTTCGTGGCGGGATCGGCGATATTTGGAACCAAGGACTATAAAAGCACAATAAGCCGTATGAAGAGCGAGATTGCTGCTGTACGATAAACTAGCAATCTGGAGTTAGCTTGCAGTGCTAGTTGCAAAGATAATACCTAGTTATTTTAAGTTGGCGATATTGCTGTTTGGTCTAATCCACACATGAATTCTTCTAAAAATCAGTTTGGCTTAATGCGATAACAGAACCGATTTCATAGCTTGCGTAAACCTTAATAAGAGAAGTTTATCGCCATCTTGACACTAGTTTTTGCTATTCTCGCCACCCTGTTATGGGTCTATTAGTTAAAAAACAGTCAGAGGTAACAGTGAATTGGGTAGTTCATAAATTTGGAGGAACAAGCTTGGCCGATGCTGAGTGCTTTCAGCGGGTTGCTGATATTGTACTTACGCAGCCGGGTGAGAATCGTGCAGTTGTGGTTTCAGCAGTTGGTGGCATAACTAACCTGCTATTTCAGTTAATTGATAATGCAGCAAGACGAGAGCCTATTGATGAATTGGTGGGGGAGTTGCATGAGCGTTATAAAATTATAGTAGGGGATCTATTGCCCTCTAAAGAAAGTAGCGCATTTCTTAAACAATTCGAAATTGATTTGAGTGATATTAGTAGTGTTTTGAAGGCGCTATCTCTTGTCAAAGCCGCTTCACATCGAAGTCGAGATATGGTGTCAGGCTTCGGGGAGATATGGTCTTCTAGAATGCTTTCAGCTTTGCTGAGCGCCCGAGATGATTGCGACCAAGATGTTCTATGTATTGATGCGCGTGACGTTTTGGTGGTGGAAGCAGGCGAAATGGGGCCTATCGTTTGCTGGGAGCCCACTCAGGAAAATTTAGCTGCATCAATTCCTTCAAAGTTTGACGGCATCGCGGTAATAACCGGTTATATCGCAAGGGATTCAGATGGGTTACAAACAACTCTTGGAAGAAATGGTAGTGATTATTCGGCCTCAATATTTGGAGCGCTCTTAGATTCAGATGCTGTCCATATATGGACAGATGTTGATGGTGTGATGAGTGGTGATCCTCGTCAAGTTCCAGAAGCGACTGTCATAAACGAAATTTCTTATAGCGAGGCGATGGAACTTGCATATTTCGGTGCAAAAGTAATACATCCGCAAACAATGGCGCCTGCAGTAGCACACGACATTCCAATTCAGATAAGGGGTACTTTTAACCCGTTACATCCAGGTACTCGGATAACAGCATCAACTGATCAAGGTGATGGCCTCATTAAGGGGGTCAGCGGTATCGATAACGTTGCTTTAGTAAATCTAGAAGGTGCTGGCATGATCGGTGTTCCCGGTACCGCCGACCGACTTTTTGGGGCACTACGAGATGCTAATGTTTCAGTAATGCTTATTTCTCAGGGAAGTTCAGAGCATTCGATTTGCTTTGCTGTGCCACAGAATTCAGCTGAGCTTGTTAAATCTGTTGTGGAGAAAGCGTTCTCGGTGGAATTATCCCAGGGACAGATACAGAACATAGAAGTTACTACTGAGTGTGGGGTTCTAGCAGTAGTAGGTGATGGTATGGCAGGCATACCTGGTGTGGCTGGAAGATTTTTTCGTACCTTAGGTAGTGCAGGTATAAACGTTCGCGCTATCGCTCAGGGGGCTTCAGAACGAAATATTTCCGCCGTAATAGATGCGAAAGAAATGACGAGAGCCCTTAGAACTGTTCATGCAAGTTTCTACTTATCTGCAAAAACAGTTTCTATTGGGCTAATTGGCCCTGGAGCTGTTGGAAGCGCCCTTTTAGATCAATTATCAGGTGAGGTTAAGCGGCTTCGTAAGGCTTTTAATTTAGATCTTCGGCTACGGGCTGTAGGTACTTCAAAGCGGATGCATCTTAATGATCAATTTATTGAGTTAGGTGATTGGCGTTCTTTGGTGGATGCAGGCGAAACAATGGATCTCGAACAATTCGTAAACCATATTCAGGCAGAACATTTGCCTCATGCTGTAATTATTGACTGTACAGCAGAGTCAGATATAGCAGATCAGTATGGAGAATGGTTAAATCGAGGTATTCATGTCATCACTCCAAATAAACGAGCACATAGTGGTCCAATTGAGTACTACGCGTCTCTAAAGAATCTTTCACATTCTGCTAATACCCATTTTCTTTATGAGGCAACGGTAGGTGCAGGATTGCCTGTTATTCAAACGCTCAAAGATTTAGTTGAAACAGGCGATGAAATTGAAAGTATTAGTGGTATTTTTTCTGGCACTTTGTCTTATCTTTTTAATGTTTTTGATGGGGATCGACCTTTCTCTGAAATTGTCCGCGAGGCACGTTCTCATGGTTATACAGAGCCAGATCCCAGGGATGACCTTTCAGGATTAGACGTAGCCAGAAAAGCTGTGATTCTTGCACGTGAGGTGGGTCTTGATCTTGAGTTACATGAGGTCCATGTTGAGAGTCTTGTGCCTAAAGAGCTAATTCAAGCCGAGGTGCAGGACTTCCTAGACCAATTAGCTGATCATGATGATTCTTTGGCAAAAAAGTATCAATCAGCTCGAGAATCAGGTCAGGTGCTACGTTATGTAGCAAACTTAAATATTAAGACAGGGGATGTTGGTGTTCGTCTAGAAGAATTTCCAGAGGAACATCCATTTGCGAGCATTAGTCTAACCGATAATATCGTACAGTTTGTGACACGCCGATATTGTGAAAACCCATTAATAATTCGTGGTCCAGGTGCTGGGCCAGATGTTACCGCAGCGGGTATATTTGCTGATTTGCTGAGATTATGCAGTATGTTAAGTGCTAATAGTGACTAACAAAGTATGCGATATCTAAGTACTCAAGGGGCCTATGAGGCAAATTTGATTGAGGTCATTGGTAGGGGTTTAGCGCCGGATGGAAGGCTTTATGTTCCAGAAAGGTTACCGAGTTTTGATTTTAAAAAAATACAAGGTGAGTCGTTAGCTGAAATTGCAATTGAGCTTCTTGAGCCTTTTTTTCAAGGGTCTCCACTGGAAGTGGGCCTTGAGGAAATTTGTAAGGATGCCTTTAATTTCCCAGTACCACTTGAGGAGCTGAATAAGGGAAAATTATCTGTTCTTGAATTGTTTCATGGCCCCACAGCAGCCTTTAAAGATGTTGGTGCAAGATTTTTAGCCTCGGTTATGGAGCGTTCGTTAGAAGAATTAGGTTTAAAAGGTGAGAAACCCCTGACCATTCTTGTTGCTACTTCTGGTGATACTGGTGGGGCAGTAGCAGCAGCCTTTCACGGGCGCAGTGGAATTAGGGTGATAGTTCTTTTTCCTGATGGTCAAGTATCTCCTCGTCAAAAACATCAGCTAACTTGTTGGACTGGGAATGTTAGCTCATATGAAGTAAATGGTTCTTTTGATCAATGTCAGGCATTACTTAAGAGCGCCTTTAATGATGTGAATCTTAGGGAGAAACACCAACTGAGTGCCGCAAATAGTATCAATCTAGGTCGGTTGCTTCCACAGACGGTATACCACGCAGCAGCAAGCATTTGGCATTGGAGACAGTATGGAACTAAAGTAAATTATATTGTACCTACTGGTAATCTCGGTAATGGCTTGGCCTGCATTTGGGCCCGTGCCATGGGTATGCCTATACAAGATATTATTTTGTCTACTAATTCAAACCGAGTAATATCGGATTTCCTATCAACAGGGGATTGGCAGCCAAGAAGTAGTATTCAGACGCTTGCTTCAGCTATGGACGTCGGAGATCCTAGTAATATGGAAAGGTTGCAGCACTTAATACCAGATTTTCCTGATTTACGAGCTGCTATAGAGGCTTATCCAGTAAGTGATGAAAAAATCATCAAACAGTTGGCTAAAGATCATATTCAGCGAGATAAAATATGGTGCCCACACACAGCTACCGGCTTTAGTGTTTACGACGAGCTACCTAGGAATCGACAGGAAAACGAAGCTTGGATAGTGGCTGCAACAGCCCATCCTGCTAAATTTGACCATATAGTTGAGGAGGCTATAGGTGCAAAGGTGCCTGTTCCCTTGGCTTTAAAAGCTCTTTTAAAATTGCCAACTAGTTATGGAAAGCTTGAACCAGATATTACTCATTTTAGCGCCATATTAGATGATTAAAAAATGTTAGAAAACATTATTTTAAACTATATTCTTAATGTGTTTTCAACTTACAAGGAATGGTTGATAGGAGGCTTGTTTCTTTTGGGTATCTTTGTCGTGTTTATTTTTATTAAACGAAAGCAAAGTGATACTAACCCTTTAACGAATCTTATAGAAGAAATAAGTATTGAACGCCTTAGTAATATTTTCCTGTTTGATGATATGGATGGAGAAATTCATATCGAGCATCTGCTTCTTACTATACGGGGGCTGGTTATACTGGATGTAAAAACAAGCACCGGTAAGGTGTTTGGTGGAAATCAGATGGATGAGTGGGCAATTCTGACAGGTCAGGAGCGTATATCCATTGAGAATCCTCAGATGGCCTTATATAACCGAATGGCAGCTTTACGTCTTTTAGTTAGAGATATTCCTATTTTAGGTCACGTTCTATTCATTCAGGGAGCTGATTTTAGTAGAGATCGCCCAGAGAATGTGATTCTTCCAAAAGAATTGCTTAATCTTTATAAAAAGCCAGATAGGCTTGAGTTAGAACGTGTTACGGAAGCATTTAGCCCTTATTGGCAAACTATTTGTAGTTCAGTAAGGCCAGATCTCTAAGCGATTCCTTCTTATTATGAAGTTTCTGAGGTTTTAAGGTTAAAAAGTTGCTCTGCATTGATACGGCTTGCATCTGCTATATCTGTTACCGATTTGTTCATTATTTTTGATAATCGCTCCAGTATATGAGGGAGAAACCTAGGCTCGTTTCTACGGCCACCTGGCTTTTGAGGTAAATCTTTAGGTAATAAATACGGTGCATCTGTTTCTAATAACAACCGCTCTAGAGGAATATCACCTACTGCATCACGGAGTTCATGACCTCGGCTGTCATCACATAACCATCCAGTAATTCCTATGTATAAATCCATATCCAGGTAGGTATGCAATTCATGTTTTCCACCTGTGAAGCAATGTGCAACTCCTCCACATAGTTTATGTCGAATAGGTCGAAGTAAACTAACTAGATCTTTATGAGCTTCACGTTGATGCAAGAAGACGGGAAGATTTATTTCAGTTGCTAATTCTAATTGGCTTAAGAAAGCATGTTTTTGTTCATTCTGTGTGGAAAAGTTTCTATGAAAATCTAGTCCGCATTCGCCAATCGCGACAATTTCGTCATTTTTAGCTAAGTCCTGTAGGGCAGTAATCGTATGTTCATCAAATTCTTTAGCATTATGTGGGTGCACACCTGCGGTTGCGAAGAGGTATTCAGGGTAACTCTTGCTAAGTTCTAGAGCACGAACACTTTCCACTATCGAAGTTCCAGTCACAATAATCCGGCTTATACCGGCTAAATGAGCATTCTGAATCACAATTGAAAGATCATTATCAAATGAGTTGTGAGTCAGGTTGGCTCCAATATCTATTAATGACATCATATTGTTAGATCATGAAGGGTAATTAGGTTTTAAGTAATAGTTATATTTAATTGATGTATTCAGAATAGGATGTAACTCTCAGCAACAATAATAGATTATCTACCAAAGAGATTGCATAAGAGGGTATTATGCGACGGTTATGTTGACCTATTAGTAGGTGGTTCTATGAACGATTTCAAAATTCCGCCGGATAATGTCCCCCCAGATTTGGATGCTGATTCCGTTATTGAGGAAAGTAGTCTCGAAGAGAATATTAAGTCTCGTTCAACTTGGTTAAGACTGTTGTTTATGGTGTTGTTTGCTGCTATTTGGAGTGTTTCAAGAGTGGTGGTTATCGCTGTAATGCTCCTTCAATTTTGTATTGTATTAGTAAAAGGGAAGACTAATACACGTCTGAATTCTTTAGGACAGAGTCTAGCCACGTATTCTTATCAACTAGTCGCTTATCTAGCATTTGTTACAGAAGTTCAACCTTTTCCATTTGACGATTGGCCAACAGAGCCTCCCGGATAATTAGGCGCGCCTAATACGCCTAAATTTAGTTCAGGCAGCTTTATCCGCCTTAACAAGCTGTCGAAGGACATATTGTAGGATCCCTCCATTTATAAAATAGGCCTGTTCTTTAGGAGTATCGATACGCACCAATGCTTTGAATGAGTTTTTTGTCCCGTCAGTCTTGGTTGCTATTATGTTGACATGGTCTGAACGACCTTCATCAATTCCTATGATATCGAAAGCTTCTTGTCCATCTAAGCCAAGTGATGAAGCATTTTCGCCATCTAAGAATTGTAGAGGAATTACTCCCATACCGATTAAGTTAGAACGATGTATCCGTTCATAACTTTCAACAAGTACCGCCTTTACACCTAATAGTTGTGTCCCTTTAGCAGCCCAGTCTCTTGAAGATCCAGAACCATATTCTTTACCTCCAATAATTAACAGCGGTACGTTTTCATCACGATAGGCGGTTGATGCTTCAAATATACTCATTTGTTTTCCGCTAGGGATATGAGTTGTCCAACCACCCTCTGTGCCTGGTGCAAGCTGATTGCGGAGACGTATATTGGCAAATGTCCCTCGCATCATCACCTCATGGTTTCCTCGCCGTGAACCATACGAATTAAAGTCTTTAGGCTCTACACCTAAAGCACGCAAGTAGTCACCTGCGGGACCATCAGTAGCAATTGCACCAGCCGGTGAAATATGATCAGTTGTTACTGAGTCTCCTAACATGGCTATAACTCGAGCATTATGAATATCACCAGTTGATTGAGGTTCCAGCGTCATACCATCAAAATAAGGAGGGTTCTTTACATACGTAGATGTGTTGTCCCAAGCATAGGTTTCACCTGCGGCAACTTGGAGTTGATTCCAATTATCATCCCCATCAAATACTCCGGAATAACTTCTAGCAAACATATTGGCATCAATGTTTTTAGAGATAAGGTCTTGAACTTCATGAGGACTAGGCCAAATGTCTCGTAAATAGACTGGGTTACCCTTTTTATCTTCTCCTAACGGCGCATTATAGAGATCTACATCCATGTTTCCTGCTAAGGCATAGGCAACTACTAGGGGAGGAGAAGCTATAAAATTCATTCGGATAAGTGGGTGTATCCGGCCTTCAAAATTACGGTTTCCGGAGACAACTGAACAACCAATAATGTCACTTTTTTGAGTTGCATCTGCAATTTCTTTGGGGAGCGGACCTGAATTGCCGATACAGGTTGTACAGCCATATCCGACTATATTAAAACCAAGTTGTTCTAGGTCATCTAATAATCCTGTTTCCTTAAGGTATTCGGTGACCACTTTGGACCCAGGTGCAAGAGAAGTTTTGACCCATGGTTTTGGTTTGAGGCCTCTTGCAGCTGCATTTTTTGCTAAAAGCCCGGCACCAACCATTACGGCTGGGTTTGAGGTGTTTGTACAGCTTGTGATAGCCGCAATTAAAACCGCACCATCACTTACTATAAAAGATTCATCGCCCATTTCGACTTTAGGTGTTGGCGCAGGCGTATTACCACGTTCTGTAGTGATTGGCCCCATTAGTTTTGCGAATTTGGAGGACGCACTGCGTAATGGGATTCGATCTTGTGGGCGTTTTGGTCCTGCTAAACTAGGTTCAACTGAGTCAAGTTCTAGTGCCAGAGTATCGCTATATTTAGCTTGGTGTTGTCCGCGCCAAAGTCCCTGTGACTTCGCATAGATTTCTACTAGCTTTACTTGTTCTTTAGTCCTTCCTGACAATTCCAGATAACGTAGAGTTTCCATGTCAATTGGAAATACTGCACAGGTGCTACCAAACTCTGGTGACATATTTCCTAAAGTTGCACGATCAGCTAAGGGTAAGTGGTCAAGCCCATCACCAAAAAATTCTACAAACTTTCCAACAACCCCATGCTCTCTTAGCATTTGTGTAACTGTTAGAACAAGGTCTGTTGCCGTGGCAGCTTCTGTTAACTTGCCCTTTAATTCAAAGCCTATGACTTGCGGAATCAGCATTGTTATTGGTTGTCCTAACATCGCCGCCTCTGCTTCAATGCCGCCAACGCCCCAGCCAAGAATGCCAAGACCATTAATCATGGTTGTATGAGAATCAGTTCCTACTAAGGTGTCAGGATAAGCTAATCGTTTTCCATTTTGTTGTGTGTCAAAAATAACACGACTTAGAAACTCAAGATTTACTTGATGGACAATGCCAGTATTGGGCGGTACCACTTGAAAGTTAGTGAATGCCTCTTGTCCCCAGCGGAGAAATGAGTAGCGCTCTTTATTACGCTCAAATTCGATTGCGTTATTTTGACTGAGACTGGTAGATGTTCCGAAATGGTCAACCTGTACAGAATGATCAATAACAAGTTCCGCAGGAGAAAGTGGGTTTATTGCTGATGCACTACCTCCAAGAGCGACAACAGCATCTCTCATAGCAGCTAGGTCTACCACAGCAGGTACGCCGGTAAAGTCCTGCAATATTACGCGTGCTGGAGTGAAGGCTATTTCAGTCTCTGGTTCGGCATTTGCATCCCACGAAACTAAGGACTGGATATCGTCTTCAGTGATATTGACGCCATCTTCATGCCTTAGCAGGTTTTCGAGGAGTATTTTTAATGTATATGGAAGTTGGTTAACCGAATCATTTCCAACGGAATCGAGCCGAAAGATTTGGTATTCCGTATCGTTAACCATTAGTGGTTGACATGCACTAGAACGAACTGTCATGAGTTATTCCTTAATTAATAACGTTTTAATCAGGCGGCGCGGATTATAGCAGGGGGTGCAAAAAGGTTCCTTTAGACTAGAGCTAACCAGCTGCCCCTAGGCTCATATCACGCATTCCAATCTCATCAATAGTAGCACCGCCAAGACAACGGGTACCTTGATAAAGAACCACATATTGTCCAGGAGTCATTGCTCTTTGAGGCTCTTCAAAGTAAACCTCAATTGTCTCATTTTTACTTAAAATTGCTGTACATGGTTGGTCAGTTTGTCGGTAACGACTTTTTGCCCAACATTTAATCGCAGCACCCTCTACTAAACCAGGTGTAGGTCCATTAACCCAACTGACAGAGCTAGCTTTTAGCCAGTTTTTGAAGAGTGAGGAATGATTTTTTCCTTGTACAACGATAAGTTCATTAGTATTCAGCTTTTTATCAGTGACGTACCACGGGGCTCCATTCTGATTTGCTAGACCACCTATACCAAGCCCCTGACGTTGTCCTAAAGTGTAATACTGAAGACCCTGATGGGTTCCAAGTGTTCGGCCCTTTAAATCTTTAATGTTTCCAGGATTGTCAGGAAAATATTCGCTTAAAAATTTTGCGAATGGTCTTTCTCCAATGAAGCAAATACCAGTGCTATCTTTTTTTTCTGACACAGGTAAAAGGGCTGTACGAGCAAGGGCTCTTACTTCGGTTTTTAGCTTATCACCCAATGGGAAGATTACGTTTTTTAGGCTGTTTTTTTTGACAGAATGCAAAAAATAACTCTGATCTTTTTCAGTATCTAATCCTTTGTGGAGTTCTATTTGATTCCTAGAATCAACGGTACGTGCATAATGACCTGTTGCCAGCTTATGCCCACCTAAACGCTTCACATATTCCCAAAGAACCCCAAATTTTATTTCTTTATTGCACAGAACATCAGGGTTTGGTGTTCGTCCTAAACGACACTCATCGAGGAAGTTTGAGAAAACTTTTTCTTTATATGGATTCGAGAAATTTACACGGTGTAATGGTAGCTTTAGCTTTTGACACACTTGCCGAGCATCTTGAAAATCCTTTGCAGATTCACAGTAACCGTCATCTTCCCAGTTGCTCATGTGTAAGCATTCGACTTGATAGCCTGCGTTTTTCAAAACGAGTGCGCTCACAGCAGAGTCTACTCCACCAGACAAGGCAACTATTACTAATTCATTTTTAGCCATAGAAAAATCAACTAGTCTCGATAATGAGTTAGCATTAGCTTTTTAGCTAGACGTTACGTGCAAGTTCGACCGCGAGCCCCACATAGTCAGATGGAGTTAACGCTTTCAGACGAGAACGAGCTTCTTCAGGAATATTAAGTTCAGTTATGAATTTTTCGAGACTATCAGCTGTAATATTCTGGCCGCGTGTTAATGCTTTGAGTTGTTCATATGCATCTGGAATACCGTAGCCTCGCATGACTGTTTGAACAGCTTCTGCTAATACTTCAGGGCTGTTATTAAGATCCCCTTGTATTGTCGCGTAATCCGCCTCTAGCTTAGACAGTCCTTTTCGGCATGATGCTATAGCAATAAAACTATGCCCTAATGCAACAGAACAGTTTCTTAGTACGGTTGAATCGGTGAGATCTCTTTGCCATCTTGACTGGGGTAGTTTTTCAGATAAAAAATTCAAAAGCGCATTAGCTATGCCCATATTTCCTTCAGCGTTTTCAAACTCTATGGGGTTCACCTTATGAGGCATGGTTGAAGAGCCAACTTCACCTTCTATTAATCGTGGCCTAAAATAACCCAGACTTACATAACCCCAAAGATCACGACATAGGTCTAATACTATTATGTTGTAGCGGGTAAGCGCCTGAAAATACTCAGCCATCCAGTCATGTGGCTCAATTTGCGTTGTATACGGCGCATACTTTAGATTAAGTGACTCTACAAACTTTGTGCTGAGTTTTATCCAGTCAGTATCAGGGTAAGTGACTATATGAGCATTAAAATTACCTACTGCTCCATTACATTTCCCAAAAATTTCTACTTGCTTAAAGCTTTCTTTTTGTTTTGATAAACGATACACATAGTTTGCGAATTCTTTTCCAAGCGTAGTTGGGGATGCTGGTTGGCCATGAGTTCGAGATAGCATAGGAGTATCTGCAAATTCATGAGCCAATGTTCTTAAATCATTTATTAAACTATCCATCTCAGAAAGAAGTATGTGCTCACGAGTATCGCGCAACATCAGAGCATAGGAGAGGTTATTAATATCTTCCGAAGTGCAAGCAAAATGTATGTAAGATTCCAGTTTATTTGATAGATTTTGACTGTCACTAAGCTTTTCTCTTAAGAAATATTCGATTGCTTTCACATCGTGATTGGTTTGTGACTCAAGATCTTTGACCTTTTTGGCATCTTTGAGGCTAAAGTTTTTTATGATGCTGTCTAATGCTGTATTTACATCTGTATCAAGCTTAGGTAATCCTATTATTGTTGATTCTTCAGCAAGGTACTTTAGCCATCTAATTTCAACTAGAGTGCGGTAACGAATAAGCGCTGATTCAGAAAGATAGTCGCGCAGGGGCTCTGCCTTAGACCCATAACGTCCATCTAAAGGTGATAGTGCAGTAAGGTTAGAAAGATTCACTGGGGGCTAACATCCCTATACAAGCAGTATCGGAGTGCGCATCATACACCTTTAAACAGTAAATCTGAGAGTCCCTAGACTATTTAAATTAATTGGGGCATGACTTTGGGAGAAAATATGACAAGCGAGTATCGGATAGAAAAAGATAGTATGGGTGAATTAGAGGTTCCCTCTAAAGCCCCTTGGGGTGCTCAAACTCAGCGTGCCATCAATAATTTTCCAATAAGTGGTCTCCGTATGCCCAGACAATTTGTTAGAGCAATGGGCCTGATAAAGTGGGCTGCTGCAAGGACAAATAGGGAATTAAGCCTTTTATCACCTGGTCGTTCTATGGCTATAGAAGCTGTAGCTCTTCAGGTGGCAGAAGGTGAGCATGACGAACATTTTCCTGTTGATGTGTTTCAAACCGGTTCTGGCACTAGCTCTAATATGAATGCTAATGAGGTTATTGCAACTTTATCTAATCACGAAACTGAAGAGGATGTTCATCCAAACGACCATGTAAATATGGGTCAGAGCAGTAATGATGTTATTCCATCAGCAATACATGTGAGTGCCGCTCTGAGCGTTTCTGAAGATCTTTTGCCAGCACTAGAATATTTAGCGAATACTATTGAAAAGAAAGCAGAAAATTTATCAAATATTGTAAAAACGGGACGTACTCACTTAATGGATGCAATGCCAGTGCGTTTTGATCAAGAGATAAATGGATGGGCACACCAGATTCGAGCAGACTACGAGCGTATCTCAGTCGTTCTTCCTCGTCTATGTGAATTAGCGCAGGGCGGCACAGCTGTAGGTACAGGCATTAATGCTCACGCAGATTTTGGGAAAGGGGTAGCGGCACATTTGGCTGAGAAAACCGGCATCACATTTAAACAGGCTAAAAGTTATTTTGAAGGTTTAAGCTGCCAGGATACAGCTGTAGAACTCTCAGGCCAGCTTAAAACAACAGCTGTCAGTTTAATGAAAATTTCAAATGACCTTCGCTGGATGAACAGTGGCCCACTTGCCGGTCTATCAGAAATTGCACTACCGTCTTTGCAACCTGGTAGCAGTATTATGCCAGGGAAGGTGAATCCTGTTATCCCAGAAGCTGTATCAATGGTATCTGCTCAGGTCATAGGAAATGACGCTACAGTTACTTTAGCAGGGCAGTCTGGAAATTTTCAGTTAAATGTTATGTTGCCGGTTATTGCTTATAACCTTCTTCAAAGCGTAGAGCTTTTGTCAAATGCGGCCCGGGTTCTGGCTGATTCTGCAATCGAAGGCTTTACAGTTAACGAAAAAAATCTACAAGAAGCCCTCGCAAAAAACCCTATACTGGTTACTGCTTTAAATCCTGTCATTGGCTATGAAAAAGGTGCTGCGATAGCGAAAAAAGCTTATGCAGAGGGCAGACCTATCTTGGATGTTGCCGCTGAAGAAACCGACTTAAATGATGATGAATTAAAGTTGTTACTTGATCCCAGCGAGCTAACCAGTGGCGGCATTAAAAGCTAAGTGTATATGGCATGAATTCCCTGCGGGAGCATATTTGTACTCGACTAGCTACCGTTCAGGTCGATACAGACCCATTCGCTAGGTTGCTTAGAGATGTTGAAGGAACGCCACCCCAATCTTTTATTGACAATTACAAAAAAGATCCTAATCCCGCAGCTGTGCTAGTTGGCTTAGTTGAGAGGCCAATCGGTCTAACTATGTTATTTACTGAACGATCTGTGCACCTAAAAGATCATCCAGGCCAGGTAAGTTTTCCAGGTGGTAGGATAGAAAAGCATGATGCTGGTCCTGCGGAGGCTGCGCTTCGTGAAGCTGAGGAAGAGGTTGGTTTAGATCCTAAACATGTTTCAGTGGCAGGCCACCTCGAGCGTTTGCCAACCTCTAGTGGTTTTGTTGTAACCCCAGTTGTTGCTTTTATTTCTTCGGAATTTCAGCCAGAGCCTGATAATGCTGAGGTTTTAGAGGCATTTGAGGTGCCATTAGAGTTCTTAGCTAATCAGCAAAACAGAAAAATTGCTTATAGAGAGCGGTTTGGAGCAAGACTACATGGTTACGAGATTGAGTATGATGGGCATAAAATATGGGGTGTAACTGCTTCCATACTAGTAAGATTCCTAGATCTATAAATGCCAAATAATCAAAAAGATAAAGAAAATATCTCAAGTATTATCGAGATCTTAAAAGCTCTACGGGATCCAGATATAGGCTGTCCATGGGATTTAGAGCAGACATTTGAAACTATTGCTCCCTATACGCTTGAGGAAGCCTATGAGGTTGTAGATGCAATCTCCAGAGAGGACCTTGACGGCTTAAAGGATGAATTAGGGGATCTCCTTTTTCAGGTTATTTATCATGCGCAGATTGCACAAGAAATAGGTGCCTTTTCATTGTCTGATGTAGTTGCTGGGGTTTGTAAAAAAATGATTCGCCGTCATCCGCATGTATTTGGCAATGATGAAGTTGCTAATGTAGCTTCTCAGAACAAAAAATGGGAGGAAATAAAACGTAAAGAGAGGGGTTCTGACGAAGAAAGTGTGCTTGATGGGATAGCCTTGGCACTACCGGCCTTGGTTCGTGCTAAGAAGCTTGGTAAACGAGCTGCACTCGTTGGTTTTGATTGGGATAACCAGGCTGGTGCGCGGGATAAGGTTAATGAAGAGCTATTTGAGCTTGATGCTGCGATCGTAGAAAAAGATACAAACTCTATTGCAGCTGAAATGGGAGATGTTTTCTTAAGTCTGGTAAGTATGTGTCGGCACTTGGATATAGATCCAGAGGTTTGTCTTAGTAATGCAAATCTTAAGTTTGAAGAGCGTTTTAGAATTTTAGAGAAGAATGTGATTGCATCAGAAGAAAAATGGGAAGATTTGAGTGAATCTAATTTAGATGTGCTTTGGCAAAATGCAAAACGTGATGCTAAGTAAGAGCTTTTTTATATACCCTGATAGCAATACATTGCTTTTCTGGTTAACGTACCTACACTAAGTTAAAAATTCACCTAGGGTTTAAAAAATAATGGCACGAATTAGTTACGTTGCACCAGATGAAATAGATGATCCTGAGCTTCGTGGGTGGCTTGAGGCTGCTATAGAGAAGGGTCGTCCTGGTCCAGAAAACCAATCTATTCGAGCGCATCAGCCGGATGTTATGCGGGCATTTACGTCTACAAGAAAACTTCTATTCGATAAAAAAAATGAAAGCGGTTTTGTGGAGCATGACTTAAAAGAATTGGTTAGAACTTATATTGCTTATAGCTTGGACTGTGATTACTGAAGTAATCAGGGCGACGCCCGTGGGGCGAAAGAAGACCCGGAAAATCGGTTAGCTGAGCTTCTTGAGTTTGCAAAGTCTCAGAAATTTACTAATAGAGAAAAGGTGGCTCTTGCTTATACAGATGCGATTCTGTGGAACCCTGTCTTAGCTGATGATGCCCTTTGGAAAGATCTTCATGCGGAGTTTAGTGAGCCAGAGATTGTTGAGTTAGGCTTTTGGGCAGGATTTACATCTGGTGGACAACGTTGGCTTCATACTCTTCATACTAAGCAAGGAGAATTAGCTGATTATATTGAAGAGCGTTCCAAAGCAAACAAATAGACTGTGGTGCTTCCCTATAAACCAGCATGAAAAACTGTAAATCGGGTTCAGAGACAAGCTCGGTAAGTGTATAGTCGCGTTCCTATGACACAGAGTAGTAATTTAAACGATTGGCAACCAGGAAGTTGGCAGGCTCTAAAGGCTAGCCAACAACCTAGCTATACTAATGATGCCCAGCTCAAATTAGCAATAGAGAGGCTAAGTAGTCTGCCACCTTTAGTTACAAGTTGGGAGGTTGAGGCCTTAAAGGAAAAGCTTGCACAAGCTCAGCGTGGCGAGGCTTTTCTATTACAGGGTGGTGATTGTGCGGAAAGTTTTGAAGAGTGCACCTCTGACAATGTTGTTCAAAAGCTAAAAATACTTCTGCAGATGTCGCTGGTACTAGCCACAGGACTAAAAAAGCCGGTAATTCGGGTGGGTCGTATGGCAGGTCAATATGCGAAGCCTCGTAGTGCAGATGAAGAAACGCGTGACGGTATAACGCTACCAAGTTACCGGGGTGATTTGGTAAATCGAATGCCATTTACGGCTAAAGACCGAGAGCCTGATCCAGAGCTAATGCTTAGAGGCTACGAGCGTGCGGCTTTAACCTTAAATTTTGTGCGATCCTTAATAGATGGAGGTTTTGCTGACCTACATCATCCGGAAAACTGGGATTTAGATTTTGTTGGTGAGTCTCCCATGGCTTCTGAGTACCAGAAACTTGTTCAGTCAGTTTCGGACTCTTTGGAGTTTTTTGAATCTGTGGCAGGAGATGTTGTTCGAGCGCGTCGAATTGAATTCTATACTTCACATGAGGGCCTGCATTTGCCTTATGAGCAATCTCAGACACGTTTTCTGTCTCATAGGGACAGCTGGTATAACTTAACCACCCATTATCCATGGATTGGTATGAGAACCGCAGCTCTTGATGGAGCTCATGTGGAATATTTCAGAGGTATTAAAAATCCAATGGGTATTAAGATTGGTGTCACAGTGACTGCTGAGCACCTGCAGGGCCTTGTTAAGACATTAAACCCTAACAATGAACCCGGTCGTTTATCATTTATCACTCGTTTTGGTGCGCAAGAGGTAGAAAAGCATTTGCCTAGAGTGATTAAGGCTGTGCGTGAAATAGATGCGCATGTGCTTTGGATATGTGATCCAATGCATGGAAACACTGAAACGACAGAGAGTGGTTATAAGACACGTGACTTTGACAATATAGTCTCTGAACTGCAGGCAGCTTTTCGTATTCATCAAGATGAGGGTAGTCATTTAGGTGGCGTTCATTTAGAGCTTACTGGTGAAAATGTAACTGAATGTATAGGTGGGGCACGGGGACTTAAGGCGTCTGATTTAGCTAAAGCCTATAAGTCCCAGGTTGATCCGCGTTTGAATTATGAGCAGGCCATGGAGGTTGCCATGCGTATTGCTGGTCAGTTAAAAGGTTAGTAAAGAAGTCTAAATTTTAGTCTTCAGTTACGAGGGCAAATGAAAACCAATCCCTCTTTTGATCTAAATTGTACTGAGTGTCCTCGACTAGCCTCTTACTTAGAGGTACAGCGGTTCAAGTTTCCCGAGTATTTCAATTTGCCGGTACCTCCATTTGGTGATCCTAATGCTACGATGCTTATTGTGGGTCTTGCACCTGGTCACCATGGTGCAAATGCTTCGGGTCGTCCATTTACTGGTGATCATGCCGGTATTATTCTATATCAAACTTTATTTGAACTTGGGTTATGCACGAAAGCTGATTCACAATCAGCTAATGATGATCTAAAGCTTGTAGGGTGCCGTATTACAAACGCTGTAAAATGTTTGCCACCTCAGAATAAGCCAACCACGCAGGAAGTTCGTACCTGCAATAAGTATCTTAGGAGTGAAATTTTATTGCTTCCTGAAAGAGCAGTTGTTTTTGCCTTAGGTGGGATTGCTCATGGAGCCGTATTACGTGCTTATGACCTAACACTTAGCAGGTATTCTTTTGCTCATGGCCAAGTACATGACTTGCCAGGTTCAATAAAAATGGTTGATTCATATCATTGTAGTCGCTACAACACGAATACAGGCAGACTAACCCCAGATATGTTTAAAGAGGTATTAACCCTGGCACGAGATCTATCTCTTAATTAACAATGAATGGAAAACAAAATAAGAAAGGCAATGAAATCGAGGGTTTTAACCCCAAGGAAATGATTTCTAATCTCACCCATTGTCCAGGGGTTTATTTGATAAGCAATTCAAAGGGTGAGGTTATTTATGTAGGTAAGGCAAAAGACCTTAGGCGTCGAGTTGGAAGTTATTTTCAGGGGCGTGCACAGGATACTAAAACAATGGCTATGTTAAGCCAGGTGGCCAATATTGATGTAACCGTTACTCAGACGGAGTCGGAAGCCTTAATTCTTGAATACAACCTTATTAAAGAGCATAGGCCTCGCTTTAATATATTGCTCCGAGATGATAAGAGTTACCCCTATATCCATGTTAGTACCGATCATGATTTTCCACGACTCACTTCTTATCGTAGACCTCGAAAGATAGCTGGGCGCCATTTTGGACCATACCCAAGCGCTAGCGCAGTAAAAGAAGCCCTTAGCCAGCTACAAAAAATATTTAAGATTCGACAATGTGAAGATAGTTACTTTTCCAATAGAACACGACCATGTTTGCAGTATCAGATTCAACGATGTACTGCTCCTTGTGTGGGGCTTATTTCTTCTGATGATTATCAACGTGATATTGAGCATGCGCTATTATTTCTTCAGGGTGATAGTGGCGTTATTACAGAAAAGCTTGCAAAGAGTATGGACGAGGCTTCTGAAAAGTTAGAGTTTGAAATTGCGGCTGAGTACAGAGATAAATTATCGAAACTAAAGGAGATCGAATCCTTACAGCTGGTTTCTAGGGCCTCCGGTAATTTTGATGTTGTAGGTTTGGTTTATCAGGAAAATCTCTGTTGCATAACTGTGATGTGTTTTAGAAGTGGTAGGTTGCTAGGATCAAATAGTTATTTCCCCCGAATGCCATCAGAAAAAAATACAAGTGAGATCATGAGGTCGTTTTTGCTTCAGTACTATGGTGGAAGGGAAGCTCCTAGTGAGATATTGCTTAGTGAAGCTACGTCTGATGCAGAAGCTCTCGCAGAAATGTTAGGAAACAAATCAAAACGTCGAGTACTTATAAAATATAAGTTTCGTGGTGATCGTGCTCGATGGATAGAGATGGCATTAACGAATGCAAACCATGCTGCAGACTTAAAAGCAAAATCAAGCGCTAGTCTTTTAAGGCAGTATAAGTCTCTAACAGAAATCTTGAATCTAGGAAAGTTAGCGCATCGGCTTGAATGCTTTGATATTAGTCATATGGCTGGTGGGGCAACAGTTGGGTCCTGCGTAGTATTCGGCACTGATGGGCCTGTAAAAGCAGATTATCGTCGTTTTAACGTGACTGATATTACTCCTGGGGATGACTATGGGGCCCTTGCGCAAGTTATTAAACGACGTTATTTAAGAATAAAAAAAGGGGAGGCTTCTATTCCTGACGTTCTATTGGTCGATGGAGGGCAGGGGCAGCTTAGTGCAGCAGCTAGTGTGCTTAAGGAATTACAATTAGAAAATGTCATGTTAGTAGCCATAGCAAAGGGTCAAGATAGAAAACCTGGGCGTGAAAGTCTTTATTTAAGAGGGATTAGTCAGGCAATCAAACTACCTGCAAATTCTCCTGCTTTATACTTAATACAAAAAATAAGAGATGAAGCTCATCGGTTCGCAATAGAGGGTCATAAAGCTCGTCGAAAAAAGCAGCAATACTCCTCTCCTTTGGATGGAATAAACGGACTTGGTCCAAAACGACGTAGAGCCTTACTAAGAAATTTTGGTGGGTTACAGGCGATAACTCGAGCAAGTGTGGATGATTTAATGAAGGTAAAGGGCATCTCTCGGCGGCTAGGTCGGTTAATATACTCTCAGTTTCATTCGGATTAGTTATGCCGATAACAATACCAAATTTGCTAACAAGCTTTCGTATAGCAGCTATTCCCCTGATAGTGGTGATCTATTATCTTCCTTTCCCATGGGCTAGTCAGGCTTCTGGAATTATATTTGGGCTAGCCGCTATTACGGACTGGCTTGATGGCTATCTTGCGCGTAGTCTCAATCAGACAACAAGATTTGGGGCGTTTTTAGATCCTGTTGCGGATAAGCTGATTGTTGCCACTGCACTAGTTGTTCTAGTTCAGAATGATCCCTCTATTCTGATGATGGCTGTAGCGGCGGTTATTATTGGACGTGAGATTACAGTATCAGCTCTTAGGGAATGGATGTCGGAGCTAGGAGCAAGTGTCTACGTTAAGGTTACTGTTTTTGGTAAATGGAAAACTACTTTGCAGATGTTTGGTATTGGTTTCCGGCTTTATCAGGAACCGTCTTTCGGGATTCCTGTTTATGAAATTGGAATGCTTCTTCTTATTGCCGCATCAATGTTGACCTTGTGGTCTATGACTGACTATCTTAAATCAGCGTGGTCAGTAATACAGGAAGATATTAATGAAAATAAGATGTAGAAAAGTTATATAAAACATGTTTTTACCGGAAATTATTTGTCTAGATTCTTGTTTTACATAGGTGTGCATAGAGAGTGTTTTTTCTAAGCTCATGTCTGAGAAGGTTTTATGCTCTTTTGCTGGTATATATTTTTCATATTTAATCTATTAGTTCTTGATGTAACTGGGGAGCGTCTGTTTTACAATTCGTTCTCAGAAAATGCGGGTGTAGCTCAGCTGGTAGAGCGGCACGTTGCCAACGTGCAGGTCGACGGTTCGAACCCGTTCACCCGCTCCAATTTAGACTTTTGACTTTATTGGTGTTTTGTTATGGGTTGATTGCTTTATCAGCCCATACTTTTGAATCCATGTTTTTGGTGCATATTTAGTTTGAGACTATGCCTCTTAGCACAGAAACATCAAAAATAGCTCTTACTCATAAAGCAATACTGACTATAGCGCTTCCTGTCATGTTATCGAACATATCTACTCCACTTATAGGTGTGGTAGATACAGCTGTTGTTGGTCAGATACCAGATCCTGCATATGTTGGTGCTGTTGCTGTTGGTTCACTGATTTTTGGTTTTGTGTTTTGGGCGTTTGGTTTTCTTCGTATGGGTACAACTGGCCTTACAGCACAAGCATTTGGTGCCAGTGAAAATGCTGAGATCAGTGCAAATCTCATACGAGCTTTAGCTATATCAATCGTTATTGGCATATCGCTAATCTTATTTCAGTGGCCAATCCGTGAAGCTGCTTTTGCTCTTCTTAGTGGTAGTGAAAAAGTAGAAGACCTTGCACGAAGTTATTTTGATATTCGTATTTGGGCTGCTCCTGCAACATTAGCTAACTATGCGTTGCTTGGCTGGTTTATAGGTCTAGGGCGTACAGATATAGGCCTGATTCTTCAGTTAGTTTTGAATGTAACTAATATCGCATTAGATGCTCTTTTTGTTGTTGGGTTTGGATGGGACGTACGAGGAGTTGCTTTTGGAACACTTTTAGCAGAATGGATAGCAACTATTGTTGGTGTATTAATTGCAATGCACTACTTACGAAAGTTTGACGGGATATCTTCTAATGCACGCCTATTTGATGTTGATCAGTTAAAACGGACAATCATAGTTAATAGTGACATCATGATTCGTTCGATGGCACTTATTCTTGCTCATGTGTGGTTCATGGCTCAAGGCGCTAAACAAGGCGATATTATTCTTGCGGCTAACGCTGTTTTGATGCATCTAGTGGCGCTTAGTGCTTTTTTTCTTGATGGATTAGCTTTTTCTGCTGAGACATTAGTAGGTAGAGCTATTGGTGCAGCTAACAGGGTTGGGTTGATGCAAGCAGCTCGATTGACTACCCAATGGGCTGCTGGAGTAGCATTATTGCTATCGCTAATTATTGCAATTTTTGGTGCAGAGTTTATTGATCTGCTCACAGTAGATAATGACGTTCGTTCAGCAGCTCGAACCTATCTTATATGGGCAACTGGGATCCCACTATTAGGGGTATGGGCATATCAATTAGATGGTATTTTTATTGGTGCAACACGTACAGCAGAAATGCGAAATGCAATGTTAATCTCGTTTAGTATTTTTATAATTGCATGGTGTTTATTTACACCATTTCAAAATAATGGCCTTTGGGCTGCACTTTATGTTAATTATTTTGCGCGTATCTTAACCTTGTACTATCACTACCCTAAATTGGTATGTTCAATTTCAGACGCTAGATAAAAATATGCCTATCAAGAATATTTGCTTTAATGAAGTCTATAAAAAAGACTAAAAATTGATGCATTTTGCAGTAGAGAGTTTTTGTGTTTAAGGGCTAGACGGATAGCCAAGCGCTTTAGATACAGATGAGATTACATCATATTCTAATAAATCATAGATACTTCTAGTATGTGCTCGCCTTTGTGATCCTGGGTTACTAGAGGATGTTGTTACAACCACAAGATCCAATGTTGGAATAATTACGATAAATTGCCCGCCAAATCCCCATGCATAATGAGCATTATGTCCAGCCATTTCTTTTATCCACCACCCATAACCATAGAAGCGGCTGCGATCTCTTCTTGATTGAACGCTATTTCTAAGGGTGTCATCAATCCATTGTCTTGGAATCACTTGCGTTCCATTAAGCGCTCCATGATTTAGATATAATTCTCCAAATAAGAGCATCTGTCGTGGGGTTAATTCCATATCGTTCCCACCAAAATAGATGCCCTGAGCATCTTGTGGCCATGGCATTAGCTGAAAGCCAAGAGGTTCAGTTAGGACTTCTCGTGCAAAATCAAGCGTATTTAAGCCTGTTGCTTTAGTAAGGATAGCTGATAGCAAGTGGGTATTGCCGGTGCTGTACTCCATTAATCTTCCAGGAGCTGTTTCAAGTGGCTGTTGCAGCGCAAAAGCTACCCAATTCGAGCTAGCTATCCATTTTCCATAATTTCTGTTGCTAGTAGTCTCTAGGCCTGATTGCATTGTTAGAAGGTTTTGGACAGTAATCTCTTTTTTTAGAGGATTATCATTGGCCCAATCTACGCCAAAATATTCGGTAATAGGCTGTTGAACTGAATCAATATGACCTTGATGGATAGCTATACCCACTAAAGCAGAAATTACACTCTTAGATACTGATTTTATGTTGCTCTGATCCTCTTGATTAGCACCATTAAAGTACTGCTCAAGAATTAATTCGCCGTTTTGACTGACTAGTAGACTTTTTATTCTTGGAAGAGTATTTGCGGTTTCTAGGGTTTCGTCAAAATCATAAACAATAGAAGACTGTTGTGCGGTAGCAGATATCTGGAAAAACAGACAAAAAATGAGTAGTAAATTAGTTAGATTCACAGTTTTACCAATATCTTTTGAATTGATTTTTTTAGAATAGACATATCTATTGCAGATGTAAGAGACAAGTCTTTTAAGCTTAGAACAGAAGTTCCGGAAGCCATGTTGCGATTTGGGGAAAAATACATAGAAGCACAATCGCTAAGATCATTAAGCCAACATATGGAAGTGATCCACGCAGTATGCTTGGTAATCCAACGTCTGGTGCAATTCCATCAATTACATAGAGGTTGAGCCCTACTGGTGGGGTAATAAGACCAATCTCCATATTTATGGTAAGAATTACGGCAAACCAGTATGGATCAAAACCAGCCTGAAGCACGATAGGCATCAGTATTGGTGCAGTCATTAATATGACTGCAACTGGTGGTAGAAAAAATCCAGCAACTAGTAAAAATACATTTATCATTGCTAGTAGTAGCCAGCGATTAATTTCAAGATTGGCTATAGATTCGGCTACTGTTTGTGTAACGAATAGATTTGATAGCGTATAACTAAATAATGCTGCGGCACCAATGATCATCATAATCATCACGCTTTCTCGTGTGCTACTACTCAATATTTTCCATAGTTTTTTTGGGCTCCATATTCGGTAAATGACTGCGACCAAAACAATACATAGCATGGCGCCGACACCCGCAGCTTCAGAAGGCGTTGCAACTCCTCCGTAGAGAACGAAGAGAATTCCAAGGACGATTAAAAGGAAAGGGAGGATTCGAGCCCCTTGCTCTAGTTTTTCGCGAATAGATACTTGTTCTCGTTCTGCACCTGTTTGAAAACCATCGCGCCAAGCATGAAACATTGACCAGGCACTAAAAAGCCCTGTAAGTAAAAGCCCTGGAAGAATTCCAGCAATGAATAGCCTCCCGATAGAAGTGCCTGTAGAAATACCATAGACAATCATAGTTACGCTTGGGGGTATCAGAATTCCAAGAGTGCCGCCCGCAGCAATTGAACCTGTAGCGAGTCCATCCGGATAACCTCGTTTACGCATCTCCGGTATTCCCATTTTTCCAATTGCAGCGCAGGTTGCGGGTGAAGATCCACTGAGAGCTGCAAAAATTGCACAAGCCCCTAAATTAGATATAGCTAGTCCTCCTGGTACACGGTAAAGCCAGCGATCCAGGGCGCCATATAGATCTCCTCCTGCAGGGGAAGAAGCAACCGCTGCTCCCATAGCAATAAACATTGGTATTGAGACTAAAGTAAAATCGGCGAGACCCGAGAAAAAAAGTTCGCCAACAATTCCTAGGCTTTCAGGGCCATCAAACATTGCCAAAAACGCTAGTGCTACAGCGACAAGTCCAAAGGCAACAGGTATGCCGCTTGCTAGGACTATTATGCTGATAATTGCTATTAGCAACCCGATAGTTAAAGGACTCATATTTAAGTGTCTTCTACTACATCAAGATTGTTACTACTCAAAGGTCGATCGCTCAGCAAACAAATAATATCCACTGTGTACTGAAGAGTAAGTATTCCAAGACCTATAGGAAGTGTTAGCAAAGGGATCCATAGCGGTGGTCCCCAAACAGACTCTGTTGTCCAACCGAATGTCCATGCCTCATGAAAATAAGTCCATCCAGTCCAGGCTAGTATGGCGCAAGCAGCCCAAGCGCATACGGAAGCAATTAATGCTAACCATCGGCGAGGTTGTTCAGCTAAATAGTGCGGCAAAAGATCTACAGTTACATGACCTCTAGTCAGCAGAACGTATGGACTACCAATGAGAGTAGCAGCAACCACTGCGAAGGTGACAAATTCTGTTTGCCAGATAGTGGCTATACCAAAGGCATATCTCACTAGCACCATATGACAGACTGCTAAGCACGCAGATGCAAGGCATATTGCTGCAAATATGCCGCAAGCCTTTGAGAGAGTTTCTACCCCTTTAATAAAGGAGTTTAAAATATAGGGAAACTTATTCAATTGACTGACAGGGCTTTTTCTATAAGGTCGGCGCCATTTGGGACTTCCTCAGCAAAGATTTTATAGGAAGTTTCCTCGGCAATATTTCGCCATGCTTGCGTATGCTCTGCAGTCATATGCACTACCTCAACACCAGCTTCTCCAAAGATCTGTTCAAGGTCATTATCTAATAATTGTGCTTGCTCAAAAAAATACTCTTCAGCTATTTGCCCTGCTGCCTGCAAAGCTTCTTTTTGCTCATCATTAAGACGGCTCCAAGATCGTTGGCTCATCAGAACAGGTTCATACATAAACCAAAGCCCATTTTCTCCGGGTGCTGTTAGGCAAGTCGTGTGTTCATGCAAACGAAACGTTACAAAACTAGCAGAACTAGTGCTTGCCGCATCCAAGACGCCGGTTTGCATTGCGGTGTATATCTCGGAACTAGGCATAGATGTAATTGATGCGCCAGCAGCGACCATCATTCTTTCAAATGCGGGTCCAGCGGCACGTATAACCTGTCCTTGTATATCATCGGGTGACAATATGCATCGTTCAGATGAAGCAAACCCCCCTGCAAGCCATGTATCGGCTAGGACCATGGCGCCAGCTGAATTAACTATTGCCTTGATGTCTTCCATGAATGGAGAATCATTTAAACGTCGTGCATGAGCATGGCTTTTAACCAAGCCTGGCATAAGAGTTGCGCTAAATTCAGGATGACGCCCACTTGCATAATCTAATGGTAGTAGTGCGATATCAAGACGACCGCGCGTCAAAGCAGACCACTGATCAGTTGCTTTAAATAATGATTGGCCAGGGTAAACGCGCATAGTTAATCCAACATCAGCATTCTCAACCTCCTGCGCAATGATTCTGATCATTTCATCTCGTACATCGCCAGTACCGCCAGGAAATTGATGAGAGGCTCGCAAGATTGTTTGAGCATTCGCCAGCCCAGAACTTATTAATAAAACGGTGATCGGAACGTATTTAAGGAACTTACGATGGAGTGTTTTCATTATGGAATTGTCGGGCTTGATGGTCCTTGCTGCAACATGGGGGAATATTTAATTGAATGTAAATTTCTTAAGAATATTATAATTCTTTATTTTTTAATAACTTACAAAAATAATTTGATGATCACTTGTATTCTGAAATTTATGTTACGTCATATTTTTACGACTTTCGAGCTTGATTGCGTAGTTTATAAATTTTCTTAAGAAAGATAAGTAGTGATAGTCGATAGATTACAATACTCCTATGGTTAT
>TARA_B100000686_G_scaffold351311_1_pt1 | contig 28308 bp, 31 predicted proteins | sample TARA_B100000686 | Tara Oceans TARA_B100000686 (sample SAMEA2622733) | marine metagenome | biome: marine biome (ENVO:00000447); feature: marine epipelagic mixed layer (ENVO:xxxxxxxxx); material: "saline water (ENVO:00002010), including plankton (ENVO:xxxxxxxx)" | depth 150 m | reverse complement strand
CGGCCGCCGCTATGGATTATTTGCGTCAACATAAGGAAGAAAAAAGCAGTGAGCAATGAAATAGTTATAGGAATTATAGGAAGCTCTATTCAATATAGTTTGTCACCAACCATTCATGAATATTGGATGAATGAGAATAAAATAAAGGGCAAATATAAAATTTATGATTTAAAGGAAGAAGAATTAAAAAATTTTATTAAAAATATTCATAATAAAAATATTAAAGGCCTAAATGTAACCATTCCTTATAAGAAAAAAATTATAGATTTTATAGATGAAATTAGTTTAGAAGCAAAAATTATAGGAGCGGTTAATACGCTAATAATAAAAAAAAATGGAAAAATATATGGCGATAATACGGACGCAAAGGGATTTATAAATAATTTAGAAAGCATTAGGCCAGATTGGAAAGAAAGAAAAGACCCCATAGTAATTTTAGGAGCAGGAGGAGCGGCAAGAGCAATAATTTATTCTATATTAAAAAAAAATAAATCAAATATTAGAATAATTAATAGAAATAAAGATAGAGCAAAAAAATTAATATACGATATGAAAAAAATATTTCCTGATACAAATTTTGAATATTATAATCATTATGGCAAAGCTTTAAAAAAAGCTTCTTTTTTGATTAATGCCTCTAGTTTAGGGATGATTGGACATCCTAAATTAAATATAAATTTAGAGGTTATGAATAAAAGTTCAATAATTTATGATATTGTTTATTCGCCATTAGAAACTAATTTATTAAAACAAGCTAAGAAACTAAATTTTTTAACTATAGACGGATTAGGAATGTTATTAGAGCAAGCCGCTCCTGTATTTAATGCTTGGTTTAACAAAAAAGTTTGCGTAAATGAAGAATTAAGAAAAAAGGTAATTAAAAAGATTAAAGATAGCGAATAATATGATTATAATTGGTTTAACTGGCTCTATAGGGATGGGGAAAAGCACAGCAGCTAAACTGTTTAGTGATTTAGGTGTTCCGATTTTTGATGCTGATAATGCCGTTCATAAAATGCTTGGGGTGGGCGGGATTTTAGTAAAAAAAGTAGGAGACGCCTTTCCAAGCAGTGTGCAGTTAAAAAATAATAAAAGGTTTATTGATAGGAATATTTTAGGCAATTTAATTTTTAAAGATAAAAAGAAAAAAAATATTCTAGAAAAAATAATCCACCCAGAAGTAGGAAGAAGTAGGAAAAAATGGAAAGAATTTGCTCAAAGGGAAGGTTTTCAAGCAGTATGTTATGATATTCCTTTATTATTTGAAACGAAAGGTCATAAAAGTTGTAATTATATTGTGGTTGTCTCTGCTCCTTTTTATATTCAGAAACAAAGGGTTTTAAAAAGACTTAATATGACGGAAAAAAAGTTTTATAATATTTTAAATAATCAATTAAGCGACTATGAAAAAAGAAAAAAAGCAGATTTTGTTATTAATACAGGAAATGGACATCGTTTTTCTAGAAACCAAGTAAAACTAATAGTAAATAAAATTTTGAAATGAGAAGAATAGCATTAGATACAGAAACAACAGGTTTAAGCCCTTTAAGCGGGCATAGAATAGTTGAAATAGGTTGCGTTGAATTAGACGACAATATTCCGACAGGAAAAGAGTGGCATTCTTATATTAATCCTGAAAGAGAAGTTCCTGAAGCAGCAGAAGCGATACACGGGTTATCAACAAAGTTTTTATCTGGAAAACCTTTATTTAGAGATGTTTCAGATGATTTGCTTTTGTTTTTAGCGGGAGCAGAGCTAGTAATACATAATGCTAAATTTGATATTGGGTTTTTAAATAATGAATTAAATTTACTAAAAAAGCCTACCATTAATTTAGAAAAAACTATTGACACAGTGATGCTTGCTAAAAAAATTATTCCGGGTGCTGCAGCTAGTCTAGATGCTTTATGTAAAAGGTTTAATATAGATTTGTCTAGAAGAGAAAAGCATGGGGCATTATTGGATGCACAATTATTAGCAGAAGTTTATTTAGAATTAACTGGAGGACGTCAATCTAGTTTAGAATTAAATTCTTTTGAAGAAAAAAAAAAGAAAATAAATCAAAAAGAGATTTTGTTAAAAAAAAATGATTTAATCGTAAAATTATTTAATAGTGAAATTAAGGAACATAAAAAAATGATAAATAAATTAAAAAAGCCCATTTGGTTAAAATAATATTTTCTTCACTTTACGTTAGACAAAACTATCTTTATTTTAGTAAATAAATGTAAAACATAATGGAATAAATTTGTGCAATATTTTGATATAATACTTTTTGCTGTTCTTGCAGGATATTTGGGAATTAAACTTTATAGAATTTTAGGAACAAAAACTAAAATTGAGAAAAAAAAATATTCAACCAATAGAAAAAATATAGAGTCTGAGGAAAAAGGCGATAAAAATCCCGATTATCAAGAAGCTAAAGAAGCTAAAGATTCTAATGAAAATGTTGAAAATGGAGAAGGGCTATCATATTTAAAAAGTGTATATAAAAACTTTAATGAAAAAGAATTTTTGATAGGAGCAAATAAAGCTTTCGAATTAATTATAAAAGCAAAAAACGAAAGTAATAAAAAATTTTTAATAAGCTCATTAGAAGATAATGCATACAGAATATTTGAAAAAGAAATATTAGAAAGAGAAATTAATGGAAATAGTATAGAATCTACTATGATTGATATTATTAATAGCAAAATTGTGAATATAAAAGTTAATAAAAATATAGCTTATATTTCAGTTGATATTAATTCCAAACAAGGAGTTCTTATTAAAAATAGTGATGGAACTTTGTTAAAAGATACTTTAGAGAAATTTGAATCTATCAAAGATACATGGATTTTTTGTCGCTCATTAGACGCAGATAATCCTAATTGGAAATTATATAGTGTTTAAATTAAAGATTTTATAGAATTATGTTTAAGTATAAATATAAGTATATTTATATAATTTTTTTAATTTTTTTATTATTTTTGTTTTTAAAGCTTTCTAATTTTAAAGAATATAAAAATGTTAATTTAGAACTTATAAAAACAGATTTTTCAAAACTTCCCGGCTGGAATGAAAATCTAAGAGCAGAAGTAATAAAATCATTTATTAATAGTTGTAATGTTATTAAAAAAGCAGAATATGATGCTAAAATATTTATAGCTTCTAAAACATTTTCTTTAAAGCCTTATAAGAGTTTTTGTAAAGAATTAGAGCTAATAAAAAATAAAAAAGATTTAAAAAAACTAATTGAAAATTACTTTGACCCTTATTTTTTTAAAAATGAAGAAGCCAAAATTACAGGATATATTGAATTAACTTTAAAAGGCAGAAAAATTAAGAATGAAAGCATTGCCCCTAATGCAGTTCCTATTTTAAAAAAACCGAATGAGTTGCTTTCCATAGATTTAAACTTATTTAATAAAAGTTTTGAGGGAGTTAAATTAAAAGGGATTTTAAAAAATAAAGAAATTATTCCTTTTCCTTCTCGAAAAGAGATAGAAGCCTTTAACCTTTTTGAAGAAGATATATTAGCTTATATTGATGATCCTGCTCAAGCTTACTTTCTTCATGTGCAAGGGTCTGGAAAAATTTTAATATCTGACGAAGAGGTCATGTATGTAGGGTATGCTGACAATAATGGGCAGAATTATACTTCTATAGGAAAAATTCTAATAGATTCTGGTGAAATTTTACAAGAAGACATTTCCATGCAATCAATTCAATCTTGGATGAAAAATAATCCGATTAAGGCCAATGAAATAATGCATTTAAATGAGAGATATATTTTTTTTAAAGAACGAAAAAATAAAAATGTTTTTGGCTCTAGCCAAACAATATTAGAGCCCATGCACAGCTTAGCAATAGACAACAACTATATTTCTTTTCATGTCCCAGTATGGATAAATATAAATTCTTATAAAAAAGAAAATTTTATATACACGGGTTTGTTTATAGCGCAGGACACAGGAGCAGCTATTAAAGGGCCATCAAGATACGACCTGTTTTTAGGGCATGGGAAAGAAAAAGAAGAAATAGCAGGAAGTTTGAATTCAAAGGGGAAAGCTTGGTTTTTAATTCCAAAAGAAATGAAGAGGTAAAAATTTCCTCATTAAATTTATATCCTTGCTTATATTGTTATATTTCTGTAACATGACATTTCTAATATTAGATATTCATACTTAAGGAGGAGAAAAATATGAATAAGTTATTAATAGCAATTGTTACTGCAATTGTAGGAATGTTTGTTTGGGCGGGAGCTTCTTTCGCAGACGGACATTGTGCGAAGTATGCACACCTAAAAGACAAAGCCTGGGTGGACGGCGATTGTATGGAAACACCTTTAGGCGAAAAATGGTGGCCTAACCCTTTATGGGGAGCAGATGATCAAGCGGGCTCTACTAATTGGTACAAAAAACCTGAAGTGGTTAAAAGAGCTTTAGCTATGGTTAAAGAAGGAAAAACTATGCAATTAGGACATCCTTATACTGCAGATCAGCCTATGTTTGGTGCTCGTAAATTTGTTTTACGTATACCAGGTGGTCCAACTGGAGGAGCTCCAGCAGGATTTGGCCCTAATAGAATCATGTGGAATGATGAATTTTTGTCAACAGAAATTGGTCAAGCTGGTACTCAGTTTGATGGTTTAGGACACATTGGTGTTGCTGTTGGGGATGATGGCGACATGAATGAAATGAGATGGTATAATGGTGTTTCCGTAACTGAGATGAATGGTGCATATGGATTAAAAAAATTAGGTCTAGAGCATTTACATCCAATTATTGCTAGAGGCATTTTACTAGATATAGCAGCAGTTCGCGGCGTTGAAGTCATGGAAGTAGGAGAGATTATTACTATGGCTGACGTAAAAGCAGCATTGAATGCTCAAGGCATGTCAGATTATAAGATGATGCCAGGCGATGCGATTTTATTCCATACGGGATGGGATCAGTATTGGATTGTGGACAATGCTAAATATAATAGTGGCTGTCCAGGAATTGGAATGGAAGTTGCTCGTTGGATTGCAGGTGGACAAGCCGGAGTAACAGGTTTTGATACTTGGCCAGGAGACGGGATTCCAAATCCAGATCCAGATTGTGTATTTTGTGTTCACCAATATTTACAAACACGTCACGGCATTATCAATCAAGAAAACTTAAATACAGGCAAATTAGTAGATGCAGGAGTATATCAGTTTATGTACTCATATAATCCTGTTCCAATAGTTGGAGCCACAGGCTCTATTGGACATCCAACTGCTATTTGGTAGAGTTAAAAAATTATTTAAGTTTACTTAATTAATTAATAAAAAGGAGCATAAATTTTATGCTCCTTTTTTTATTATAGATAAATATTACTAAGTAATTTATATATAATTTTAAATAATATTTTAAACTTAGGTTTTTTATTATGAAACATATTTTAACGATTGAAGATTTAAAATTTCGAGCACGTAAAAAAGTACCTAAAATGTTTTATGATTATGCAGATTCAGGCTCATGGGAGCAAAAGACTTATGTGGCAAATTCGAATGATTTTAATAATATAAAGTTTCGGCAAAGAGTCGGAATAAATGTAGAAAATAGAATTCTTTCTACAGAGTTTTTTGGACAAAAAGTTTCAATGCCAATTGCATTAGCTCCCACAGGCTTATGCGGCATGCAACATAGAGATGGTGAAATTCTTGCCGCACAAGCTAGTGAAGAATTTGGAGTTCCTTTTACACTTTCTACTATGAGCATTTGTTCAATAGAAGATGTTGCTGAAAAAACCACAAAACCATTTTGGTTTCAACTTTATGTAATGAGAGATAAAAAATTTATATCTAATCTTTTGCAAAGAGCACAAGATTGCGGTTGTAATGTTTTGCAAATTACTATGGATTTAAACATTTTAGGGCAAAGACATGCAGACGTTAGAAACGGACTATCTGCTCCACCGAAATTTAATTTAAAGCATATAAAACAGATTTTATCAAAACCAAGATGGGCTTTAGGAATGTTAAGAGCAAAAAGACATTTTTTTGCAAATGTAGTGGGGCATGCAACTGGCGTTACTGATAATGCAACTCTATGGTCTTGGATATCAGAACAATTTGATGCAACTTTTTCATGGGAAGATTTGGACTGGATTAGGAATCAATGGAACGGAAAAATTTTGTTAAAAGGAATATTGGACCCTGAGGACGCAGCTATGGCTTTAAAATTAGGGTATGATGGCATAATAGTTTCAAATCATGGCGGAAGACAATTGGACGGAGCTCCTTCTACAATTTCTGCTTTGCCAGGGATTGTTGAAGAAATAGATAATAAATTAGAAGTTTATTTAGACGGCGGGATAACCTCCGGACAGGATCTTTGTAAGGCATTATGTTTAGGTGCAAAAGGAACATTAATAGGAAGAGCTTTTTTATATGGTTTAGGAGCAGGAGGAAAAGAAGGGGTTACTAAGTGTTTAGAAATTATTAGAAATTCTTTAGATGAAACCATAGCTTTCCTAGGTGAAACAGATGTAAAAAACTTAGATACTAAAAACATTATTTATAAAAACTTTTATTAAAGAAAGCTAAAATGCCAGAATATAAAAACAACATAATAAAAAAAGAAGATGATGAATTATGGGAAACTATTACCAAAAAAGATAAAAAATATCCTAAATCAAATAAAATGGTTTTTAATAAAAAGTTAAAATTTAAAAATAATATTAAAACAGAAAACTTTAAAAAAGATAATTTTGCAGAAGAAAAAAACAGAAAAGAATTAGAAAACAAAACAATTTTAAAAAAAAACAGTCTTAACAATACAGAAAATTTAGATCCTTTGAAGATTCCTTCAGGCATATCTTTAAGTCAAGCACATAAACTTCAAAAAGGAAAAATTAGACTCGAATCTAAAATAGATTTACATGGCTTTACTCAAGAAAAAGCTAATATTTTTTTAAAAGATAAATTGACTGAATTATATAAAAAAAATATAAGATGTGTTCTAATTATTACTGGAAAAAAAACAGGAAAACATGGACCGGAAGGGGTTTTAAAAAAAGAAGTTCCTAGGTGGTTAAATATACCCCCCTTAAGACAAATGGTTTTAATGACTGCTTGGGCGCAACCTAAAGATGGAGGGGGTGGAGCGCTTTATGTTCTTTTGAAAAAAAGACGTTAAGTTTAGCTATAACTTGATTATTAATATATATTGAAGATTATATTTATTATATATTTTAGGATTTAATATGCGTAAAGCTACAGAAAAAAGAAGCACAAAAGAAACAAAAATTAATGCTAATGTTAATTTAGATGGCAAAGGAGTATCTAATATAAATACTGGAATAGGCTTTCTTGATCATATGTTAGAACAAATTGCACGCCATAGTTTAATAGATATTGATTTAGTAGCTAAAGGCGATTTACATATAGATAACCATCACACTACTGAAGACACTGGTTATGTTTTAGGGTCAGCTATTTCTAAAGCTTTAGATAAAAGACAAGGAATAAATAGGTTTGGAAGCTCTTTAATTCCTATGGACGAAACGTTGTCTAGAGTAGTTGTAGACTTGTCTGGAAGGCCTTATTTAGTATGGAAGGTTGCTTTTACTCAAAAAAAATTAGGGGAAATGGATACAGAGTTATTTAAAGAATGGTTTCAAGCTTTTTCTCAAGCTATAGGAGCAAACATACATGTGGAAAATTTATATGGTATTAATAATCACCATATTATAGAGTCTTGTTATAAGGGTTTAGCTAGATCTCTTCGTGATGCAATTAGAATAGTAGATAGAGCAGCAAAGCAGGTTCCTTCAACAAAGGGCGTTTTAAGAAAAGACGGTTAATTGAGGTTTTATATTTATGATTGTTGGGATTATAGATTATGGTTCAGGCAATATTAGATCTGTATACAAATCATTTGAAAAAGCAGCATCTGTATTAAGCTTTCCTATTCAGGTTAAAATAGTTAGCTATGCTGATCAACTAAATAATGTTGATAAAATTGTATTGCCCGGGCAAGGAGCTTTTTCTGATTGTATGAAAAATTTAAAATCAAAGGAAAACATGATTAATTTTTTAAATAAAAAAGTGATAAATGAGAAGAAAGAATTTTTAGGCATTTGTGTAGGAATGCAACTTTTAGCTAAAGAAAGTTCAGAACATGGTTATTGTGAAGGTTTGTCCTGGCTAAACGGAAAAGTAAAAAAAATGAAACCATTAAATAAAAACATGAAAATACCTCATATGGGATGGAACTCAATATTTTATAAAGAAAACCATTCTTTATTTAAAAATATAAAAAAAGAAGAAGATTTTTATTTTGTTCATTCTTATGAATTTGTTTCCTGTGAAAAAGAAAATATATTAGCTTCAACTACTTATGGAGGAACTGTTATTGCTGCAGTAGTCAAAGACAATATAGTAGGAACACAATTTCATCCTGAAAAAAGTCAAAAAGCAGGAATGCAATTTATTAAAAATTTTATAGAGTGGAAAGCATGAATAATAAAAATAAATTAAATGTAAATTTAATAAAAAAATTTAAACCAGGAGAATTACAAGAACTATGTAAGGCTACAGAAGAAGCAATATTGAAAGGAATAGGCTTTAGCTGGGTTAAGCCACCGCCAAGACCAAATTTAGAAAATTATTGGAAAGGAGTTTTGGCTATGCCACAACGCAACTTGTTTATAGGTACTTTTGATGGGGCAATAGCTGCCTCTATACAGGTTGTTTTCCCAAATAAAAGCAATGAGGCGTCTTCTTTTTCTGCCTCTATTGATACTCATTTTGTATCTCCATGGGCAAGAGGTCACGGATTAGCAATATTATTATTAGAAGCAGCAGAAGAGCTGGCTGTAAAAAATGGATTTAGACAAATATTATTAGAAGTAAGACATACGCAAGAAAGAGCAATTAATTTATATGAATCATCTGGTTATTTAAAGTGGGGAAGTTTGCCAAACTATCACAATGTAAATAATGATTTAGTTTCAGGTAATTTTTATTATAAACTTTTAAATTTAAAAACTAAAAAATGATATTTTTTCCAGCCATAGATTTAAAAGACGGGAAATGCGTCCGTTTAATTAAAGGAGATCTTAATAAATCTACTATTTTTGATACTGATCCTGTTAAAAGAGCACAATCTTTTTTAGAAGCAGGAAGCAAATGGATACATGTGGTTGACTTAAACGGTGCTTTTGAGGGAAAGCCAATTAATAGAGACTCTGTTGAGAAAATTGTAAAAAATGTTGATATTAATATTCAATTAGGAGGTGGAATTAGAGATATTGATACTATAGATTTTTGGATAAATTTAGGAATTAGAAGAATAGTTTTGGGCACAGTTGCTTTAAAAAATTCTAAAATAGTAGAGTTAGCATGTAAAAAGCATCCTAATAAGATTGCAGTAAGTATAGACACAAGGAATGGAATGGTAGCAGTAGAAGGTTGGGAGGAACAATCTCAAATTAAAGCGTTAGATTTAGTAAAAAATTATGAAAATATAGGACTTTCTGCAATAATTTATACAGACATAAACAGAGACGGAGTATTATTGGGACCTGCTATAAAAGAAACGATAAATTTTGCAAAAAATATTAATATTCCAGTTATAGTTTCTGGGGGAGTTTCATCAAAAGAGGACTTAATTAAAATTAAAGAATATGAGAATGTTGGCATTAGTGGAGTAATAAGTGGTCGTGCTATTTATGATCACAGGTTAGACCTTAAAGAGTGTAACGCGTTAATGGAAAAAAATGTTAAAAATTAGAATAATTCCTTGTCTGGATGTAAAAGAGGGAAGGGTGGTTAAGGGCATTAATTTTGTAGACCTAAAAGATGCCGGAGATCCTGTGGAGCAAGCAGAAATATATGATATGCAAGGAGCAGATGAGCTGTGTTTTTTAGATATAACTGCCAGTTCTGATAATAGAAATATTTTATTAGACATTGTAAACGAAACAGCTCAAAAATGTTTTATGCCCCTAACTGTTGGAGGGGGCGTAAGGTCCTTGGAAGATATTAGAAATTTATTATTGGCTGGAGCAGATAAAGTAGGCATAAATACCAGCGCTATATCTAATCCGTCTTTAATTTCAGACGCAGCTAACAAATGTGGTTCACAATGTATAGTTGTAGCTATTGACGCGAAGAAAGATGGGGATAAATGGAAGGTTTTTACACATGGGGGAAGACAAGAAACAGGAATTAATGCAATCGAATGGGCCCAAGAAGTAGTTAAAAGAGGAGCAGGAGAATTATTAGTTACTTCTATGGATAGAGATGGAACCGGAAAAGGTTTTGATTTAGAGCTTTTAAGCAGTATTGAAAAAAAAATTTCTGTTCCCATTATTGCTTCAGGAGGCGTTGGTTCTTTAGAGCATTTAGTTGAAGGAGTAAAGATCGGAAAGGCAAGTGCTGTATTGGCTGCTACTATATTTCATTTTGGGAAATATGAAATTAAAGATGCTAGAAATGCTATGAATAAAGCTGGGATACCAACTAGAAAATAATATAAAAAGACAGATATAAAAAAAAATATTATAATTTTTTATATAGAGAGCAACTAATGAAGAAAATAAATTCATATAACGAACTGAAAACTCTTTGGGAAACGATAGAAGATAGAGCAATAAATAAAGGCTCTAAAGAATCTTATGTTGCTTTTCTTTTAGAAAAAGGAGTAAAGGAGTGTGCAAAAAAATTAGGAGAAGAAGCCGTTGAAACCTCTATAGCCGCAGTGAAGCTTGATAAAAAAGAAGCAATAAAAGAATCTGCAGATCTATTATTTCATCTATTTGTATTATGGAAGTCTTTAGATTTGTCGCCCCAACATATTATTAAAGAATTAGAAAAAAGAAAAAAATTATCAGGACTAGAAGAAAAAAAACAGAGAAAACAAATAAAATAAAGGTTATTTATGGGACACAAATATAATAAAGATAATATTTTTGCTAAAATTCTTAGAGGAGAGCTTTTTTGTGATAAAATAATTGAATCTGATTATTCTTTAGCGTTTAAAGACGTAAATCCTAGGGCAAAGGTCCATGTATTAGTCGTGCCAAAAAAAGCATATATGACTTTTACGGATTTTGTTTTAAAATCTAGTAATGAAGAAAAAACAGATATATTTAACACTATACTTAAGGTGGTAGAGAAAGAAAAGATTAAGGAATCAGGTTATAGATTAATAACTAATTGTGGAAAGGATGGGCATCAAGAAGTACAACATTTGCATTTTCATGTGTTAGGAGGACAGCCTTTGGGAGGCTTTATAAAAAAATTAAATATTATTTGATTTTTTCTATACAATCCCAGAATTTTGCACTTAGATTGACATTATTGAATTTTGATATTTCTTGAATTCCTGTAGGAGAAGTTACATTAATTTCAGTTATATAGTTACCTATAATATCTAAGCCAACCAAAATCAGCTCTCTTTTTTTAAGTTCTGGAGCAATTGCTTCACATATTTCTATTTCTTTTTTGTTTAATATTTTCTTTTCAGCTTTGCCTCCTACGTGTAAATTAGATCTGGCTTGTCCTTTAGGAGGAACCCTATTGATGGCTCCTGCTATTTCTCCATTGATAAGAATTATTCGACAATCTCCTTTTCTGACTTCTGATAAATACCTTTGAATTATTATTGGTTCGTTTGAAATTTCAAAAAACATTTCTAAATGGGTTAATAAATTAGGATCATCTTTTTTAATATGAAATATTTGTTTGCCGCCATTTCCATATAGGGGTTTTAAAATTATTTCTTTAAATTCTTTTTTAAATTTTAATATTTCTTTTAAATTTCTAGTAATTAAAGTTTCAGGCATAAATTCCTTGTAATTGTTTACAAATATTTTTTCTGGAGCATTTCTTACTTCTTTAGGGTTATTTACAACAAATGTAATTGGGTGTAATTTTTCTAATATATGAGTGTTAGTAATATAATTCATATCAAAAGGAGGGTCCTGTCTAAGCAGAATTATATCTTGTGAAGAGAGGTCTATAGTTTTAGGCTTGCCTAATGTTATGTGATTGTTTTTTTCTTTTTTTAGTTCAACAATCTTTCTGCCAGATGCTGTAATTTGTCCATTTAAGTAAGATAAATTTTTTGGATTATAATAAAACAAATCATAGCCTCTTTTTAGGGCCTCTAAAGCTAAAGCAAAAGTAGTATCAGTTTGAATATTTATTGACTCAATAGGATCCATTTGGATAGCAATTTTAGTCATAATTATTTCTTTCTTTTTATGCTATTTTTTAAAATAATGTGACTAATAACTTTTTTAACACCTTTAATTGTTCTAGCGTGATTTAACACGTTATTCAACTCATCTTCATGCTTAGCTATTCCTATAATGTGTATAATTTGTCCGGACACTGAATGATTGTAATTTATATCTGAAACATTCTCATCTCCAATTAATAGAGCCGTTAAGCTTAATGAAATTCTTGCATCTTTTGCAGAGGACACTAAATTTAGATCTTTATTAATGGTAATTTCATTTAATACTTCTTTGACTTTAGGTGTTGCCCAAGCAATGCCCGCAGCTTCATCTCTTATTTGTGAGTTTTCTACATTACCTACTAATAATACTCTTTGTTCCAATACTATAACATCTATAGCGCTAAACATTTTCTCTGTATTTGCTCTAAACATACTATCTTGTATCAATAGTTCTATTTCTAAGTCTATGGCAGCATCTTTTATGGACCTTTCTTGGACTCCGGCTAGGCCTAAGGTTGCTGCTCCTCCAATTATAGCACTAGCACAGCCAGACAAACATAGAAGTATTATAAAAATTAATATGTGGTTTTGTAGTTTTTTGTGCATAAAATGCGATCCTATTATTAGTTAAAATTAATTATTTATATTTTTTTTCATACTAAGTGCTATTTTATAAATATAGTCGCTTTTTGTCATAGTTTTTTTTGCTATTTCTTTAGAAGCTTTAGAAATACTCATTTTAGAAATTTTATCTTTAAGAAGCTCTTGTATTTCTTTTTTTGTCAAATTAGGAATTTCTTTATCTTTTTTTTCTATAATTACTACATATTCTCCTTTTAAGTTCTCATTTTTAATTTTATTTAACAAATCATTAATATTACCATATTCTGTTTTTTCATAGATTTTGGTTATTTCTTTTAAAATGCTAATTTTTCTATTTCCCAATATGCTATATATTTCTTCTAAAAGAGCTTTAATCCTAGACGATGCTTCAAAAATTACAATTGAAACTTTTAACTCTTTAAATAAAATTATTTTTTCTTTTCGTGCTTTTTTCTTTTTAGGAAGAAAGCCGGAAAAGAAAAATTGATCTGAGCTTATTCCTGAGATGGAAAGCGCTGCTGTTAAAGCACTAGGACCTGGGACACTTTTTACATTAATTTCATTATTAATAGCTTCTAATACCAATTTGAATCCTGGGTCTGATATCAAAGGAGTTCCAGCATCTGATGTGTAGCCTATATTTTTTCCTTCTTTAAGTAATTTAATTATAATTGGGATCATTTTTTTTGCATTATGATCATGATAAGACATCAATCTGCCCTTAACTGAAATTTTATGAATATTACATAATTTTGATGTTATTCTTGTATCCTCACATGTTATTAAATCAAGAGTATTTAATTTATTTAATGCTCTAAGAGTTATGTCTTGAGAATTCCCTATTGGCGTAGCTATTATATATAGAGTACCATTATTATTATTATTATCCATTATGCCTTTATATTTTTTTTGTATATTATTTTATATTTTTTATATTAGTATATTAGAAAAAGGACAGTTTTGTGAAATATCTTTTATTTTATATTCAAATAATTAGCCTTCTTTTTTTAGTTTCTTGTTCTAATATTTATTTTGACAAAGTAATTTTGGAAAAGCCTGATGATGTTGAAATTATAGTAGAAAAAAAAGATGTAAAAAAATTGGAAAAGCAAAAAGATTCTATAGATAAAAGAGAAGAAATAAAAAGCTCTAATAAAAATGAAGAAAATAAAAAAAACATTAGAGAAAAAAAAGAAAAAAGCAGAGAAAAAATAATTAAAGAAAGTAAAGAGGAAGAAAACACAAATGTTACAACTAAAGATTTAATTAAGGAAAATAATTTAGAAAAAGTAGTAAAAATAGGTTTGCTAATCCCATTAACAGGCAAAAACTCTTTTTTAGGAAAATCAATATATGAATCAGCAGAAATGGCATTATTTGAAGCAAATGCAAATAATGTTGAATTGTTGCCTTTTGATTCGGGAAATTCAATTGAAACAGCATTGTATGCAGCAAGAAGACTAGAAAATAAGGGGGCTTCAATTATAATAGGACCGATATTTTCTTCTCAAGCTATGGCAGTAAGAAGTGTTATAAGTAAAAAAATACCTTTATTATCTTTTACCAATGATGAAAATATAGCAGCCAATGATTTATGGGTTTTTGGTTTTTCTCCTAGGCAGGAAATCGTTGCCCTTTTTAAGGAAATAAGAAATCATACTATTAAAAATATATCAATTATCATCCCTAATTCTGCGTATGGAAGCATAGCATTAGAAAATATTATTAAAGAAAGTGCTTTATTAAATATTCAAATTAAAAATATATATAAATATTCTACAGCCTCTAATAATTTTTCTAATTTGGGTTTAGAAATAAAGAAAGAAGAACACTCAGAATTAGATGCTTTATTAATATTGGCAGGAGGCAAACAGCTGAGAGAAATATCTTCAAGAGCTCAGTTTAGAGGCGTTAGCCCTAAAAGCACTATGTATTTTGGGATATCAAGCTGGAATAATGATAAAATATTGGGGGAGCCTTCTTTATTAGGAGGAATATTTATAGCTCCTGAGCAGTCTTCTTTTGAATCTTTTGTTTCTCGTTATTATAAAATTTATGGAACTATGCCATCTGAAATAAGCGGATTAAGTTACGATATTTTATCTTTATGTGTTAGCGGATTACAGAAATCTAAAAATATAAATCAATTTATTAGTTTTTTAACTAAACCTTCAGGCTTTAATGGTGTATTTGGATATTTTTCTTTAAATGATGATGGGGAATTAAAGAGAAAATTTGTTTCATATAAGGTAATGGAGAGAAGTTTCGTAAAAATAAGAGATTTATTACCATAAATTTATAAAATTATTTTATTAATAATAGAATTTAAAATAGGAAATCCTTTATTAGTGATAGAGATATTATTATTTTTAATTTTTAAAAATTTTTCTTTTTCTAAAATATTACACATTTTTTCATTAATTATTTTATCTGATGAATTTAAGTCACAAAGTCTATTCAATTCAGAAATGTTTAAACCTTTAGTTAGGCGCAAGCTTGTTAGTAATATTTCTTGGGCTCGTTGTTTTGATGAAATTTTATTATTAATAAGTAATGTTTCATTATTTTTAATACATTTGTTTAGCCAAATGTATGGAGAAGGATATCTTTTTGTTTCATACCATTCATTATTTATTTTTAAGCGGCCATGCGCGCCTGGTCCAAACCCTGAATATTCATGACCCTTCCAGATAGCAGTATTATGTATGCTTTCAGCCCCCTTGTTTGCATAATTTGAAACTTCATACTTTTTTAATTTTTTATTTTTTAACAGTTCATCTGTAAGTTTATATAAATTAAATAATGTTTTCTCTGAGGGGAGTATAATTTCTTTATTTTTATACTTGGCATAGAAAGGCGTTCCTTTTTCTATAGTTAATTGATATGCAGAAATATGTTTATCTGAAAGAAGAATTGCTTTTGATAGTTCTAATTCCCAATTTTTTTCGGTTTGTTTAGGTAATCCATAAATTAAATCAAACGAAATATTTTTGAAAAATAATTTTGCATTTTCTATTGCTTTTATCCCTTCTAAGGCACTATGATTCCTGCCTAAAAACATTAGAGAGTTGTCGTTTAAAGATTGTAAACCTATAGATAATCTGTTAATTCCTATTTTGGATAAAGCGTTGAATCTTTTTATTTCGGAACTTGATGGGTTGGCCTCAAGGCTAATTTCTATATTTGAAGAAATATTACATTTTTTGGCTATATAATTTAGGATATAATCAATTAATTTTAATGGCATTAAGCTTGGGGTTCCTCCCCCAAAAAATATACTCTTGATGTTTTTATTTGTAAGTTTTTCAAATTCTTTTTGCATTTCATTTATATAAGCATTTTTCCAAGTTTTGATATCAAAGGTTTTATAAGAGACATGGCTGTTGAAATCACAATATGGACATTTAGATAAACAAAATGGCCAATGGATATAAATAGATCTGTGGAAATTATTATTTAACAATTATTGCCTCTTTAAGTTTATTAAAGGCAATAGTTCTGTGACTAATTTTATCTTTTTCGATAGAGGCCATTTCTCCGAATGATTTTTTATAATTTTTAGGAATAAATATTGGGTCATAGCCAAAACCATTATTGCCTTTTGGGGGGAACCGAAGCCTACCATGTATTTTGCCCGTAAAACAGAATGCTTCTTTATTTTTAGTTACTAATGCTAACGAGCATGTAAAATATGCTTTAGTATTTTTTTCATTTAGAAGTTTTTCTTTAATTTTATCCATTGCTTTTATAAAGTTTTTTTCTTTTCCTGCCCAACGAGCGGACAAAACACCTGGATCACCATTTAATGCTTCTATGCATAAACCTGAATCATCAGATAAGGAATTTAATCCTGTTAATCTATTTGCATGATAAGCTTTAATTAATGCATTTTCTTCAAAAGTAGAACCATTTTCAAGAGGCTCAATATTAGAATAATTGGATATGGCTATAGTTATAAGTTTTAGGGGCTTTAAAAGAAAATTTATTTCTGTAACTTTTCCTTTATTATGACTGGCAATAATTATTTTATCTTTTTTTTTTAATTCTATTTTATTTTTCATTGTTAATACATTTATCTTGAATTAAAAATATATTTTTAGTTTCTTTAGTTGCTATATTTATCATTTTTTCGATTTGATTTTTGTTCATAGGTTTTTTTTCTGCAGTTGCTTGGATTTCTAGTAGTTTCTTTGATTTTGTTAAAACAAAATTTGCATCAGTTTCTGCATAATTATCTTCTTTGTAATCTAAGTCAATAATCTCTTTTCCTTTATATATCCCGCAGGAAATAGCAGCTATTTGATATATGATGGGGTCAGATTTTATAAAACCAGATTTTAAATAAGATTCCATTGCTATTTTTAGTGCTACCCATGCTCCAGTTATTGATGCAGTTCTGGTTCCTCCATCAGCATTAATAACATCACAATCAATTTTAATTTGTTTTTCTCCTATATTTTTTAAGTTAATAGATGCTCTCAGAGATCTGCCAATTAATCGCTGTATTTCTTGGGTTCTTCCTTTTAATTTTCCTTTTATGCTTTCTCTTTCATTTCTTTTATGTGTTGATGTAGGTAGCATTGAATATTCTGCTGTTAGCCACCCATGCCCACTTCCTTTTAGCCATGAAGGGATATTGTTTTCTATTGAAGCAGAGCAAATTATCGAGGTGTTTCCAAAACTTATTAGACACGAGCCATCAGCATTTTTAATAAAATTTCGTTTAATTTTTATTTTTCTTATTTCATTATGTTTTCTGCCAGAGGGTCTTATTGATTTTTTTGTCATTTATAAAGTCCTTAAATAAGGTATATTTTATTATATATAAATATTGTTAAAAATAATATTATACTTGTAACTATTTTATTTAATTACAATATTTTCTTATATATATTCTTAGGAGAAAAAATGACAAAAGAAAAAAAAGTAAAATCTAATGGAATGAGCAATAAAGATAATGTTAATAAAAAGGATTCTAATAAAGAAAAAAAAATAGATAAAGTAGAATTGGAATTATCTAAACTAAAAGAGGCATTAGAAAATGCAGAAGATGCTAAACTTCGCGCATTGGCTGAGGTAGAAAATATTCGAAGGAGAATGGATAAAGAAAGACAAGATAATGCAAGATATGGTTCTGTTGCTTTAGCTAAAGATTTGTTATCAGTTATAGACAATTTTGAAAGGGCTTTGTCGACTTCTCCTAAAGAAACAAAAAATAAAAATGATATAGAAAAAAACTATGCTTCTTTACATGAGGGGGTTAATTTAACTTTAAAAGAGATAATATCTGTATTTAATCGTAATGGAATAGAGATAATTAATCCTGAAAAAGGAGAAGTTTTTGATCACAATTTTCATCAAGCAATGTTAGAGGTTTCTACAAATAAGTATAAGCCTGGATGTATATGTGAAGTTTTGCAATCGGGATACAAGATTTATGACAGGTTATTGCGACCTGCTATGGTTGGGGTTAGCAAGGAAGATAAAAAATAGAAAAGAGAATTGAATAATGAACAGTTTATCCTTAGGTGCAGGATCATTTGAAATGCCGTTGAATGCTAAGTGGCAGGTCAAGTATTTTGAAGATGATATGACTAAAGCAGAGGTAAGGTTTGAGACAGGCCAATACCCAGTTTTAGGGGTGAAGATAATAAGCAGAGATGATCCAAAGTTAGATAGAAATAGTGAACTTAAACAATATTTATTTGATGAAACTTTGTTAAAAACTAATCCGGATTTAAATATATTAAAATTAAACCCTAATGTTTTTGGTTTAGAATATGAAGCAAATTTAGAATCTGGAGAAAAAGCTAAAGTATGGAGAATTGCTGCAAGTATTGGTGATAGAACAGTAAGGGTGGTAACTTTGGCACTATCTTGGATGAGTGGAGGAGAAGCAGATAAGGTTGTAAAAAAAATATTAGAGGAATTGAGCATAAGTATAAAAAAATGTCATTTTTCTGATTTGAAAACAGATTTAGATAAAGAAGCAGATGCTTTAGCAAAAATAGATAGGTTAAAACTTAAAGAAGTTAACCCTTGGCCAGGTTTAAGTATTATTTTGCCTGCTTCCTGGCTTTTAGAAATAAATAATAAAGATAAAAGCATGGCTTTAAAAGTAACGGGATATGATGATGCAATGTTTTTTCTAAATTGTGATGAAATAGATTTAAAAAACGAAGTAGTTCTCACTATGGATTATATGAAGCAGATTGCATCTAACCTAGGAGAAGATCCAGGCATAAAAAATATTTCTCTTCACTCTTCTGATAACAACATGTATTTAATTTCTTGTCATAAATTTGAAAAACTTATAGAAGAAAATCTTGTTTTAAGAAATTGTTTTTGGCATATTTTTATAGCGCGCGAAAAAAAATTACATAAGCTTAATTTCACTTATGTTTTTCCTGAAGACTATGATTTATATTTAAATAATTTAATACAAGTGTTAGATAAAAATATTAAAAATTTAAGTTTTTCCTAATTTTTTTCATAAAAGGCTTGTTCTTTAGGTTTTTAATTCCCATATCTTTACTGCAAACTATATTTTTAATTTTATGAAGGTAGGAAAGAATGGGAAAAGTAATAGGCATTGATTTAGGAACCACAAATAGTTGTGTTGCGGTAATGGAAGGGGGTAGTGCTAAGGTTATAGAAAATTCGGAAGGGGCCAGGACCACTCCTTCAATAGTAGCTTTTGCTGATAATGGGGAAACTTTAGTAGGACAAGCAGCTAAAAGACAGGCGGTTACTAATCCAGAAAACACTCTTTTTGCTATTAAGAGGTTAATAGGCAGACCATTTTCTGATGAAAAAGTAACGAAAGATAAAGATATGGTTCCATATAATATTATAAAATCTGATAGTGGAGATGCCTGGGTTCAAGCCGGCGGTAAAGATTATGCACCTAGTCAAGTAAGCGCTTTTATATTACAGAAAATGAAAGAAACGGCAGAAGCACATTTAGGCCATGATGTTAAGGAAGCCGTAATAACGGTCCCTGCTTATTTTAATGATGCGCAAAGACAGGCTACAAAAGATGCCGGGAAAATTGCTGGTTTAGATGTTTTAAGAATTATAAATGAACCTACAGCCGCAAGTCTTTCTTATGGGTTAGATAAAAATGAATCAGGCACAATTGTTGTTTATGATTTAGGAGGTGGAACATTTGATGTATCTGTTTTAGAAATAGGGGATGGAGTATTTGAAGTTAAATCAACTAATGGCGACACATTTTTAGGCGGGGAAGATTTTGATTCTCGCATAGTAGAATATTTAGTGGCAGAATTTAAAAAAGATAACGCAATTGACTTAACAACAGATAAATTAGCGCTTCAAAGACTTAAAGAAGCAGCAGAAAAAGCAAAGATAGAGCTGTCTTCTACAGCGCAAACTGAGATTAATTTACCGTTTATAACGGCAGACACATCTGGCCCAAAACATTTAACTGTAAAATTAACAAGAGCAAAGTTAGAAAGTTTAGTAGAAGATTTTGTTAAAAGAACCATTGACCCTTGTAAAGCTGCATTAAAAGATGCAGGAGTAAAAGCAAGTGACATTGATGAAGTTGTTTTAGTAGGTGGCATGACACGTATGCCAAAGATTATAGATACTGTTAAAGATTTTTTTGGTAAAGAACCAAATAAAGGAGTTAATCCTGATGAGTGTGTGGCTTTGGGTGCTGCTATACAAGGAGCTGTATTAGCTGGCGATGTTAAAGATGTATTATTGTTAGATGTTACGCCTTTGTCATTAGGAATAGAAACGTTAGGAGGCGTTTTTACTAGATTGATAGAAAGAAATACCACTATTCCTACAAAAAAAAGCCAAACTTTTTCTACAGCTGAAGACAATCAAACAGCGGTAACTATAAGAGTGTGCCAGGGAGAAAGAGAAATGGCGGCCGATAATAAAATGTTGGGCAATTTTGATTTGGTGGGGATTCCCCCTGCCCCAAGAGGCATGCCTCAAATTGAAGTAACATTTGATATAGATGCAAATGGTATAGTAAATGTTTCTGCTAAAGATAAAGCAACAAATAAAGAGCAGAAAATTAAGATTCAAGCTTCAGGAGGGTTGTCTGATGAAGATATAGATAAAATGGTTAAGGATGCAGAATCCCATGCAGAGGATGATAAGAAGAGAAAAGAATCAGTGGACGCAAGAAATCAAGCAGATGCTTTAGTATATTCAACAGAAAAAAGTTTAAAAGAGCATGGAGAAAAACTTCCTAAAGAAGATAAGGATAAAATTGATGTTGCAGTTAAAGAACTTAAGGATGTTCTTGCTAATGAGAATGCAACAAGTGAAGAAATTAAAGGAAAAGTAGAAAACTTAAACAATGCAGCCATGAAACTTGGTGAAATGATGTATAAAGAAAGCCAAGAACAGAATACTAGCGCAAATGCTAAAAAAAGTAGCAAAAAATCCGATAAGAAATCTGATAAAGAATCTAAGGATGATGCTGATGTGGTAGATGCTGATTTTGAAGAAGTTAAATCTGAAGAAAAGAATGAGAAGAGTGCTGAAAAGTAATAAAGCGTAATTCTTTTTAATTATTAGGTAGAATAAGATGCGTGATTATTATGATATTCTTGGCGTAGATAAAAGCGCTTCTAATGACGAGTTAAAGAAAAATTTTAGAACATTAGCAATGAAATTTCATCCAGATAAAAACCCTGGAGACAAGGAAGCTGAAGTTAAATTTAAAGAAGTAGGGCAAGCCTATGAAGTTTTAAAAGACCCTGAAAAAAGAGCAGCCTATGATCGTTATGGACATTCAGCATTTGATGGAAATTCAGCAGGCCCAGGCGGCGCTAGCGGTGCGGGGTTTTCCAATATGTCAGATATTTTTGAAGATTTATTTGGCGATTTTATGGGAGGGGGAAATCAAGGACAGCCTCAGAGTGGAGCTGACCTAAGATTTAATATAAATCTTGATTTTTCAGAAGCTTTTGCAGGTTTGCAAAAAGATATAAAAATTAATACTTATGTAATTTGTTCAGATTGTAGAGGTTCTGGAGGGTCTTCGGGTTCTCAACCCTCTACATGTTCAGGCTGTAATGGAGCAGGCAAGGTGAGGTCTAGTCAAGGCTTTTTTATGGTTGAAAGACCCTGCCCACAATGTGGGGGTAGTGGACAAATTATAAGCAACCCTTGTAATCCTTGTGCTGGAGAAGGAAGAGTACAAAGAGAAAAAACTATTAATGTTAAAATACCACCAGGAGTAGATGATGGGACAAGAATTAGAGTGGCAGGAGAGGGAGAGGCAGGACCTAGAGGTGCTTCTAATGGAGACTTATATCTTTTTGTTCAATTAGAATCTCACTCATTGTTTAATAGGGACGGAGCAGATCTTCTGATAGAAGCTAAAGTGCCCATGACATTGGCTGCTTTAGGAGGATCTGTAGATGTTCCTACTCCATCAGGAGGAAAAGTAAGAGTTTCTGTGCCGGCTGGAACACAATCGGGTCATAGATTCAGATTACGTGGCAAAGGAATGCCTGTAATAAATAGTTCTAATAAAGGCGATTTATATGTTGATGTATACACAGAAACTCCTGTATCTTTAAATAAACAGCAAAGAAAGATTTTAGAAGATCTTCAAGCAGTGGAAACTTCTAATAATCAACCGGAAAGTGAAAACTTTATTAAGAAAGTAAAAAAAATAAGGCGATAGAAAAATGTCATTATTAAAAGTGGGTATTTGTGGTGCGTCTGGAAAAATGGGTAAAGCTTTAGTTAAAGCAGTATCTAATAATGATCAGCTAGAATTAGTAGCAGCTTTAGAACACTCTGAAAATAAAAATATAGGAAAAGATGTGGGAGAAGTGGCCAGTTGTGGAAAGTTAGGGGTTGAAATTATTTCAGATACTGAAGATTTTTTTTCTAAATCTCAGGGGGTTATAGATTTTTCTTTTGCCTCTGCATCTATTGAGAATATTCAAATAGCTTCTAAGCATAACTGTTCTTATGTGTTAGGAACGACAGGTTTTGAAAAAGAACAAATTAAAATAATTGAAGAAGTTTCAAATTTAATACCAGTTGTTTGTTCTGCTAATATGAGTATAGGTGTAAATGTTATTTTATATTATGCGGAAATGTTAGCGAAAAATTTAGGAAACGATTATGACGCAGAAATTCACGAGATTCACCATAGGGATAAATTAGATTCGCCTTCAGGGACGGCTCTAGCGATAGGAAAGGCCGTTGCTAAAGGAAGAAACATTGATTTAGAAAAAAATACTATTAAAAGTCGTTGGGGCATTGAAAACGAGAGAGCAAAAGGTTCAATAGGCTTTTCTACATCAAGAGGAGGAGATGTTATTGGCGATCATACAATTACATTTGCTGGAACTGGAGAAAGATTAGAACTTACTCATAAAGCAGGTAATAGAGAGATTTTTTCTAATGGAGCTTTAAAGGCGTTAATATGGTTAAAAGATCAGTCTCCTGGTTTTTATACTATGTCTAATGTTTTAGGATTGAATTAGCACTTTGACTATTTTGTTTCCAATTTATTAGAGCAGATTTAATAGTTTCTGCGAGGTTTGTTTTTTCTTTTAGAGCCAAACATTTTCCTAGTTCAATAGTTTTTCCGTGGGTTGAAATAATAAGTGTTTTGTTTTTGTTTTCTATATTAACTTTAATCCAAGTAGGTTCTAAAACTATAGTATTAAATATTTTATTTTTATTACTGTAATGTATATTAAATTTACTTTTATCAAGAGTTACATGCTCATAGAAATTATTTTTATGAAATAAAATTTTGAAAAAAATATAAATAAGAATTAATTCTAAACCCATAAAACCTAAAACGGGCCAAGCCCCCATAAAGAAAAACATGCCACCTATAAATAGGCACGGAAGAGTAATAAATATCATAAGAATATAAAATCCTTTTTGGCTTAAAGAATTATTAGGATAGATTTTTATGTTTAAAAAATTATTCATAATATAAAGTTAGAACTATATTATATTTTTGCAATCAATTTATTTTTATAAGTGAATGGTTTAAAATATGAATAAGAAAAATATAAAAGAAATTTTTTTAAGGTTTGAAAAAAATAACCCTAGCCCTAAAGGGGAGTTAATTTATACTTCACCTTATACGCTTTTAGTGGCTGTAGTGCTTAGTGCACAAGCTACTGATATTAGTGTTAATAAAGCGACAAAAAATCTTTTTAGATTAGCAAAAACGCCTTTAGAAATGTTGACGTTAGGTGAGCAAAAAGTAATAGAAAATATTAAAAGTATAGGACTATATAAAAATAAAGCTAAAAATGTAATAAGTTTATCAAAAATATTAATTGAAAAATTTAATGGGAAGGTGCCCATGTCTCTTGAAGAATTACAAACTTTACCTGGAGTAGGAAGAAAAACAGCAAATGTTGTATTAAATATGGCTTTTGGCTTTCCTACTATAGCTGTAGACACTCATGTTTTTAGAGTTTCTAATAGAACAAAGATTGCGCCGGGAAAAAAAGTTGATGAAGTAGAAAACTTGTTATTGAAAAGAATTCCTGAAGAATATTTATTGCACGCTCATCACTGGCTTATTTTACACGGAAGATATATTTGTAAGGCTAGAAAACCTTTATGTGATCAGTGTCCTATTTTAGATTTGTGCCCGGCAAGAATGTAAATTAATCGGGTGCAGGCCCTTTATAAAAATTTTTATTAAACAGATGTAGCATTAATAGAGTTAATAAAGCTGGCACAAATAAATTGAATATTGGAATTAGAAAAAGAATTGCAGATAAAATGCCATATATCCAAGAAGGCCAAAGTAATTGGTTTTTAATTTTTTTTACTTCAAAGTGATCTAATTTTCTTAAGCCAATAGCCTCAAAGTATTCTTTTGAAATTAAAAAGCCATTTATAATAATGGTTAGAGGTATCCACCAAAAAGCTCCCCCAAAAAATATAGCAAAAGGAAACAAAAATAATTGAATTAGAATTGTCCATCCAAGAAGTTTTATTCCAGCTATTAAAAATGTTGCAATTTTAGGCTCTAATTTTTGTAAAGCTTCTGGATAATATTTTATTTCAATTGCATTAATAACTTTTTCTTGAAAAATTGCAAATACCATAGTTGATAGAGGCACAAATAAAATTGTAGATCCCCATATCATAACAAATATCGCACTGTATATTAGGAAACTATCTATGTAACCACCAATAAAGGGGATATCTACGGAAATAAATGATTTTACAAGAATAAATATTCCATAACTTAAAATACTTAAACATATTGCGGTTAAAATTATTGTCCAAATCACCCATTTAAATACTTTTGGTTCAAATATATTTTTTAATGAAATTAAAAATATCTCTATTATTGTTTTGTTATTTTTGTTTAAAATCATGTTCTATTTGATTGGGTTAATGGGGGTTAAATTAGAGTTATTTGTAAATTTTTCAAAATGATATCCTAAATTTAATATTAAAGCTTCATTTCTTCTTTGCCCTATAATTTGAATCCCTATGGGAAGGCTTTCGTCATTAAAATTACATGGAACTGCAAGCGCAGGACATCCAGTGAGAGAAATGGTGGCAGCTGTCATTAGCCAACTTACATAGTTATCAAATATTTTATTTTCGACTTGCTGTGGCCATAATATATTTTTGTTGAATGGAGGCACCATAGAAGAAGGAGCTATTAATATATCAAATTCTTCAAAAAATAAATTTGTGTTATTGACTATTTCCCCTCGTAAAATGTTAGCCTTATCGATATCTTTTGTTTCAAGATTTATACCTTTTTCAATATTAAGCCTTAAATCTTCTTTAAGAGTATCTTTATGACTTTCATACAAAGATTTTTTGCCCGACGCTAGTAAATGCGCGCGTAAAATTTGAAATGTTTCTTCTGCATGTGAGAAGTCAGGACATGTCCTGCTAACATTATGTCCCATTTTTATTAATATTTTTTCAGCATGGTGTATAGTTTCTCTAACCTCGGGATGACAGGCAAGCATATTATAATCATCTGTAATTCCAATATTTAATTTAGACTTTTCTGAATAAATTGCTTCTTGAAAACTTATATTAGTTTTTTTAGATGAAAGGGGGTCGCGTGCGTCTAATCCAGACATAGTGTCCAAAAATAGTGATATATCTTCAACATTTCTAGCCATTGGACCATCTACAGAAAGGTCATTAAAAGGCAGATTAGTTGGTCCATGTGCGACAGTTCCAATAGTAGGACGAAGGCCTACTACTCCACAAAAACTTGCAGGATTTCTTAATGACCCACCTAAGTCAGAGCCTGTTCCTAACCAGGCAGCACCTGAAGCTAATGCCGCTGCTGTTCCGCCTGAAGAACCTCCTGCCGTATAGGCTGTGTTCCAAGGATTTGCCGTAATCCCAAATATCTCATTAAATGTATTTGAGCCAGCTCCAAATTCTGGTGTATTTGTTTTTCCTAAAACAATACCTCCCATTTTTTCTATTTTTTCCACAAGGAAATCGGAATGTTTAGAAATATTATTTTCATATATTTTAGATCCGAAGGTTGTTTTAACACCTTTAACTTCTGTTAAATCTTTTATTAAAATTGGCAGACCGTGCAAGTATCCAGGCAAATCTGGAGCATCAGCTTGTAATTCTTTTATTTTTTTTAATGCTCTTTCTTCACATAGAGTAATAACCGCATTAATATCTTCATGAGTTTCGTTTATTCTATCTAGGTTAGCAGTTAAGGCTTCAATTGGAGATATAGATTTGCTTTTTAGTAAAGTTATTAATTCTTTAGCACTTTTTTTCCATAATAAAGTTGCTCCCAACTTATTCTCCCATAAAAAAATGATTTAATAGTTTTTATTAAAGTAAATATACTTTAGTAATGAATAAAATAAAAAGGATTATTAATGATAAATAAAAAAAGTATTGATGTGTTAGGAATAGGAAATGCAATTATTGATGTAATAGCCGATGCAGAAGATAACTTTTTAAAGCAACATGGTTTAAATAAAGGTTCTATGACTTTAGTAGATGATAAAGCATCAGATAGACTTTATGACTCTATGCAAAAAAAACTTCAACTATCTGGAGGCTCGGCAGCAAATACAATATATGGTCTGGCGCAGCTTGATTGTAAATGTGCTTTTATTGGAAAAAGATCTAATGATGTTTTAGGCGATATTTTTTTTAATGATTTGTTATCGTCTAATATAGTTTATACTACTGAGCCCTTAAGTAGTGGAGAGGCTTCTGCTCGGTGTTTAATTTTAGTTACTCCTGATGCTGAGAGAACCATGGCAACATTTTTAGGGTCTTCGAGTAAATTAACAGTTGAAGACATTGATGAAGATTTAATTGAAAAATCAAAGATAGTATATTTAGAAGGATATTTATTTGATCCTCCTGAAGCAAAAGAAGCATTTAAGCGTGCAGCTATTTTAACAAAAAAACATAATGCAAAAGTAGCATTTACTCTTTCAGATACTTTTTGCGTTGATAGGCATAGGCAACAAATGAAGGACTTTATTGACAATTATGTTGATATTTTATTTTGCAATGAAGGGGAATTAAAATCTTTATATGAAATTGAAACATTTGAAAAAGCCCTAATGTTGCTTGGTGGCAAGGTTAATATAGGAGTTGTAACTAGGGGAGAAAAAGGAGCATCCATAATTAATAGTGAAGATATTTATACAATTGAAGCAAAAGTGACAGAAGTAATAGATACTACTGGCGCAGGAGATTTTTTTGCAGCAGGGTTTTTAGCAGGAATATCAAAAGAGTATAGTTTAAATAAATCTGGGGATTTGGGGGCGCTTTGCTCATCAGAAATTATCTCACACTATGGCGCTAGGCCCGAAAATGATTTAAAAAAATATATAGTAGATAATAATATTTTTAAAATTTAAAGTTTTTAATTACTATTAAATATTCATAGAAATGAGCAGAAAATGATAACTAATTATATTAGTATAATTTTTTCGAAATTAGGACCATATACTAAGCTTAATGTTATTTCATTTATTCTTTTAGGTTTTTGTGCAGGCCTACCATTGCCATTAATAGGAGCCACAATGTCTGCTCATCTTATGGAAGCAGGAATAAATTATACTGCAATTGGCTTATTTGCTTTGGCAGGAACTCCTTATGCATTAAAATTTATTTGGTCACCATTGGTAGATACTTTAAAAATTCCATTTTTATATAGGCATTTAGGAAAAAGGAAAAGTTGGGTATTTTTAATGTTAATTATTCTTTTTATAATTTTTTTATTAATATCACAAATTGACCCTAAGTCTTCATTATTCTTGTTGGCGCTGTTGGTATTTTTTGCAGCATTTTTTTCTGCTACTCAAGACATAGCATTAGACGCTTATAGAATTGAATTACATCAAGAAAAAGATTTAGCGGCAGGAATAGCTACTTATGTATTTGGTTATAGAATAGCTTTAATAGTTTCTGGTGCAGGAGCTTTATATTTAGCGGAATTTTTTTCATGGAAAATAGCCTTTATTGTAATGTCTTTTTGTTTTTTGTTAGGGCC
>TARA_B100000686_G_scaffold175835_1_pt1 | contig 28360 bp, 24 predicted proteins | sample TARA_B100000686 | Tara Oceans TARA_B100000686 (sample SAMEA2622733) | marine metagenome | biome: marine biome (ENVO:00000447); feature: marine epipelagic mixed layer (ENVO:xxxxxxxxx); material: "saline water (ENVO:00002010), including plankton (ENVO:xxxxxxxx)" | depth 150 m | reverse complement strand
GCACTCCCGTAGGCCAAAGCCGGCGGAATAGTGAGTTGGCGACGCCCACCGACGCGCATTCCCACAACCCCCTGGTCCCAACCTGAAATAACTTGCCCACCTCCGAGTTTGAAACTGAAGGTTTGACCGCGGTTCCAGGAAGCATCGAACTCGTTACCTGTGTTCCATGACACTCCGACGTAATGCACTTCAGCGACGTGGCCAGCTTGGGCTTGGTCACCGTCTCCGCTGATGATGTCAACAATGCCTAATTGTTTCCCAGTCGGGTCTCCATCGGGAACGTCTACTTGGGGCTTTTCACTCATGCCAGCAGCGTAAGCGGCAACTGATGCAGAAGAAAGTCAGTCCAACCCTTCGAGGAAGGTCAGCATCGCGGAACTGACCTCTGATGCGCATTCCTGTTGAAGCCAATGCCCGGCACCCTCAATGATTTCGCAGTGACGCAAATCACCCAAAGCCTGCTGCATGGCGCTGATCGCTTCAGGGGTGTTCCCCGCGATCAGATCTGTTGAACCACCCATGTAGAACGAAGGCTGTTCGATGGTTGACCCAAGGAAAGGACCCGTAATCGCGGGCAGCCTGTTGATATTTCGATACCAATTCAAGCCCCCTCGGAAACCTGTTCGAGTTATCTCCTCAACATAGAAGTGCAGGTCATCCTCAGTGAGCCACGGAGGTAACTCATCAGGTGACACGAGCTGGTCCGTCATAGCTTCACCAGCCGGGAAGTGACCATCGAACGGTTCGCTGATATCACCATTGCGGAGCGCATCACCACTGATGGCATACAAGAAACCGCGCATCGTCTTATAAATATCAGCTTCGAGGTCCGCTTCTGCTTTACCTGGTTCCTGGAAGAACAACCGGTAGTAATCCCGGTCAGGTCCCGCTGCTTGCGCCATGAGCCCGTTGAGGTCAATACCTTCAGGCAAAGCCCCTATCGGACCTGTATAGGGCACACTCAAACAAGCCACAGCACGGAACAAATCTGGACGCATCAGGGCCGCAAACCAGGCAACTGGCGCACCCCAATCATGACCGGCAACGACGACCGGTCCCTGATTCAAGTGATTGGCGACCGCAACGACATCCCCGACGAGGTGATTGATGTCGTAGGCATCTATTGCTTGCGGCGCACTCGTCTTTCCATAGCCACGCATCGACATGGCAACAGCCTGATATCCGGCCTGGGCTAGAGCATCTATTTGGTGACGCCACGAGTACCAGCTTTCAGGGAAGCCATGACACATTACGACCGCCGGACCCTCCCCTTTGGTGACGTAATGGATTTGTATTCCGTTACCTTCGATGACGTGTTCTTCGAGATCGCTAATCATGAAGAGAGTTTGTCACCACTTGCACCGGTCATCGCAATCTAGGGTGCAGTTATGAGCGAACTGAGATTTGATGGCCGAGTCGCGTTGGTAACTGGTGCAGGAGGTGGATTGGGTCGCGAACACGCAATCCTGCTTGCGTCGCGGGGTGCAGCAGTCATGGTGAACGATCTGGGGTCACCAACTATGGGAGGCCAAGACCACGATCCAAGCCCAGCTGAAGCGGTTGTCGAAGAAATACAGTCCGCCGGTGGCATAGCAGCAGCAAACAGCGATTCTGTAGCCACCCGCGAAGGTGCCGAATCGATGGTTGCCAGCACCTTGGAAGAATTCGGTCAACTCGACATCGTGATCAACAACGCCGGAATTATCCGCAACCGAACATTCCTGAACATCAACGAATACGAATTCGAACCTGTCATTGATGTTCACGTCAAAGGATGTTTCTTTGTGACTCGTCCTGCGTATGAACACATGAAATCAGTTGGCTATGGGCGAATCGTCAACACCAGCTCCGGATCCGGATTGTTCGGATCGTTCGGCCAGTCTGCCTATTCTGCGGCCAAAGCAGCTATTTACGGGTTCACCCGAACACTTGCGATCGAAGGAGTTCGATACGGCATACATGTCAACGCGATAGCCCCAGGGGCCCTGACTCGAATGACCGGAGATGTTCTCGGCGACGACGGCGAAATTGCTGACATGACAGGCCTCACCGGGGAAGACCTCATGATGCAGTTAGGTCCACAACAGGTTGCACCCGCTGTGGTGTATCTGGCACACGAATCATGTTCCCTTAACGGTGAAACGCTTTCTGCGTCGGGAGGCAGAGTGGGTCGCGCGTTCATGGGAGTAACCAAGGGAATATACGAAGAGGACCTGACCCTTGAATCGGTTGCTGAACGCATCGACGAAATATGTGACGAAGACAACTATCTCGTTCCCGTCAACGTTGACCAAGAAATGCAGCTGTTACTCGAACATCTCAACACCGAAGACAGCTAAGAGTCGACCGATCAAGCGGTGAGTGCCGCTAACGCTGCTTCGTACTCTGCTTGTTCTAAGCCGTGCGGGTACGCACACACCAAATCAATTCCAGCTTCCGCCCACGCGTTCAATTGCTCTTTTGCGTGACCGAGATCATCGCTGCGTAAACAAGTACCGGCAACCACATCTTCAGGCGTCATCAACCCCTGACGTACGAAATGATGATGGTAATTAGCCATGGCGTCATAATTCACAGCGTCTGTATGTAAAGCCTCATAAGGGCTGAGACGCACATATAGAACTGTGTAAGGAGTGCGCCCATTCGCTTGCCCAGCGTTCTTGGCTAAGTCAACGGTTTCTTGTGCGTGTTGTGGGGTTAACCAGTTCAAGACCAGACCGTCGGAACGAGCTGCTCCTAACTCGACCATTTTGGGACCGAGTGCGCCAACTAATACGGGGAAGCCCTGGCCGAAGGTCACACCGAAGCGTGCTTGACCCATCAACTCGTCACATGCCACTTCTGTCCAACGTAACGGCGAAGTTGGGAACGGAACTCCAAGACGATCTGCTGCTTCGCGATGTGACACCCCGATTCCCAAAGAAAATCTTCCTTCTGACTGTTCTTGAAGAGTTGCTGCGGATAGAGCGAGATGAGGTAGCGACCGAAATGGTGCCGCAGCGACACCCACTGCTCCACCGACATGTTCTGTTTCGGCGAACATCGCGGCGAGACTTATCCATGGACTTCTTCCCGCTAACCCACCTTCTGGGGTGCGATTACCTGTTTCGGGGAGATAGATCGAAGAATATCCGTGGTCTTCAGCGAACTTCCCCAACTTCACCACTTGGGCCACTGGTAGATCCCGCATACAGATACCTAATTCCATAACCCCTACCTTCGAACGGTGTTCACCACTGAATCTATGGGAGATCCTGTTATCTGAGCGAGTCTGAACAAAACGAAACTCCATCTGTAGATAGAACGTCTCCTTGATGGGACTACGATCTCCCTCACATCGTTTTTTAAGAAGGCGACGCCCATGGCAGACCCAATTGATAAAGACCCGAATTACTGGGTGCTATCCATTGACGATGACCCATTCCTTCGCCTCGGCCTCGAAAACGCGTTAGGCCAAACAAAAGACATTGAGTTCTCGTCAGCCTCATCCAAGACCGAAGGAATGAAACTTTTCGTTGACATGTGGAATAACTCAAGTGAGGACCCAAGTCGCAAACCGAGCCTGATCCTGTTAGATCAAGATCTACAGGACGGCGAAAAGGGAACCGATCTCTTAAGCGACATCGTCGGCTTCTGTGGAGGCACCCCGCAAGACGCGGTTAAAGTTTGCATGCTTTCGGCCAGCCAACGACAACGAGACTGGGTTAAAGCATTCGAACTTGGAGCTATCGGTTGGATCGACAAAGCTGCCGTTACTGAGCTCGACAAATTCCCGAGCAGAGTGCGTGACATCATCAACAACCGGCAAGTCGAATGGGAAGGCACCCAAGCGCAATACATCATGCGGGTGCAGCAAAACAGAGACCAACGACCGGTACTGACACCAAGGATGAAACAAGTTCTTGTTGAAACCGCCCGCCAAGGCGACTTGAAAGCCGCAGCCGCCGAGATCGGCATCGCCTACAACACTGCAAGAGCGACGCTCGGGACTGTCTTCGAAAAACTCGGTGCCAAGAACCAGGCATCGGCGGTTGCCACGGCGATTCACTATGAACTGATAACTGCCGAAGAGTGTCTAGCGGTGATCTAAGAGATGAACTGCCTGCTTGTCGCGACAACCACCAATTGGAACGAAACGACATGGGGACAGGTGCTATTAGCTGCGGTTCTAATATTGTTTGTCAACTCACTGTTCTTTCTTTGCCGACGACTACTTCGTATCCGACAGTTGCGAAAGTTAGAAGTCATTCCAAAGGTAAGAGGTCTATCTCTGTCCGATATGGACGAGAAGCACTTTCAGTTGCAGGTAGCGGCAGCGCCTCAACTTTTGGTTGAATCCGGTTTGCGATTGGTGGTAGCGGTGCAAGGGCCAGACGAAAGAAAGCGCCAAGTTGTGACCGAACCAACTCCCGTTCCCCAAAACACTTTGGTGATACCCCGAGACTTGGCGCCTATCGGGTCGACCTTATGGGTGAACTGGGTGCTCGGTGATCGAGTTGGACCTGGAGCGTCTATTCGGGTATCGCGAACCCTTTAAAGTCACGCGAAGAAAGTGCAACTCTAAGTCTCGAGGTCATTTCAGCGAATTCAGATACCTGGCGCGGTCTTTGTCAGAGAAATCAGCAGGCACATGAGTGTGCTCATTGATTCCAACCTGCCAATGAGTGTCCTTATCTACCCACACGCCGTCGCGTTTGATCAATAGAAGGTCACAGACATCGCATCGCACCCCTCGTCGCCCAAACAGCAATCCGAAGATCCAAATCCCGATAGCACCCCGAAATAGCCAACTCAGAAGACCCGGGCCGGCTATAGACGCCGCCGCGGCTGCTGCAGCGACCGCTGCAACAAGAGCTGCTGCGGCGATAGCAGCTGGAGGTAAATCACCTATGGCGTCTATGAGTCCATTCCCGTCATCAAGATCGTCTTCGTCGACGTTGTCGCCAGGGGTTGGAGAAGGTTCAGACTCTCCGACATCGTCATCTCCGCCGTCAGGGCCGTCTGACCCGTCATCGGGGGTGTTTTCTGGCTGGGATGGTGCTGGTGGGGTGCTGTTCACCCCGAGGCCCCCTTCATCCACGTCATCTATGCCGTTACCGTCAGCGTCTGTGTCCTCCCCATCGGGGATTCCGTCGCCGTCGGTGTCAGGGTTCGATGTGTCCGGGTCGGATCCGTCGATCAGTCCGTCCCCATCGACATCAGGGTTGTTTGGGTCTGAGTCTTCACCGTCAGGGAGCCCATCACCATCACAATCAGGTGTGTCCGCACAGCCAGGGGCCTCCTCTGAGTCTGGGATGCCGTCATCGTCGCTGTCGGTGTCAGGCAGAGGATTCGGTGCGTCAGGTTGCGGATCATCCTGAGGTTTATCTTCATCGTCGGGTTCGATTACTGGAGGTGGATCTGGAGCTGGAGGGTTGTCTGGTTCCACAGGCTCAGGGGCGATCACCTCAGGTATGGGATCAGCTTCAACATTGTTGTTGACGTCTGTACACGACGGATCTTGGATACAGGCCGGGCTGGTTTCAGAGTTGTCCGGTACCCCGTCACCATCACAGTCTGCTACCAGGATGCACGCAAAGATCTCGTTGCCGTCGTTGATACCGTCATCATCACAATCAGGGTCTTCGACACAACCATCGAGTTCGTCGACGTTGAGGATGCCGTCCCCATCCAAATCAGGGTTTGGCGGTGGAGGCAACAGGTCATCGTTTGCGTTGACAACGGTCACGAACTGGTTGACGACCGCTGCGTACTCATAGGACGAGTTGTCCCAATCAACATCAAGGTTCACATAACTGGTGACGTCACCATCAGGTACGTCGTCATCGAGACCGGTGGCGGTTACTCGCTTCGGGTTGTCCCAGTCATTTGGACCGAACTCCAAAACAGTTTTGTTGACCGAAATTTCGGTGGGATCAGTGATCGCGACAACGATGAACACGGGAGCTGTTGGTTGTCTGTTCAACACAACGGTGAATTTGTCCTTCATGCCCGTCTCATCTGTGAAGATTTCACAGTTACACGGGATGCCATTCTTGGAGACCGTGAACCCGGCATCACCACCGGTGTCGGATGGACATACCTGTTTGAACTCAGGGTAGAACTGCGGGTTCGTTGATCCGGATGGGTGGGCGAACGTCAAATACACGTCCACCTCGGTGTCGGAGTCTCCGCTATCCAGATCCCAGGTGTGCCCGTCAATCTCTGTAGCCGGAAGGTATTTGGCAGGGGAGTCGTCTGAGTTGGGGTTGTAGGTGAACATGTTTTGCCGGAAATAGAAGCCGACAGGACGATCAGCCAAACTGTCTATGTCGTCGACTCCGTCGTCCCAACCAACAACTTTGAAGTGGGGGGCAGCTATCGCGTCAGTGGAGAAACCGGTTCTGTCGAGTTGGTAGCCGTCCTGCCATAAAATGTTGTAGTTGGGCAACATCAGATCACCTGCGCTGTGGTTTGCGCGAATGAACTCACCTGGGGTCATACCCGACGCTGCCAGGTCGGCTTTGTTGACCATGTATTGACGGACAGCGATCCCTGGTTGGGGATCAACTTCCCACCGACCACCTATACACAGCGGAGTGTTCCACGCCACTTCGCCCCCGTAATCGATGTAGAAAACATCGTCGTCGTCTTGGGTCAATGGTCCTTTGATGAGGCTGTAACCGTCAGGAACAACGTTGGGGTCCTCTGGTGGTGGTCCCCCAGCAAGGTTGCAGTTGCGGTCGTATTGCGCGACATATGAATCGGAGTTGTTTCTTGGAGCGAAACTTGTGTGTACGTAAGGAGAATCACTACTGGCGGGACCGGCAACTGTTGATCCGTAGCTGACCTTGCCATGGGTCCGCCCCGACACGTAGATGTTGTCATCGGGACCGTACCGAACATCCTCCGCCCAGGCCATCGACTTTGAGTTGCCGGGAAGGTCATGGGTCTTTACGTCGTGAATTGTTGTGCACTTCTCTTTGAGGTCGGCAGTGTCAACAGTCATCATCCAGCCCGCAGCCCCGTATCGCAGCCCGCCTACCGCTGCGTGTTCTCCGGGGCCGCTGCCATGGCGATAGAAACCGGTGTTGGCTAGTGCCAGCTCTGAACCGTCGCTGTTGATAGCGATCTGTCCGCCGAGTTCCCTTTCGTTGTGAACATCAAACGAGGCGACGTTCTTGTAGTTGCCGTGTTTGTCGGTATGCAACAAATAGGTGTCGTTGTTGACGTCGTTTTTGTTGGTGAAATCAGCACAAGTCCGAAGGGCACCGGCGTCGTCGTAACATCCCTCATGGAGATCAGGGTCCAACAGGAGGTTCCCACGGCCGATCTGAGTACCGTCGGAATTCCAACCCGGTCGGGTGAACGTGTTGGCCGGATAGTCCTCAGAGTTCGCGGGGATCGTTGGTGCGTAGTAATGGTCGTTCTTCTCGGAGTATTTGTCCCAGGTACCCACAATGAACAGGTCATCGTTGGTGGGATCTACAACCAGTTCTCTGGCGTTGTTGTATTGGGAGGTGGACCCGAACTCTCGACCCCACATGAAGTCCCCGTCAGCGGACATTTTGATCATATTTGATCTGGCGCCAAAATCAGCACCCCCGATGTGACCTTGCTGACCCCCACTGCTGGCTTGTGCTCCGTCACGAGAACGATCATCACAGTCATAGGCAATGGTGTCGCCACCCACCTTGTCGTTGTAACCACCGACACCGACAACAGAACCATCTGACAAGAACTTGACGTCAGCAACGTGGGAGATCTGGCTGTCAATGCAATGGTTCCACCAATATCTCCATTCGGTCGCCCCAGTTTCGGCGTTGAGTTTGGCTAGGAACGGAGACTGTGATTTTGAGTACACCAGTCCCGCTTGGTGTTCGGGCAAGCTCCACTCGGTGCCTTGCATCATTCGGCCCCAACCCTTCCACCTACCTGAAACAACGACGGAACCCTTGTTGTCCACGTCGACTGAGTCCAAGTAGGAGTGGTTGCTGGCGTGGAGCATTCGGTACCATTTGGTTCGCCCGTCTTTGTCGATGGCGACGATGAGACCGTCGGTGTTCTTATCCACGGCTATCTCAACAACACAGTCACCTCTGAGGGCGCAGAACCCGTTGATGTCGTCATTGGTGTGGGCTCTCTTGTTGGTCCAGTATCCGACGGCGTACGTGGTTCCCTCGTCGTCGACCTCGATGTCGTGTATCCAACCAAACGAATCTGTTCCGTCCACTCCAGGAGCATCTGGGTTTCCTGAGGTAGGTTTGCTGCCTCGTTTCATCTCCCACACCCATTCTGTTTCCCCCGTGGGCGACACCTTGGAGACAGACCACGCTTTCATGTTCTGCCTGTCGGGGTATTCACTGACCGGATAACTGAAAGATCCTCCTTGGACACCCAAATCACCGGTACCGGCGTGGTTGGTGGCGGCATACACATATCCGTCAGCGTCCACAGCTACCGCAGCCGTGTACGTTCCCCACTGTGTTTGGCCGACATGGAACACCGCCGCATCCTCGAAGTCAATGGCGCCCGCGGCTGTAGCTGGGACAAACCCAACCGTTAAGCCGAGGGTTATCGTTGCGAGCATCGCTCGAATGAAGCGCTTCACGAATGGTTCAGTGATCATTTCTCGAAATCCTATGGGTTCTTAATGGACCGAAATTGATGGTTGGCCCTTTGTGGATGGTCGATGATCAACTTATGGAAGTTTGTTCGGAAGCTACATAGTGCGAACGCTGCTAGTTGCCTAGTGCAAATGCGCCCCTCGGCCTGTTTTTTCAACCTAGGTTGGCTTTGTTCTCGCCGCGCACTGGTACTAACGCTTGTTGCAATAGAACCGTTCATCTCGCTGCACTTTTTGGAAATCAGTAATTGACGCATGCTTGCCTTTTAAAAGTCATGAGCTTCTCCCTGCGCGCGACCAGCTAGGAGCGCGAGGGCCGCACCCTGGGTCCTGAACACACAGAGCCAACTCAGCGTTATCGCCTAACCCGTCTCCATCGCAGTCAGCCATCAAGATGCACGCCAACAGCTCCGAGGCGTCACCGACGCCGTCTCCGTCACAGTCAGGGTTGTGGACGCATTGGGCGAGTTCGTCTTTGTCGTAGAGACCGTCTTTGTCGCTGTCGAGAGGGTCGGCTCTGCAGGAAGGATCTTGGATACAGATCCTGTTTTGTTCATCTACATCGTTGACCCCGTCACCGTCGCAGTCGGCCATCAACATGCAGGCCCATACCTCAGCTCCGTCACCGATCTTGTCGTCGTCGCAGTCCGGATCAGTGATGCACTGAACCAATTCATCTCGGTCCAAGAGTCCGTCAAAGTCGCAGTCAGGCAGCACTGCACAGCCCGGTTTTTCGTCGGCATTCGGGATTCCGTCAAGGTCCCAGTCATATTCAATAGGGTCCTGAGGGCCTGTTTGATCGTTGTCTTTGACAACGAAGCCAACTGTTTGATTCGCGAGGGGGTCATACATGTTGTCAGAGGCTGCGTCGTTCACAGCTGTGGTCAACGTCACGCTTTGGTTGCCGTCGCTGTCGCTGTCGTCAACGGCGGTCAAGGTGATCGACTGGGTGACTGACCAGTTACCGGCAGTGAACGTCACGGTGACAGAACCAACTGTGAGCTCAGTGTCATCCGACGTTGATATGTCGATCATGACGTTGGTGGTTGGAGCTGTTCGCAGGACCACGGTCAAGGTGACAGTTGCTCCTTCGTTGACGTTGGTGGCGCTGGCGCCCACCGTGAACGCTGCGTGGTCGTTGTCGGTGTTGGCGACCGTAAATGCTTGATCTGCCACGTTGTCGAACTCGTTACTGGAGCTACCATCCACCACAGCGATAGTGATCGTGGAGTTCACGTTCCCGTCGTCAACGTCGTCGTTCACCCCAGTCAGAGTCACTGTTTGTCCGCTACTCCAGTTACTGGCGGTGAACGTCACTGTGCTCGACCCGGTTGTTACCTCACCGGTATCAGAAGAAACCACCGACAGAACAACGTCTGCGGCGGGTTTGGCGGTGAGAACCAATGTGAACGTGTCCGTGGCGCCATCTTCGGTGACTGTGGTCGCGCCACCAGATTGCGTAATAGTGAAGCCCGCGGAGTCATTGTCGGTGTTGGTAGCTGAAACGGTTTGGTTCGCTGCATTGTCGAACGCATCATCGCTGGAACCGTCAACAACCGCGAGAGTGATTGTCACACCGACATTCCCGTCATCAAGATCGTCATTCACACCCGTGACGGTCACTGTTTGCGCTGAGTTCCAGTTCCCGTTCGTGAATGTCAACGAGCTCTTGTCAACTGTCGCTTCGCTGGTGTCACCGGACGTCACTGAGATCACGACATCATTGGTGGGCTGGGCGGTGAGAGCAACACTGAACGTGTCAGTTGACCCGGACTCAGCGACGGTGGTAGCACCGCCTGATTGAGTAACAGTAAATCCAGCGGAGTCGTTGTCGGCGGTGGTGTTCTGCACGACAACATCAGATACTGGGTCATAGGTGTTGTCTGATTGAGCGTCAATTACTGACAGGGTGATGTTGTGGGTGATGCTGCCATCGACACTTCCATCGTTCACACCAGTAACAGTCACCGTTTGTGGGGTGTTCCAGTTGTTGGTCGTAAATGCCAGTTCACTTGTCGAGACTGTTGCTTCCCCGGTATCAGCAGAGGTAACAGAGATATCCACGTCAGTCGCAGGGTCGGTAGTGAGTGCCACAGTGAATGAGTCAGTGGTTCCTGATTCAGACACAGAGGTCGTGGTTTTCGACAGGGTTATCGCCGCGGTGTCATTGTCAACAATGTTGTACGCAAATGTCCCCGTTGTTCGATACACCGACCACACCACTGTTGACCCGAACGTGGTGCCTTCCTCCAAGTCGTTGTTGGCGATGGACAAGGTCACATTTTGAGCTGTGTTGTAGTTGTCGTTGGTGAACGTGATTGAGCTGGGACTAAACGACGCTCCCGCATACGGGCTGGAGAAGGAAACTGTTTCTGAAGTGACTGGTGGGGCCCCGAGCTTCACATCAAAGGTCGCTGATGAGCCCTCAGGGATGGTTGGGGTGCCTTGTGTGTGTTGAGGATCGTTTAACCCAACCGCTTGAATAGACACGCGTGATTCGTCACCTGGGTTCTTATCGAGTTCGTGGCGAGCTGCGAATCCGAAGTAGAGGCGGTCGTCACCAGTGCATGCGGTTCCGGTTTCCCCGTTCGGTACCTCGCTGTCATCTGACCAACGCAGTTTTCCGTCTGAGCCCCAGACATACCTTTGTAGCGCCTGCCCGCTGGCGCCAAAGTCCATGTTGGATAGGCCTACCCAGTTCTTGTTGGCGAATTGGTGTCGCCAAAACGTCGTATTGCCATCGTGATCAATTTGAGAACCGATCCAGACTTGACTCGCCCACACCCCTGCTTGACCCAGTGACCGAATGTAGTTACCGACATCACCCCCGTGATTTGTGAGAGCTGTCGGGTCGATGCAGTACCAGCGCAACCCGACCCCATTTTTCGGATCAATAAGGTATTGCTCGCCGGGCTGCATGTAATCGAGGTGGACAACTTCGGCTGGGAACCCTTTAAGGGTCAAGCCATCGACCGCTCCATTGATGTGATCCCAACCGATTGTGACATTGTGGTCATCATCCCAAATCACCAAGTTCTTTTGCACAGACATGATGCCGTACATGTCGTCAGACGCGGCGTCGTTGACCGTCGCGATGATCGCTCCGTTCTCATAACCCTCAATGACGTTGTCCTGAACCGGTACAACAGTGAATGTTTGGGCGGTGTTCCAGTTGCCGTTCGTGAACGTGGCTTGAGTGACGGTGTTCCCACCGGAGTCTTTGATGACGAGGTCGGTTCCCAATGTGGTGTTGATCGCAGAGCGGTCGTCGTTACCAACCCACGCCCCAATCGTGAAATCAAACACAACATTGGTCGGTGGTTGGGCTCCGAGAACGAGGCTGAAGGTTCGGTCGGTTCCGTTGACATCGAAGTCGGTTGGTTTCTCATGATTCGTGTTCCTAGTATCACCATCTTGATAACCACCAGGAACAGCTGTCACACCTGCGTCTTCGTGGGTGGCGATAGTGCTGTTCTCATCGTCGCCTCTGAATTTGCCGTTCGCCGTCATCGTGATAGCGGGAGTTGCCGAAGAAGAGACGATTTGGACCAAGAAGTTGTCCGCGTCGGAAGCTTGGGCTGTGGAGCCTGCGACAAGCATGTTGCCGTTTGAGGCTTGAACGACCGACCAGGCCACTTCTCCGAAATCACTGCCGCTGTCATACAGAGCTAAACCGTCTCCAGAGAACGTGGTGTCCAAAGCCCCTGCGGTTGTGTATCTGGCTACTGAGACGTCGAGATCGGTGTTTGCGTTGGAGTTACCGGCAGCAAAGATCTTCCCGTCGGCCTGGATGACTAGGTCTCGGAAGATTTCAGAGCCACCGCCGTGGTCCTGGCAGATCTTTCCGTCCCCAGAGAACGTGGTGTCCAATGCCCCCGCGGAGGTGAACCTGGCAACCGCGCCGTCACCTGTGTTCCCGCAGCTTCCAACTACAACGATTTTGCCGTTGGACTGTAACTCCACACCGAAACCATTGTCTTGGTTCGAAAAGTCGGTGCGAACCCAACCGTCGCCGCCACCAAAGGAGGTGTCTAACGCTCCTGCTGTGGTGAACCTTGCCACCACAATGTCGCCATCAGTGTGTCCCCAGTCGCTTGTTCCGACCGCGACGATTTTGCCGTCGGTTTGGATAGCGATGTCTTGGAAAACGTCGTCTTGATCGAAACTGAGTTGATATTTGCCATCACTGGAGAACGAAGTGTCCCAGGTGCCGTCGGTGTTGATGCGTCCGATGATTGCGTCGTAGTCAGTGTTGGTGTTCTTCAGATAGCCGGCGATAACGATTTTCCCGTCAGCGTCTAATGCTCCGGCTCGACACCATTCGTGTTTCGTTGAACTGAATTGGGCAACAAACTTGCCGTCGCCTGAGAATGAGGTGTCTTTGCCGTCGTTAAAGTCGCTTGCAGTGTTCTTCCAGTCAGTGGTGTTGTGTGTGCGATACACCACACAGTCGAAGTCAGAACCTGCGTTCGCGTCGGCGTATCCAACGGCCACATACTTGCCGTTGGCGTCGATCATGATTTCTGTCATGACATCTGCTTTAGAGCTGAAATACTGGGATGTGGCACAGTTCCCATCGAATTTCTCTGCGTTGGTGCAGGTACCAGCGGCGGTGTAACGAATCATTTGCCACGAATACTTGTTGGGTTGCCCGTTGTTGTTCCAATAACCGCCGGTAATGACCTTTCCGTTGGCGTCAATCGCTACATCAACGATTCCGTCTTCACCAGAAGCATGGGAATCGACGACGATCCAGCCGTCGTCGCTAAATGATGTGTCTAGGTCGCCGTCGGCTGCAGCAGCTGGTGTTGGCGCGATCAAGGCAATCGATGTGAACGAAATCACTGTCGCTAACGCGACACGTAACAGGCGAGACAGCACCTTCATGTTTGTGTATCTCGCATGTTCTGAGCTCGTTCAGTTTCTTCAGTGAACTGTTCGTCACTTAAGAATCCACACGCCCACGAGAACATCGCTCCCCTGAAGTAGGTCAAAGGGACCTGAAACGAGTCGGCGGGTAATCCCTGTTTGTCGAGGATCGATTCGGGGAGGATCGCGGGAGGAATCCATGCCTTTTCAGCTGACTGCACTCCTGCGTACAGAATTACTTGACGGTTCACCGCTGAGTCAGAGGTGAACTCTTTGACAGCTGCTCTCGCGTATTCGACAGCGAAGTCCTCGGCGTCGAAATCCAGACCGTCGATTACTTTGGTCATCGTTGCTTCAGCGATGGCGTACACAACATCTCTGGGATAGGAGAAATACCTATAGGCGGTTGGTCGGGCGTATTTGGCTTCTTCGGCCATCCCAGCGATAGTGAGATCATGGATAGAACCTCGGCGAATGATGTTGCGCGCACCATCCAGAAGCTCTTTCAGGACGTCCTCTTTGGCTTCGCTCGCTGCCACTTACTCCTGCTACCCCCTGGGAGACAGTTGTCTCTCGTATCGGAGGCTAGCGAAATTGGCTGAGTGACCGGATACCAAGCCCAGATTTGTCAGGGGTTCTTCCCAGGAGGCCGTGGTGTCTGGTTATTTGGCGTCATGGAATGGCATCTGTGTCAGGTTGCAAGTTGTACGGCAATCGAATGGTGGCGACAGTTCCCGAACCAAATTCAGAGTCATAACGGAGCTGTCCACCTGAACGTTGCACCAGTTTTCTGGAGAGTTGTATTCCCAGCCCAGTGCCGGAAGCTGCGGTTTTAGCGGCCTCGGCCCGCCAGAAAGGTTGGCCCGACTCTAAGGCCTCTAGATCTGACTTCGTCATACCTAAACCGTTAGGGGTGTCATCGACGACGATTTCGAAATAAGCATCGTCTATGCGGTGTAACAGCACCGCAATTGTGGCCTGTTTGCCTACTTGACGGTATTTCGCCGCGTTCGACACCACATTTCGGACTACTTGTCTGATTCGGTCCCGATCCAACGTCGCTGTGATGGTGCGATCCGGAATTGAACGCAATGAGAGAACATCAGGGTTAGCGGCGAACTCTTCGACAATTTCTTCCACTATTTCGTGCACGGGTACGTCAGGCGTTGTAGCTAGCTCAAAGGCGTCGTTTTCTAGTTTGGCGGTGTCGAACATGTCTCGGACGAGATCAGACATGTGAAGTAAATGGCGTTCAGCGTTTCTTAATGTTGCATGCACCCCGTCTGGAAGGTCATCTCTTCGAGTGACGACGTTCAAGCTCATTGCTGCCGCATTGAGTGGGCCGCGAAGCTCGTGTGACGCGTCTCCTAACCATTTCTGGCGTTGAAGTAACAACTGTTCTAACTGACGGCTTTGTTCTGCGTAGTTCTCCGATGCGGCCTCTTCTTTGTCGGTCATACCAGGGCCTGCTGAATTGCAGTTTCAAGCGCGACAAGGTCGCCCTTGCTGACGAGGCGCACTTCATCAGGCAGGTTGTCCGTTGTCCCCGACAACATGATGAAGTTCGATTTTGGAATTCCGCTTTGGACAGCGGCTTCGAATATGTTGAGTCCGGCGCCTGCATGAGGAATCGAATAATCAGAAACGATGAGTGAGAAGGTGTGGGTGGTAATGAGATTGAGTGCTTCTTGCACGCTGGTAGCGGTGCGTATATCGGCGCTTGGCCGGATCGCCGCCATCCAAGTCGCAAAAACATCAAGCTGCCCTTTGTCGTCATCGACTAGAAGAATCACATGGTCTTGCTTAGATCTGATTTTGTTGCGACCGAACATCGTGTTCCTAACAGGGGTGTTAAACAACGATAGAGGTGCCCTTGCGTGGTTGCGGACCTAAAGACCAATTCGGTTTCTTACTATTTTGGTTATTTCGAACAGAGCCAAACAGCGGCACGTAACTTCAAAATCACCTCTCTTGAGGCCTCGAAGTTGAAGTCTTCAAAGTAATGCGTATGTAAATCATCGGAATGAATGCTGAATGCAACAACGAACGCATCGGCCAATAGTTCAGCCGGATCGGCACCTCCGTGAGTAAAGGATTGGAGGAGCAGTTCTTTAACTGACACTTCTGCTTGTTGTGGGAAATAGCAGTCGTCAAACAGGTTGTGAACGACGGCGTGACCTACTTCGTGAAGGACTACGTCTGGGACCTTGCCCGTTCGTACCGCCTGAGAAGAAATCCAGATGGTGTTTGCCCATTCATGTCCATGTGTGTCGTCGCTATCCCAGCCATGCGGATCGTAGGTTCCATAGGCGCAGCTGCCTAGCTCTTTGGTTGTCCAGGGATGGCAGCCGTTAACAAATTCGGTGCCTTTGAGAGCGGGTTGGAGTGCTTCTGGGATTGTATTGACTACCCGTAACACCTCTTTCTGGTGTTGCCCGTCAATTATCTGGTGCCCTGAGACTGCTTCGTGCAGCAACCGGAACTCCACCTTGTTGGTGGATGGGTTGCTTATAGATCGAGTGTCTGCCTCTCCTCTGGGAGTCACGATGATCAAGATCAGTAACGCCATGACAAGCAGTGACGCCAGGAGGGCAAGTATTTTTGAAGCTGTGAACATGCAACTAATCGTAAGAAACCCTTATTTCAAGGGATATGGCGCATTCGTAGGTTGTCGTCTAACGCAAATGCATTAGTAAGAACGAAGACGGGTAACGACGGACGAGTAGGTTGAATTTGTGGGGGACTCTCGGTCAACTCTGGTTCACGACGTCCGAAATCAACTTTCTGCGATGCTGATGTTGATCAGCTTGCTAGAAAAGGTCGAACTCACCAGTGATATTCACGTTCGCTTGTCCACTAGTGCCGCAGAGCTTCGAACGGTATTGGCTGAACCTGATCTCGCGTCAGGAACTCATCATGACCTCGACACGGTTTTAGATGCTTTTTTAGAAGTGTTGACAGACGTTGAGAAAACCCAGCTACCCGAAGAGTTTGTTTCATTACGGGCGGACGTTGTTGCCCGTATACCTATGACCAGTGCGCTCTGGGCGTCATTGACGCAACTGTGAGGTAGCACGAGCGCGTTTAAGGACCGCCTCCCAAAAATGTTCTGACCTAAGGAGAGCAGTGCATTTGCACTAGTTCTATACACGCGATCGCCCCATATGGCGGCAAGACCATCACTCATACGTTGATGGTCGAGCAACCACATGGGAGAAGTCATGAGACTCATTCGATCAACATCCGACACAAAATCAGCCAGCAGCTTGTGGTCCCTTTGGACTCTGACAGTTGCCCAAACAGCCGCCGCAGCGTTCCTCGCTCTCGTGGCCTTCTCGATTATCTCAGCGGTATTCGCCACAGGAGCTGAAGCCCGCATCAATATGATCCCAACCAATTCCGTCAACAACAACTGGGGTCTTGCGATCAGCAGCAACCCAAACCTCAGCACAACACCTCCTGCCGGTGCTCCTACCTTTCAGTGGGGAGCTGGCAGCGACAACGGTTTAGAGATAAGCGGAGGCCCATTGCAGATCTGTGGAGGCCCCACCCTTCCCAGCTGTGACGAGATGGGTTTCAACTTCCCTGACGCCACAGCCCCTACCGTCAACGGTTTCGCCCCCGACACAGATGACGACACGGATGCAGATACCGATACCGACAGCGATGCAGATTCCGGTGATCCAATCGAATTGCAGATCTGCCCAGCTAGCGGCGGCGGCGACGGGTGCCCTCCCCCAGCAACAGCACTTCCAATTTGTTTCGTTAACTGCGACACCGACGACTCAGACACCGATGACTCCGACACTGACACCGACAGCGATGACTCAGATGTCGAGGAAACTCCTGAGAGCGAAGAAACCCCAGAGAACGAAGAAGCTCCAGAGGTAGAGGAAGCCCCTGAAACCGAAGAAGCTCCAGAAACTGAAGAGGCTCCAGAGGTAGACGAAGCTCCTGGGACTGACGATGATCCTGAGGCCGAGAGCACCCCTGAAGAAGAGACCCCATTGGTTCCCCAGGAATCAGACCCCACCCCAGAGGTCGACGTCACTCCTGGAACCCCAGAGTCAACACCTGACGAAGACTCCATTGTTCCTGACTGTGATGTCTGCGAAGACCCTGGACCAGACCCAATCATCGAAGAGCCAGTAAGCGAAGAGCCAGTAACCGAAGAGCCAGTGATCGTAGTGATAATCGATGACACTCCAGCTCCTCCAGTAATCGTCGCGCCAGCTCCACCGGTTGCTGAAGGGGAAACAGAGATCGAACTTCCTGGGGAATCCATCACCGAAGAAGCAGTTGTCGCAGAGACGCCAGTCGTCGAAAAAGCACCGGTTGAAGAAACACCAGCTGCTACTCCGGCGCCAGTTGAAGAAGCTGCGGTCGTTGAAGAAACCCCGGCCGAGATCGTGATCGACGAAATCATCTTTGAGCGCACCACAGTTCCTGAATCTCAGGTTCCGTTCCCTACCCCAGCTGCTCCCTCTGCTGGAACTCTCGTCAATGAACTATTCAGTCAACCTCCAGCTCAACCACGAGCAACCCCTAACCCAGTTGAAGTTGCCGCCCCTGTTACAGCTTCGATCAACATCGAACCGTCAGGTGCAGCTACAAACAACGCGGTTCTAGTCCTACTTGTCGCAGCACTCGTCCTCACAATCGGATTCTGGGTCTTTCTTGCTGGTGGTATCCGCAACGACAAAGAAGAGGAATTGCACTCCAACGTGTGAGATCCACTTCGCGTTCTCAGTCCTCGACAGGAAATTGATAAGTAGACGCATGAGAAGCTGAAAGCCCCGGCCTGGGAAACTAGGTCGGGGCTGTAGCTGTGTGTCAGGGTTAGGTAGAGTCGCTGGATGGTAGTTGCAAGTGTCTCCGCTCGGAAGCAATTCGACCGTGACGGTTTCGTCGTAATAGAGAATGTTTTTGATCTAACAACTCTCGGAAACTTCAGTGCAGCGGTGGACATCGGTGTTAATGCGCGACTTGCTGGAGACAGTCGAACAGTTGCAGACAAGTCCGAATACGAACGGAACTTCATCCAGTGCATGAATTTATGGGAAGACAACCCGGACATAAGGGCATTCACATTTCACCAAGAACTAGCTGAACTTGCTGCGTCACTACTAGGGGCAGAGAGGCTTCGGCTATGGAGTGATCAAGCGCTTTACAAGGAATCAGGTGGGACGCCCACACCCCAACATCAAGATTTTCCGCTTTGGCCAATTGATCGACCTCGTCAAATCACTGCTTGGATTCCTTTTGATGGATCAACATTCGACGGCGGTGCAATGGGTTACTCACCTGGTTCACACAAGAAGGGAATCGTGTCCTTCGATAACGACTCCCGCAATATCCGCCCATCAGCACACAAAGATGATCCGGCCTTTCCACTGATCGCCCACACCGAGATGGCGGAGCCGGTATGGGTCCAACTTCAACCTGGCTCAGTTGCATTTCACCACTCAATGACCTTGCACCAAGCCCAAGCCAACTCGAGCGGTCGCACGCGACGAGTGTTTACCGTCGCATACTTTGAGGACGGATGTAAGCGGTCCACGGCGCACAACCACCAAGTAGTTGATCGCCAAGAAACCGGTGTTGGGCAAACAATCAATGGACCCGTGACACCTATGGCGTGGCCCCTGCCCGAAGGTCAGTTACCAGACACGCCCTTGAACGCAACACCTCCGCCGCTCACCGGCTATCAATGATGGTGGGAATCGAGGCCCGAAGATAAGGGCGTTTAGTATTGGGAGCAACAACTCCCTAGATACTGCTTAAAGGCCGTCGACGATTAGCACCGGGCCGTGGGAGTTGTCGAGACGGTGAGGCAAGATCTCCTGATATTCAGGTGAGTTCTTCCATGCCATTGCTGCCTCAGCGTCTGGGAACTCCAATATCACCGCTATCGAGTTCGGGTCGTCTTCTGAATAATGAATTTCACCCATCCGCACCAAGTACCGACCACCATGGTTAGTGACTGTCTCTTCCACCTTCTCCAGGTACGGACCCATACCGTCTGGATTGTCTACTTCGAGCATTCCCATCAAATAGGCCTTCGACATGACCCACCTCTTTCACTAGGACAGTGAACTTAGTGGATTACCAGATACAGCGTCAGTGCTAGGTCGTGACTTACACCTTTCTGAGACAAGCCCCCAGACCAAGCTGTGCCCTACCTTTCTTATGAGAAGTGCGAGGACAAGGGTGCTTGTGGTAGTACGCCGCGGCCTACTGATTAACCGATTGTTGCCTCAGCGAACGCACGGATCTCGCGCAGCGGATCCGGTCCGGCCGGGTTGTAAATGATCTCAGTCGTTCCTGACTCGCCGGCCTCGGAGACGCGCTCACGTATATACCCAGCGTCGCCTACCCATGACCGATTCCACTCAAAGTCACCTCGTGTGGCATCCACCAAAATTCTGTCTCGATCGGTCAGGTGAGTGGCATGACCTTCATGCACCGCTAGATGCAACGCATCAGCGGGGCGGTCAATTTCTAACTGCTCCAAGTAGGCCGGACCACCCGGCACCGCTCGCAGGCGTTCCGGTGAAGCCTCCCAAGATGAATGGTGAGACATCACCCACCAAGGTCCCGCCGCATCAATCACTCGATCAGAGTTGGGGTCTTCGCCAGACGCGAGGACTGTGCCATGCACCATCTGCACAAAAGTGTTCCATGAGCCATCGCCTGGGCTGAGTGTCATTACACCATCTGCGATGTCGCGAGTGATTCCCTGACCTTTCGGTCCCAGTGCCGACAAAATGATGGGAACTTCGACGGGTCGAGCGGCCGCCATATCGGGGTGGTGGATCATCTGACAAGGGCTGCCATCAATTTCCACGACCTCGCCCGCAAGCAGCGACTTGAGCTGTTGAACGTATTGAGACATTCGAGCCCACGGAACCGCCTTTTGTCCGAGCACGCGACGCGCAGTAAACCCCGTGCCCAAGCCGATGGTGAGCCGCCCAGGCCACATTCGTTCCATCGTCAGAATTGCCGATGCTGTAGTCATGACGTGTCGGAGGTTCGGCACAAGCACCGCAGTGCCGAGCCCGATGCGGTCGGTGCGTTGCGCAACAAGGCCCATGGTTAGCCAGACGTCTTCCCAGATTGCAGCCGAGTCATAGAGCCATAAACGCTCGTAACCAACTTTTTCGGCGAGATCTGCTGCATCGAGAGCCAGAGGCCCCGGTGCAAACCCCAATGAGATCGATGGATCGCTCATTTGGCCCCTCTCAAGTTCCCCACAGCAACCAAATCGTATATTTCTCTGCCTGTAGCTGCCTAAACGCGGCGATGGAGATCATCGCAACTATCGCGGAAAACTCTGTTTTGGCTAGTAGATGACGGTGATCTGAGCCACTGCAATAAGAATCAGAATCACCGCATTAAGCACGCGATACATAGCGAACGGCGCCTTTTGGGCGTCTTGACCTGCTTTGGTTGATGCAATTTCATCAGGCATCGAGTCACGCAGACCCATTGCCGTTTGCATCCCAAAGTCGAAGGTCAACATCCCGTAGAGACCGGTACCGATAACGCCCATGGTCAATGGGAACTGGATTGCATTGACATCGGCAAACGCAATTATTGCCAACAAAGCTGTACTGGCCAGCATGTAAGTGAAGCCGTTCATCCTGATGGAAGCGGCGTTCGATTCACTCATGCCGACAAATGTTTCTGAATTCATGGAGATCATCCTTCCCTAGTGATTCTTTCTAAAGCATTGCCTGTGTAGATGGTGAGGTAAACAACGACCGGGCTTTTCATATTTATACGTCTGTCGATGTCAAGCGGTCGGGGTTGAGGAGAGAGTCAGTAGAAGTTGGTGTTTGCTGACGCCGCATGCCTTTGGATGGATGATCAATCGAAGCATGCCGCGAGCGTTTGCCGTTACATAACTCCCATAGGCCAAACACCGCAGACACTGTTAGTGAAAGGAAAAAGATGCTCATATCTCAATGGCCCACTGGTCGGTGGTTTCTGCGAGTGCTTGTCGACACACCAGAATCCAGAAGCGGCTTAGGTCGCGATTGAGTTGAGACAGCTGTTCGTGATGCACAGAAGTTAAAGCTTGAGGTCGAGGAGAAGCCATATCTCACATTCGCGCAGGGGTGAGACAACGGACGATGAGATCACTCTGAATTCTTCTAAACGATTTTCGATTTTGACGGATGTTCCTATGGTGAACGACGTAGGCTTTTCTTGGTGCGTCGACAGATACCAGTCGTACTGTCCACAGTGCGCGAGATCCTCCCAGTTGAAGGGACTCCCAATGCCCCGTTTGTTGCCGAGCCGACTTCTGCTCGAGCGCCACTCGAGGCGGTCTCACCGCGCGCATGGCGAGCATTGTGGGTTGCGTCGTTGGCAACTGTGCTTGTTGGGTTCAACAGCACCGCAACAAATATTGCCCTTGATGACATCCAATCTGGTTTTGTTGGAGCGACGGCAGCCGATGTGGGTTGGGGTGTCGTCGGTTTCTTCATCGGAACGGCCGCATTTTTGCCACTGGCCGGACGTCTTGCGGACCGAATAGGTCGTAAACGGATCTTCCAGCTGGGATTGCTGGTATTTGCTTTATCCGCTGTGTTCTCCGCGACCGCGGGCACGGTAATCACCCTCAACCTCAGCCGAGTTCTGCAAGCGTTCGCCGGAGCGGCAATCTTGCCGTCATCTTTGGCCTTGGTGTTACCGCTGTTCCCTGAGTCGAGACGGACTACAGCGGTGGGACTTTGGTCTGCGGCTGGTCCGCTTGGGGCCGGAGTTGCTCCTGGAGTTGCTGCGCTCATTCTCGCTAGTTCTGGTTGGCGAATCGTGTATTTAGTGAGTGCACCAGTCGCGCTATTGATGTTTTGGGCTGGGCAGTCGTTATTGAAAGAGTTACCTACCCCACCTGATCAACAAAAACTTGACCTTGTGGGCGCGGCCGCGGGGACAGTGGCCATCGGCGCGGTGGTGACGGCCATTATGCAAGGTCGGGTATGGGGGTACACGTCTGCGCTTACATCTGTGGTGGCGGCAGTGGGTGTTCTTTCTTTTGTGCTGTTCGTAGCAAACTCCTTCCGTCACCCAGAACCTCTGTTGAATTTGCACCTGTTGAGACGACGTGGGGTGATGGTCGCCAATACGGTCAATTTTCTTGTAGGGATCACTTCGCAATCAATCTGGATTGTCTGGCCTTTGTTCATGAAGAACGTCTGGAATTTTTCAACCCTGCAAGTAGGGATGGGAGTGACTCTGGGACCGATCGCAGCGGGGTTCTCAACGTTGACCTTCAGTCGTCTCGCGGACCGGATTGGCTCTATTGGTCTGTGTCGTCTCGGAGCGGCTTTGCAGGCATTTGCGGTGTTTTGGCATTTCACGCAACTCGGCGCTGACATCAATTTTTGGTCGGCTTTCGCCCCGGGAATCATGCTCTACGGACTTGGATGGGGAATGAGTATCCCATTGCTCAACGGGGTTGCCCTGGAATGGGTTGAAGAACAGTATTACGGCGAAACCAACGGACTTTTCAGTACCGTGCGCTACGTCGCTGCTGCTATTGGTACAGCTGCGGTGTTCGCGTTGCTTACCGTGAACGCGGGCGTGGAAGCGCTGCCGTACTATGACCGGATTTTGGGATTCTTCCTAGCGGCTTCTGTGTTAGGAGCTTCAGCTATGTGGATCAAGATAGGAAAGTCACCCAAGCTGAGCAAGATGTCGAGTTAACGTATTTATTCGCAATCTGAACGTGGGTGAAGCACATTGGAGTCATGACGGTAGCGACAGTTCTCTCGATGTTTGCATGGCTGACATTGTTGGTGAATGCGGTAACGCTGCTGCTGATCATTTCTTTAGTTCGGAGGAACGTCACTACATCCGCGCTGCCCAGCGCTTTTAGGGTGGCGGCAAGTCGACTAGCGGTCGGCGTAACTGTCGCTGCGAGTCTCGGATCGTTGTACTTGTCAGAAGTAGGGGATTTGACTCCGTGCAGGTGGTGTTGGATCCAACGCATAGCGATGTATCCCCTGGCGTTTGTGCTCCTTATCGGCTGGTTCACCGGTGACCGTCTCGTGCGACGCTATGCCGTGCCGATGGCGGTCCTCGGTTTAGCGGCTTCGATATGGCATTACCTGCTGCAGCAGGTTCCGGTTTTGTCCGATGCGGAGTCGTGCAGTCTGACGACACCTTGCTCGGTTACTTATATCGAAAAGTTTGGTTTCATATCGATCCCGTGGATGGCGGGCTCGGTGTTCCTACTGACAGTCATATTGCTGACAGGCTTCCGCTCGACAGATAGTCGTATTGGATGAGGGTTCATGAAACCCTTCGCCGCTGGCTCATTGATGCTGCGGATGCTGCGATCGAGTATGCAGCTCGGGATGAAATTGACGAAGGTGCACGCAAATTTCGTGAGGCGATCGAAACGGCTGCCGTAGTCGCTTATGAAAGCCAAATACTGCCGGTATTGGGGAATTTGAATCGGATTGGAAACTCAGAACGAGCCCAGCAATTTGTGGAATTAGCTCCCTCTCTGCGGTGGGTCCCGTCTCACCGGTGGGACGATCAAGGCACAGAACGAGCGCTATGTGTGGTGTCTGAGGCATTTGAATTGCCTGGAATTGAGGCGGGCATCATGTATGTGGACCAAGGATGCACATACCCGTTGCACAATCATCCTCCTCAGGAGTTGTATCTCATTGTGTCAGGGACGGCGCGTTGGCGGTTCGGGGGTGCGGAGGAATTAGTTGAGATAGAGCCGAACATGACTCTCTATAACAACCCATCTGATTTTCATACCGTTGAAGCTGGAGATACTCCGCTGGTAGCGATGTACGTTCTTTGGGGCGATGGTGTTCGAAGTTGAATGACTGAACGTGTGGTCGCAGCGCCCCCGGCAGGACTCGAACCTGCGACGCACGGTTTAGGAAACCGACGCTCTATCCCCTGAGCTACGGGGGCGAATAGATCACCACCTTGAGGTCTTAATGACTTAAGGAAGCTTTTGTGTCTTCGCAGGCTACCTATGCTTGACCAGTTCGGATTGTTGAAATGTATTGAAACCCAGGGATCTGACTTATGCCGGGTTCTTTAGGTTGAGTTCCGCCGCTGATAGTTCTGCAATGCCACTTCGACCATTGGTCGTCGCTTCTCGTCAGTCTGTTCGATGTAACTTCCGGGATCCTTTTCGCCCATTCGAGCAAGCACATACATCGAATGCGCGGCTTGGGTGTGGGCCGTGAAACCCTGTGTTTCCTCAGCGTGGTTAACCGCCATCTTCATCATCCGCAACTGGAAGGGATCATTCTTGGCGACTCTTTGAGCCCATTCGGTGGTGTAACCGACGAGATCGGTGACTGGAAGCACTCGGTTCACCAGGCCGAGTTCACATGCCTCGTCGGCATCGATGAAGCGGCTTTCAAACAACAGTTCTTTCACTTTCCTCGGATGAAGATCCCATGGCATGCAGAAGTATTGGAAGTGGCTCCCTAGAAACATGGCGTTACTTGACGCAAAAATGCAATCCATTGCGGATGCGATCATCCAGCCGCCAAATATGCAGTAACCCTGCACAGCCGCCACTGTGGGTTTCGAAATCTCACGCCACCGCTTGGTGTTGGCGTAAAACTGTTCCCACGTGCGGTCGTACCAGCCTCTGATACCGGGGTCCCAAGGTCTTTCTTTACGATCAGCAAGCTCCTCAGGTGTTCCTAAGTCGTGACCTGCTGAGAAATGGTCGCCGGCACCGAAAAGACATATGACGTTTACTTCCGGGTCTTGGGCTGCGCCCATAAATGCTTCATCAAGTTCTTCGAGTAGAAGCCGACTTTGTGCGTTTCGATATTCAGGCCGGTCGACGGTGACGTGCGCTACTCGATCTACTACCTCATAGCGGATATACCGTCCAACCTTATCTTGGTGTGTTTCAGTCATAGCACCGTAGTAGCACGCCGCTGAGGCATGCATTGGACAGAGGGGGGAGCAATGGCCACGGTTGACCTAAACGAACATGTGCTCTGAATCCAGGCCCACTGAAATATGAGGTTGAGGCGAGATCCTTCGAAGATCTAGCTTGCTGTAGGTCACCTCGAGAAAAGAGCCACATGTCAGATGAGTCTCCTGGGGAGACCATGATGTTGCCTATTGAAGGCGCGGCGGCTCTACGTCAGATTTTGGGAATCTTGTCAGACCACGACGTCGAAGATTCCGATGGGCGGCTCGATGCTCTAGATCGACGGTTGGTGCTTGCGTGGAACAGCCACGAATGGGCTTCGATGTCAGCGACCGAACGAGGTGTTCCGATGTCACGAGCAGATGCCCAATTGTTAGTTCGAGGGCTCCGGTTTACTGAGATGATGAGCGCTCACCTTCCGTTTTTTGATCAAGTGTGTGCTGTCAGCGATTGGATAACGACCGAATTGGAAGAGATCTTTCCTGAACTGGGTTAATTCTGATGGATCATGCCATTCAGTTTTTGTGACGACTCGGGGTCAGAGCCGATCTTCGAACGACCGGAACTTAGTGTGATCATAAGTTGCACCGCATCGGTCGAGAGCCGCTTTCCATGCAGGGCTGCACTTCATAGCCCAACGAAGCGACCCGATGAGCCGCCGACCAGCGAAAATAGCTCCCCTGGATGAAGTTGCGTGCGTCAACTGGTCGAAGTTGTTGGGTAAAGTCGCTACCGCTGCCGCCCTTATGACCTTGTAGCCGACGAGTTGGCCTGTGTTCAACGGTGGGTTGCGTAAGAAATTCCATGCTTGGTGGAGAGCGTCTGACTCAGCTAGGCCGGGGTGATCAACGATCCAAGACCGGAGGTCTTCAGCAGTTTGGGGGAGTTCAACAACACCTAAAAGCGCTCCGATTTTGGCTTGTTCCTGGACAAATTGGTCAGCTTCGTCACGTTCCAAGGGACGACAGAAGGTTTGATATGCCTCGAGAAAAGAATCGGTCAGAGTGTTGTGCACCCACGCGGCTAGTGGCGGTTGGTTAGCTGAGTATGACAATCCACGCTCTGAAACGCCGTTAACGGGTGCATGTGCTTTGACCACCATCTGCACTGCTGATTGCACTTCGGGCATCGACCCGTAGTTGACAGTGGTAACGAAAAGAGATGTTCGGTTGAGACGACCCAGAGGATCGGACTTGTATGCGGAGTGATCCGCCACGCCTGCAGCAACTTCGGGGTGCAATGCCTGCAGGAGAAGAGCCCGCACTCCTCCGGCAAAGCTCGACACGTCACCCATTACTTTCCAGCTGACACTGTCAGGACCAAATAGGCCCGGGTCGTTTGGGTGTAGGTGGGTGTCAGCTAGTGGTTGCTTGCCTTCGGAGAACAACTTGACCACGCTGGCAGTCAATCTTTCCTGCAGAGTCATGACGATTCAATCTTGTCAGCAAGCCCATCAACGGCGGGCGAGGCACCATCGATCCACCAACGATTGTCCGATTGGATCAAGAAGTAGATGAGAGTGATGGCGGGCTCTCCACCGAACCGGACCTCAACTGTCGCTGTTCCGTCGGTTATTCGACAACGACCGAACGCCACCGACCAATCTTCCAAGAGAAATGGAAAACTTGATTCGATCATTTCCTGAAAACCAGCGACATCGACTGAATTTCTAAATGATGTCGACGCGTGCTCTCGTGCTTCTTCGAACGCGCCAACCCTTAATAAATCGATTTGCATCAAGATCCGAGTGTGAACCTCCGCTTGGTAGGGGTCCATGCATATGACGGTTTCGTTTGGATTCGTCGTCGTAGTCGCAGGCTCAGCCGGCGCAGTGGTTGCAGGGGCGGAGACTTGCTGAAATGAAGTCGAAGCGCAACATGTCAGTGACGCAAGCGCCGAGATGGCCGCTATTAGTGGCCTACGACTAGCGGGGGTCAAGGTGGAATTGTGTGACACGGGCTCTCCCGAATCTCGCATCGTGTGTCATCAGTCAGGTTGTTATCAAGATAGACGGTTCAAAAAGGGGGGAAGCCTTCGGGACAGCTACAGAAGGTGACTCCCAGACGCTGACCCGAAGGCTTTAAAGAGGTGGGGGCACCTCAATAAGTCTAATTTAGTACTAAATAATCTGAGTCTGCAACTTAGTTGCCGACAAATGTTGAATTTCTGACGACTTCTACAAACGGCCACGCCGCGAGCTTGCGAACGGTTACCGTGCTTTGTGAGGTCGCATAACAGGAGATTTACCTGTGAGGTCCATCGCGAATATTTTGCCGCCAAACAAATCCTTGGTTAAGCGGACCTTGAAGTGGATTGTGATCGTCAACGCTGTGCTCGCCGCAGCCGGGATTGTTATCGGTGGAAGCACAGAATTCGTGGCGCGGGTCCATGGGACGAGCTTTTTACTGGTGATCACAGCTGCCAGTTTGGTCAGTATCGAGCTCGGCAAATTTAGGACCCAACTGAGAATGATATGGCCCATTGGATCTGGTTCTTCGCTCCTTATGGGTCTGGTAGTGATCTCGCTTATTTGGGGAGCATCGCCGCCCGATGTGTTGGGTCGCCCTATAGGAACAGTGGCCGTAGCGGCAGTGGCGATCACCTATTGCGCGATCATTTCTGTAATCGCCGAACGAGCCACGTTACGAGCTATCTGCTGGATTGGTGCGCTTGTTTATAGTTGCTACGTCTGGGCACTTATCTGGCTTGATTTTGACGCAATGCCGGGCCGAATCCTCGCGCTATTAGCTGTCTTGCAGTCGGCTTGTTCGCTGCTCGCGGTAATCGATTTCATTGCGGCGCGTCGTGCAGCGCGAGACAACGCTGTTGCTCCTCACCGAGCCGCCGCGTATTGCCCATATTGTGGGTCTACTGAACTTTCTATCTCTACGGGTGACATGAAATGCAATGCGTGTGGCCAGAGTTTCCGACTTTTGAGTTAATTGGTC
>TARA_B100000686_G_scaffold79068_1_pt1 | contig 28364 bp, 27 predicted proteins | sample TARA_B100000686 | Tara Oceans TARA_B100000686 (sample SAMEA2622733) | marine metagenome | biome: marine biome (ENVO:00000447); feature: marine epipelagic mixed layer (ENVO:xxxxxxxxx); material: "saline water (ENVO:00002010), including plankton (ENVO:xxxxxxxx)" | depth 150 m | reverse complement strand
ATTTACAAAAGAATAAAGATTCAATGATAAATGCGTCAGAATTGGTAAAAAGATTAAATGCTACTATCATAATTAATGCCGGATTTTATAATCATAATTACCGCCCGATGGGTTTTTTTAGAAGTGATAATAAAACGTATAACAGTCGAGTTTTATTTAAAGGTTCTCGTCGTTCATTACATTTTGGTGCTCTTTTGCATATAGATAAAAAGACAAATCGTATTACGATTCATCATCGTGATTATTTTAAGAAGACTATTGCCGGAGATGTTTTGCAGGCAGGACCATATCTTTTTAAAAATGGAAAGCCGGTTAAAGGATTAAAAAAATATAGAGAGTATAATAGAGCAAACAGAAGGACGATAGTATCTATTTCAAAAGATGGGACGATCGTTATTCTTGTTAGTCAAGAAAATGACAGAGGTGTTTCTTGGTGTGAACTACAACAAATATTTGCTCATGAAAATGTAGGTTTTTCTGTTATAGATGCGATAAATCTTGATGGCGGTTCTAGCTCACAATTAAGTATTAATTCTGAAAAATTCAAAAAAAATATTTATGGCAGGTCTGTTCCTGCATTCATTGTTTTTTATAAAAGATAAAATATTTTTTATGTTAGTTTAAAAAATCTGGAGTTTAAAAATGGAGAATTTAAAAGGAAAAGTTGCTCTTATTTCAGCTGCGAGTAAAGGTTTAGGTAAAGCTTCTGCTTTAGAAATAGCAAAAAAAGGGGCATCAGTAGCTATTTGTTCGAGGAATAAAGATGAAATCAATGAGGCCGCAGAAGAAATTCGCGATATTAGCGGATCTGAAACTTGGTGTTGTGTGTCAGATATGGGAACAAGAGAAGGAGTAGATAATTTTGTTTCCGGCGCTGCAAAACATTTTGGCGGAATAGATATTTTAGTTTCTAATGTTGGAGGTCCTCCTAGAGGATATTTTGATGAATTCGAAGATGATATTTGGATTTCTGCATTCGAAATTAATGTTTTAAGTGCAGTGCGCCTAGTTCGTGCAACTTTGCCGCATATCAGAAATCGAGATTATGGTCGAATCATTTTCATTTTATCAAGTTCCGTTAGAGAACCTATAGAAGACTTGTTACTTTCAAATGTGATGCGTCCTGCCGTTGCGGGATTGTCTAAATCACTTTCAAAGTCACTTGGTTCAGAAAATATATTAGTAAATGTTGTTTGTCCTGGAACAATTCTTACGAATCGTCTTATTTCGGGAAGACAAAAAGCTGCTGAAAAAGAAGGAATTTCTTTGGAGGAAGCTTTGGAAAATTCTTCTGTAGGTATACCCTTAAAGCGCCATGGAGAACCTAAGGAATTTGGGTCGATGGTAGCATTTTTAGCCTCTCCTGATGCTAGTTATGTTACAGGCAGTGTTCTGTTGGTAGATGGTGGACGTCTCCATGCAATCTAAGCAAACTTTGATGTAGAGGTTTTGAATAATGAGCGATGAAATTATAATAAGAGGTGCTCGTGAACATAACCTCAAAAATATCTCTGTACACTTGCCACGTGAAAAATTAATTGTTTTAACAGGGCCAAGTGGTTCAGGAAAATCTTCTCTTGCTTTTGATACGATTTACGCAGAGGGACATCGTCGATATGTCGAAAGTCTCTCTACATACGCAAGACAGTTTCTGGAGAGAATTGATAAACCTGACGTTGATTTTATAGATGGGATTAATCCTTCGATTTCTATAGAGCAGCATAATCCGGTCACTCATTCCAGATCTACGGTTGGTACTGCATCTGAAATTTATGATTATCTAAGACTATTGTTTTCAAAGGCGGCAGATCTGAGATGTCCTAGTTGTAAAAAGATTGTTTTGCAAGATACAGAGGATAGAATTATTAATAATCTTCTTTCAAAACATAAAAATTCTAGAGGTTTCATACTTTTTGAAAAAGCTATTAGTTCTATAGAGGAAATCAAGGAATATCTTTTGACAATTTTATCTAAGGGATATCTTCGTATCCTTGTGAATGAAGAAATTATTGAATTAGATTCACTTGATTTACACGACACGTCTTTAGATATGAAAAGTATTTTCCCAAAAAAAAACAAGAATTTTCATGTTGTAGTAGATCGATTGGAATTCTCAGAAGAAAATAAATCTAGAATTACCGAATCAATTGAAATGGCTTTTTTGGAAGGAGATTCGTACGCACAAATTAAGATAGTTGATGGTCCTTTCCTTAGTTTTAGTAAAAGACTTGAATGTTGTGGAATCAGATTTCAATTACCTTTGCCAACTCTTTTTAGTTTCAATAATCCAAATGGAGCGTGTTCTGAATGTGGAGGTTTTGGAAATACTCTAGCATTAGATGAATCTTTGTTAATTCCAGATTCGAGTTTAACTTTAGCTCAAGGTGCGGTTCAGCCATGGAAAATGCCGCGTTATAGGGAAAGATTTGGGAAGCAACTTCTGGATTCATCAAAAAATGAAGGTTTGGATATATATAAACCATGGAAAGAACTCAGTAAAAAACATAAAAAAATGATTTTCAATGGTTCAAAAAGTTTGATGGGAATTAATTCTTTTTTTGAAAAATTAAAAAAAAGAAAATATAAGGTTTGGGTTAGGGTTTTAATTAGGAGATACCAAAGTCTCTATCGCTGTGTTAGTTGTGAGGGTAGTCGTCTCAAGAAAGAAGCACATTATTTTGAGGTGAATAAAAAAACGATAGGGGAAATTTGCGATATGTCTATCGTGGATTTGAAAACTTTTTTTGATAAATTGTCTAAAACAAATAGGAATACGGTTTTAACATCCGATCTTTTTAGACAAATTCAAGATAGAATACAATTTTTACATGATATGGGGTTAGAATATTTAACCCTTTCAAGAGAAACAAAGACACTAAGTGGGGGGGAACACCAGAGAATTAATCTTGCCAAACAACTTGGTGCGAGTTTGACAGGAACTTTATATGTTTTAGATGAACCAACTATAGGCCTTCATCCGAGAGATAATCATCGTTTAATTAAAATTCTGAAAGGTCTTGTTGAGCAGGGAAATACAGTCTTGGTCGTAGAACATGATAGAGATGTTATTGAAGAATCTGACTATATTATTGATCTTGGTCCAGGAGCGGGAGAAAAAGGAGGAGAAATTATTTTTGATGGTTTTAAAAAAGAATTTCATAAGAATAAAAAATCAAAAACAGCGTTGTATCTTTCAAGAGATAAACAAATATCTGTTCACAGAAATTCTAATCGTATAAAGACAAACAAAAAATTATCTCTATACGGCGCAGAAGAAAATAATCTTAAGAAAGTAGACTTACACATTCCAATGAGCAAACTTATTTCAGTTACTGGCGTTTCGGGTTCTGGTAAAAGCAGTTTGATTCATGGAGTTCTCTATCCTGCTCTAACCCGTATATTAAAAAATTCTAATGACCAAGTGGGTCGGTTTAAGAGAATAGAGGGATATGAAAACATCAATGATGTTGTTTTGCTTGATCAGAGTCCTATAGGAAAAAGCCCAAGAAGTAATCCGGTTACCTATTTAAAAGCTTACGATATAATCCGTAAACTTTTTGCAGAAACAAAAAAAGCAAGAAGTTTAGGTTTTACTCCCGGGCATTTTTCTTTTAATTCGCCCGGGGGAAGATGTACTAGTTGTTCTGGTAGTGGAGTTCAGAAAATAGAGATGCATTTTATGGCAGATCTTTTTGTCACCTGTTCTGATTGTTTGGGCAAGAGATTTAGCTCCCACACTTTAGAAATAAGATATAAAGATTTAAACATTAATCAGGTTTTGCAATTAACAGTAGATGAGGCTATTGTTTTTTTTCACAATATTAGTTCGATTGTAAAAAAACTTTATATTTTGAGGGATGTAGGATTAGGTTATTTGCGGATCGGTCAGCCAGTTAATACTTTGTCTGGTGGAGAGGCGCAGCGCTTAAAAATTGCAGGTCAACTCTCTTCTAAGCCTCCTAATGATATTTTATATTTAATGGATGAACCTACTACTGGACTTCATTTTCAAGATATCGAATGTTTAATAAAAGTTTTATATAAACTTGTTTCTTTAGGAAATACAGTTGTTGTTATTGAGCATAATTTAGATATGATAAGTCGTTCGGATTGGGTAATAGATTTAGGACCAGAAGGCGGAGGAAATGGGGGCTGTATTATTGCACAAGGGACACCAGAGGAAATACAGCAAAATAAGTTATCTAAGACAGGTTTTTTCTTGAAAGAGTTTTTGAAGAACGTTTCTTAAAAAGTAAATTTCAGGAGGTTATAATTAGTCATTTAACGTTAGGTTTTATTTATTCAAGCGGTGCACTTTTTGCGTGGGCTGCTCTTTCTTTTTTTATAAGATTGTCGATGCAAAAAGCTCCTTTATTAAAAGTAGCTGCACTTGCTTCTACTTTTAACGGAATTTTTGTTACGATTTTATTCTTCTTTACTTTTTCTTTAGATAGTTTGATTTATTCTTCTATCACAACTTATGTATTAATAGTTGTTACTGGCTTTATGATGATTGCTCTTTCAAGGCTTTCATATTATTACGCGATTGGACAAATAGGACCTAGCAGAACAATCCCGATTGCTGCTAGTACTCCAGCAGTCAGTGCTTATTTAGCTTCCCTTTTTTTGGAAGAACCCATTACTTTCAAAATGTTGTTAGGACTTGCTGTTTTGATGGTAGGAGTAATTTATGTAGTTCGTTCCTCGGTTTCTCTTCAAGATACTGCAGATTTGAAATCAAAAAAAAGAATCTTGTTAGGGTACTTGTCTGCTGGAGCTACAACATTGAATTGGAGTTTGTGTGGCACAATGTTGAAGGCTATATCAAAAGATCTTCCTCCAGAGTACGGTCCTTTTGCTACTTCGATGTTCGTAATAAATATAGGTTGTCTATTTGCTTGGTTGTTGTATGTTTTTTTCAAACCTAAGGAAAAAAATAAAAGAATATTTCCCAAAAAAAATTGGAAATGGTTAATTTGTGCTGCTGTGTGTCAGACGATAGCGATTCCATGTTATACGAATGCTTTATCTTATACTTTAGTTGTGAATGTTTCTTCTATAACTGCTCTACAACCTCTAGTCGTAATTTTAGTTTCTAAGATCTTTCTGGATCAAATTGAAAAGATTAATTTGAAGTTAATAGCAGGAGCATTAATGTCTGTGATCGGAACTATTTTAATTCTTTTATCGTTCTAAATTTTTTAAAAGTAGATTAATATCTTCTTAGTACTCCTACTACAACCCCCTGTATACGAAGACGTTCTTCTTCAATCATAATAGGTTCCATCGAAGAATTTGATGGTTGTAAACGAACCCATCCGTTGGATTCATAGTAGAGTTTCTTAAGGGTAGCACTTAGATTGTCTACAAGCGCAACTACGGTTTCTCCATTTTGTGCGGTTTGTCTTTGCTCCACAATTACGTAGTCCTCATCCTGGATATGATCTTCTATCATGGAATTTCCTTTGACCTTTAAAACATAAAGATTATTTTTTTCTGATGCCCATGGAAGAGGAATTGTTTCAGTTTCTTCTATTGCTTCCAAGAGTCCACCAGCAGCAATTACACCTCGAAGTGGCAATTCTGTTGTGTGTTCTTCAGGAAAAGTATTTTCTATCTGAAGTACTTCAGGGATTAATTCAATTGCTCGGCTTTTATTCCAACTTCTTTTAATCATTCCTTTTTGTGCAAGATTTTGAAGATGTTTATGAACCGTTGCTGGTGAAGTAAGATTAAAATTTTCACCTATTTCTACAATACTAGGCGCGTATCCTTGCTCTTCTATAAAATTTTTAATGTAGTCGTATATTTGACGTTGTCTTTTAGTTAAAAACATACTTGTCTCCTATAAAGCGAAAATAATACGATTACAATACAAACAAATAACGAATACGTTTGTCAAGTATTTATTTCATTTTTTTTTTTATAAGTTGAGAAAAAAACTAATTATTCTTAAGATTAGATCCAATCAATAATCTTAAAATTTAAATTCTAGTTTTTGGGAGATTTTGAATTCATGGCCAAAATAACAGCAGGACATGCAGTAATTGAAGCTCTAGTTGAATTAAAAGTAAAGCATGTAATAGGGATGGCAGGTTCTTGTATGATTGAAATTCTTGACGGCATGTATGGTAGAGAAGATATTCATTTTCTTACTGTCCGTCATGAACAATCAGCAGCACTTATGGCAGATGCTTATTCACGTTTAACAAGAAAGCCAAGTGTTTGTATGGCAACCAATGGTCCAGGTGCAACAAATTTAGTTACAGGAGTAGCACATGCACAAGGTGCACAGAGTCCTGTTATTGTTATTACTGGTGCACCAATGATGAAAGATACATTTAGAGATTCCACGCAAGAACTAGACCAAATAGCCATGTTTAAACCGATGGTAAAATGGTCAGTTCAGGCAAGAAGGCCAGATAGGATTGGCGAAATTATCCAAGAGGCATATATGATGTCTATTTCTGGTGTTCCTGGCCCTGTTCACGTGGATCTTCCAAGAGATGTTATGAATGAATTGGTGGATTTTGAACCTTCAGAAGATCTTTGGCAAGTGAACAGACCAAATCATGCCCCTGATCCTAGTCTTATAAATAATGCCGCTAGTCTTCTAAATCAATCAAAAAAGCCTGTTATTATTGCAGGGGGCGGGGTTCTATGGTCAGCAGCTAGCGAGAAGTTAGTGGCTCTTGCTGAGTCTCTTGATGCTGTTATCATGACTTCTACTGGGAGAGATGATGTTGTTGATAATAGACATCCTCTTTTCTTAGGTTCTATAGGCAGAGGAACCATTCCTGAGGCAAGACAACTATTTGAAGAATCTGATCTTGTTTTGGCAATTGGTACTCGATTAGCACATTCTAGTACTTTTCTTAAATCCGAATTTATTCCTAAAAACTCAAAACTTATTCATATTGCCGTTGACCAAAGTGTGATTGGAAGAAACTTTAAAACAGATATAGGGATTTGTTCTGATGCTTCGTTAGCTATAGATGGATTAAATACATGTTTAGGACAGGAAAATAATTCTCGTCCAGATTGGAGAAGAAGAGCAGAAGAAGTAAAAAATAATCAGGAAGTTCATAGAACTAATGCTTTTGAACTCAATGCGAAACCTATAGATCCCAGAAGGGCACACATGGCCTTATCAAAGGTTTTGGAACCAGGAACTATTTTAACAAATGATGCTGGAAGCGCAGCTGGTTATATATACGAATATCAGAGATTTGATAGACCTCATAGTTTTATCTCTCCACAGGATCTTGCTGCAATTGGAGTAGGTTATCCACTTGGACTTGGTGCAAAACTTGCGTGTCCTGATCGACCAGTTGTTACTATTAGTGGAGACGGTGCTTTTTTGTGTAATGGTTCTGAAATTGAAACAGCTATTCGTGAGGGTCTAAATACGGTTTGTGTAGTTTTAAACAATTTTAATCTTGGTTCTGAAAGGGCCTATCAAAAACATTTTTACGATGGTCGTTATGTTGCCGATCAAATAGGGAATCCGCGTTTTGATGATTATGCACGCTCTTTTGGTGCAAAAGGATATCGTGTTGAAGATGTACAAGATCTTGAAGATACATATAGTGAAGCTTTGAAACAGGATGCTCCTGTAATCGTAGAAGTTATTGTAGATCAAGATGTTTTTCCAGGTCCAAGAAGAAAAGATGCTGTTAAGAACAAAAAGTAATTTTACCTAAATTTTATGTATAGTTTTTAATCTGATTTTTCAGATAGGTGTATTCTAAAGTATAGAATACATGCAATTAAAGACACAAAAATACAAATTGGACCTGCCGTTTTTATGCCTCCTATTGCATAACCAAATCCCATGATTGAGGCTCCTAGCATATGACCGAGTTGATTACTAGTCGAATAGAATCCGATTATAGAGCCTTTTGCTTTGGGGGCGACGTTGGTAAGACTATTCATAACCATGGGTCTGCTTGTTTGACTTAAAAACATTAAACAAAACCCAGATATTGTAGTCATTAAAAATGTTATTTCTATAGTGAAAACAAATACCATCAAGAATCCTTGAAGTAAGGCCATTAAAGAAATGTATTGAAAGCAATTTTTAAGTGATCCGAAAGGACCTGCTAATAGTGCTCCTGGAGTCGCACCTAAAAGAATATAGGGTAGTAATGTTGAAATATCCTGAATTTGTAGTTTGAATTTTTCTATTAGAAGAAGTGAAATATATGTTAAAAAGACTGCTGTAATAAATCTTTCACATATATTTCCTCCAATAATATGCCATGTTTTTGGATTTTTTACCCATGAAAATTGTCTTGAAATTGTATGATTTTTTTTTCCTTTTAAATTTGGAAAAAGAATAAATACACAAAGAACTACGAAAGCGCACAAAATTCCTAAGGCAACAAATCCCCCTTTCCACCCAAAAAAAGAAGTGATATACGCAACACTTGGCAGACCGATAAGCATACCGATGGCAATTCCCGATGTAGCAAGCCCCATGCCTATGACACGTTTTTTTCCTGAAAGAAGTTCTCCTAAAGTAGATATACATGTAGCAGGAACGGAACCACAGAATAATCCAGCAGCAAAGCGTAGGCAGAGAAGTATTGTGTAATTGCTCGTTAATAAAATCGAAAAATTAGAAAGTACTACTCCTACGAGACCAAAAAGCAGAACGCGTTTTCCTCCTAATTTATCAGTCATTATTCCTGCTATGGGTCCACCAATTCCCCAACCGAGAAAAGTAATGGCGGCAAGCTGACTTAAATTTGAAATAGATTGGTTTAACTCTGAAGACATTTCTTCAAGTATTGGACCTATAAGGAATCCGGTAGTATAAACTGTAAAAATTGACAGAAAACAAATGAGGATTAGCATATGCCATCCAGTTTTAGAACGGAAAAGAAAAAATTTTATTCCCTGCAGACACAGTCCGATAATTTCTTTTTGGATTAGTTCTTAAAGAACAAATGGTATTTAATGTCTAGCGGGTTGAAAAATCGCTACTAGCATAGTGTCAGATTCACTAGTACAGTGGTTACAGTGTCTAGTTCCTTTAGGCATAAATATAAATTGTCCCGGACCATATACTATTTCTCCGTCGTCAAGGTCGTAGCGACCACTTCCTGAGATACAAAATATAACTTCATCTTCTTCATGATGATGCCAATCGTGAGTTTGTCCGGGTTGAATTCGTGAGTAAAATACATTTAAATCTATCCCGTCTGCCTCTTTGGAGATGATTCCTTTGTGAGTTGCACCACCGGCCATACCTTCAGAATCTAATTTTGCAGGATCAATCAGACGAGCTTTTCTGTGATCTAAGTTCATATTAATTCCCCTTCTAATTTAAAATATGGGATTATTTTTTCATAGAATGTATTTTGGCGTAATACTATTTTTTTGTCACTCTTAAAAGAATCCTTTTATATATTTCCCGTAATTTTTTATTTTTTAGAATAATTATTTGTTAGGTAACTAAGTTTGATTTGATTTTTAGTTCTACTTTATGTTCAATATGTAAGTCAGTTTGATAATTCTTTTCGATTTACCTAGGAGTCTTTAATGTATTTTCGTCTGATTTTCTTATTGATTGTATCCTTGAGTTTTATATCTAGTTTTTCCTTTTCAGAATTTGTGAATGCTCAGACCAGCAAATCAAGCTCTGCTTCGGTTGAAAAAAATTTATCTGGTTTTGATATTCCTGAAATTGCTACTTCTAATTTTCTTGGTTGGGACAAACGTGATTTTTCGAAAAGGATTCCTGGAAAAGAAACTATAATCAAACAGTTTCTTGATGAATGGGGCTTTCAATTTGAGACTTTTTCTATTAATAAAGTTGTATTTGCAATTAATCTTGATTTGGATGGGAAGTACCCATTTGATGTTACTTTTCTAGATCAAAATTGTGATGGAGTTTTTGAAACGAAGATAGAAGAGAAACCGGGAGAATCAGTAGATATGGGAATTCCAGAATGTGTTTTTAAATAAAAAAAACATAGAAAATTAAAATCTATTTCTAACATTTAAAAGATGAAATGAATAAATTTCCTCAATTTTCAAAATCTTTGATAGTAGTCGATGTGCAAAATGATTTTTGTCCCGGTGGTGCTTTGGCTGTTGATAGGGGAGATGAGATAATTTCAGAAATCAATAAATTACTTTCTATTGATACGTGGCTCCGTGTTGGGACTAGAGATTGGCATCCCACAAATCATATTTCTTTTGAAAAGCAGGGGGGTATATGGCCCGAACATTGTGTACAAGGGTCATATGGAGCACAATTTCATAATTTTCTGCATACTCATTTATTAGATAAAGTTGTTTCAAAAGGAGCAGATGAATCTTTGGAGGCATACTCTGGATTTCAAGGGACAGAACTTTCTGAAATTTTGAAAGAACACGGAGTAAAAAAAGTTTTCATTTGTGGACTTGCTACTGATTATTGCGTTCGAGCAACTGCAATAGATGCGAGAAAAGAAGGGTTCGAAGTAATTTTGATAAGTGACTGTGTTGAATCTGTTAATATAGAAGAAAGTGACGGAGAGAAAGCATTAAAAGAGATGGTAGAATTTGGATGTGTTATATTGGACTCAGATGATTTAACATGAGAAATTCAGATTTCTAAGGAGAAAAACTTGACGCTTGTTAGGGTACAAGTTCCGGCTAGTACGACAAATATTGGTCCAGGTTTTGATACTATTGGAGTCGCTTTAAATCTTTATAATCGTATTGAATTAGATGAACTCCCTTGGGGTTTATCCATTCACGTGGAAGGAGAAGGAGCAGGAATCATTCCACAGGATGAGACTAATATCTGCGTAGATGCTGTAAAGGCAGTGTATAAAAAAGCGAATATCCCATTTAAAGGATTATGGATGAAACAAAGAAATCATATCCCTTTATCTAGGGGATTAGGAAGTAGTTCTGCTGCTCTAGTAGGAGGAATAGTTGCAGGTAATTTATTAATTGGAGAGCCTTTAAGTTTGGATGAATTGGTACAAATAGCTGTAAAAATGGAAGGTCATCCAGATAACGTTGTTCCTGCACTAGTAGGTGGTTTTTGTGTTTCTGCGATAGGTAAAAATGGAAAGACAATATATACCAGAGTTCCCGTCCAAGAGAATTATAATTGGGTTATCCTTGTTCCCGATTTTGAAGTAAATACCTCTGAAGCAAGAAAAAAACTTCCATCTAAAGTCACTCTTTCTGATGCTACTTTTAATGTTCAAAGAGTTGCGATGCTCCTCGCTGCTTTTTCCTCAGGTAGGAATGACTTGTTTTCTGAGGGGATGGAAGATCGTCTACACCAACCTTATCGTAAAGAACTAATGGGTCCTTTAGACGAGGTTTTTGAAGCTGGTCGTAATGCAGGTGCCCTTGGAGTTTGTATTAGCGGTGCTGGTCCTTGTGTTTTGGCTATTTGTAAAGATGATGCAAAACAAATTGGAATTGCAATGCAGAAAATATATACCGAACATGGAATAAATTCTAGAATTCACCATCTTCGCTCTGATCCTTTAGGAGCACATTCTATTTTATCATTTTCTGAGAGTTTTTCTATTTAGTGTTTTTTCGTTTTATAAGTTTAAATCCTTTCCAAAAAATATAAAAAAAGATTATAAACCCAATGAAAAAAAATATCTTTTGAAGAGAACTTAAAATATCAAGAGCATATTCAATGTGACTTCCGAAGTAGAATGAAAGCGAAAAGAGAATAGGGACGCTTATAACTGCTGCGACTAGGTCCATTAAGAAGAAGATTTTAAATGGAAATTTTGTTATTCCAGCTACAAGAAAAAGAGGTGCTCGTAATCCCATAAGGAACCGGCCGAAAAAAATCGCTTTTTTCCCATGAGTATCAAAGAAACGTTTTGATTTTTTTAATCTTTCATCAGTAGCTATTTTTTTTAAAAAATGAAATTTAAAAATTTGCTCTCCGTAATAATAGCCAATGCCATAAATAATCAAATCACCTATAAGAATACCAATTAAATTAACAAAAATAGCTGTGATGGGTTCGATAGTCCCAAGATAGGAGAGATACCCAGATGTGAAAATAATAATATCTTCGGGTAAAGGGAGTCCTAAACCACAAAGAAGTAGAACGAAAAAAATTCCAAAATATGTGAACTCAGAAATGTAGTGAATAAAAAAAGGGAACATAAAATTTCATCAATCGCTGGGGCTATTGTTTCCTAAAACTAGGCAATGAAAAATTATTTAGGGCCTACACATTCAAGCATATTTCCGTCAGGGTCTGCAAAGAACACAATGAAGCGTCCAGGAATAACTTCTGTTACTTCTCCTTGAATATTTACTCCTGCATTCTTAAGATTGTTATATGTTTCTTCAACACTATCAACCGTAAATGTGATGTAACGAAAACCAGTAGAAGCATCTACTTTTCCACCACCATTATCAGGACTGGAATCTGCTTGTGCTACTTTTAGTTGTACTTCACCTGCTTGAAAAGCCTTAAATTGGAAACGTCCTGAAGCACATCCTGCCTGTGCAGCTTTATCAGCAGTGATTTCAACTTCACGAACAACAGGGAGACCTAAAATTTCTCCATAAAAATGAGACGCTTTTTCAAGATCTGCAACTACGATTCCTATATCAATGGAATCCTTGACCATGTTTATTAATGCCATTTTGAATTTTACTCCCTGATAGTTTTCGGTTCTACGTCGATTAAATTACAAAAAGGATATCATCTTATTATAGATTTAAAAAATACGCTGAAAGTTAATTTGAAAATTAGTTTAAAAGAGTTTTGTTATCTTGACCAAGCGAAGGTGCTTTTCCTTTAATTTTATTTTTAGAAAGAAAATTTGAAGATATTGGAATCGGAATCGAAGGTATTTTTTCACCTTTGTCGTTCTCAATATATTTTGAAAATAAATTTCTATTAATAAAATGAGGATCTGTAAGCGCTTCTTTAATTGTTTTTACAATGGTGCAGCAACAATCGGATGTTTGAAAAAGACTTTCCCATTCGCCTGCATTTTTACTTTTTATGATTTCTTTAATACGTTTTCTGGTTTTATTAGGGTCTTCGGTATCTTTCGTAAACTCTGGTTCGAGTTTAATTATGTTCACAAAATTTTTCCAGAATCTTTCTTCCAAACAAGCTACAGCAACAAACCGATTATCCTTTGTAGGATACAAATAATAGCGTGGATTGCCGCCAGTTAATTTTTCGTTTCCATTTTCTGGCCAAATATTATGTGCGAGAGCATTGCCTATTAATGAATACATCATAAAGAATAAATTGTCTGTCATTGAAATATCAAGGAAAGAACCTTTTCCAGTTTGGTCTCGTTGTCTTAAGGCAAGAAGAATATTAGAAAAAGCTGGAAGAGTACCTCCAGCGAGATCAGCAATTAATGTGGGAGGAATGACAGGATTTTGTTCGTTTCCCATGCTTAGGGATAATAGCCCTGTATCTCCAATATAATTTAGATCATGTGCTGCATTCAGTTTTTTAGGTCCGTTTTGTCCATATCCAGTTATCGAACAATAGATCAATTTAGGGTTTTTTTTCGATAACGTAGTGTAGTCTAAACCAAGTCGTTGCATCACTCCAGGACGGAATTGTTCTACCAATACATCTGCAGTTTGAATCAATGCAAAAATACGTTTAAGTTCATCAGAATTTTTTAAATTCACTTCTAAACTTTTTTTGCTTTGATTTAACAAAGAGAAACTGATGCTACTTTCTCCCCATCTGGGATACTGCAAACGCATCTCTTCGCCTCTATCCAGAGGTTCTACTTTAATAACTTCTGCACCTGCTTCTGCAAGAAACAGAGTTGCCATAGGTCCTGGAAGAAGCGTCGAAAAGTCAATTACTCTAATTCCATCTAGAGGTTGAGGCATAAATTACACTCGTTTTATGTCAATAAAGGATTCCTAAATTGTAATAACTTGATCAGGCATATTTCCTGATAAAGCTGTGTATAAATCTGGGAAACAACCTACAGCAACATTATCAACCGTATTTTTAGGAGCAGCGTTAGTCATTATACTATCTTTATCGCCTGGTGATCCTTCCGCTAAGCCTCTTGAAAGTGCACATTGATCGCACATCATGAGTAAAATATTTTGAGAGGCCGCAACTTTTGATAGTCTTTCTCCAATTTCATTTCCTTTTTGAAGAATCAGTGTATTGTCGTCGAAAAAAAATAGACCTACCACATCAACTCCATGACGATTTTCTTCTAGTTGAGGAAGAATCATTTGCCCTAATTTATAATGAGCAGTATTACGTGATGTTGCGAAAACGTAAGCTACTTTCAAGATTGAATCCTCCAATTAAAAATTTTGTTATATAGAAGTGTTAATTTATATATAGAAAAAAAAACGGAAGAGCAAATGCTCTTCCGTTTTCAGATTAAAAATTAAATCTGTAATTAGAACGTATGTTTCATTTCAAAAAACCAAGCCCACATGTCGTCTTTATCTGTTGTAGCACTAGTGGACTTACCATAGTCACCTGATTTCAGGTAAGCATATGCAACTTTTGCGTAAAGACCTTTATAGATGGTGTACTTCAATTGAGCATCGAATTCAGTACCAATATTTTTATCTGATACATATTGGGTTCCACTCGTTATATCTTGGGCAGAAGAGGAGGAGTGAATCGATGAAATATTGCCATCAAAGGTTAATTTTTTAGAAATTGGATGAGAAACAATAACTTCAAAGATTTTCATTCCATTTGCCACAGTTCCACCGCTTCCTGCACCAGTTGCAGATTCAATGGAAGAACCAATACCGATTCCCACGTACCTTCCGTTTACTAACTGAGGCAAATCTGTGTCACTCGCACCATCTGAATTCGGACTTGTATATCTTTTTAGTTTATTATCATCATCTTGTGCTGTCATGCCATGGCTTTGAGATGCGTCCAGAGTTGAATCATCACCAGATGTAGTGAATAGTCTGAATGTTACCCCAGTTTTTCCAAAGCTTGTCGAAGCCTGAATATCCATCATATGAGCCCTAATTTGGATATCAGAGACAGAAGTGGAACTGGTTGGATAATCTAAATCACCTTCTTGAAGTACATAAAGTGCAGTAATATCAAATCCTGCGAATTTAGTAGATGCGTTGACTGACCACCATCTTATATCGCGGTCAGGTGTTGCTGTTGTAGCACCTCTATTATCTGATTCTATAACAAGACCTAATTGTAAATTTAAATTAGAATTTACATCCTTAGATACCCCAAGGTAATAAAGATCTGCATCGGTAGAACCACCCCAAGGACCTGCTGAACCACCTGCACTACCTTCGCTTATTTTAGTAGTCCAGGCCATCATGTCCATACCTGATATTTTTCCTGAAATCTGCCAACCTTGAGTTCTGTTAGGAACTGCAGCAACGACTACTCCGTCCATGGTGTCATAATCATCTCTACCGTACTGTAATCTTAACTTACTTCCAGGTAGAGCAAAATTTACATAATGCCTATTGACCTTAGGTGCAGTTTTTCCTGTGGCCCATGCAGAAGAACCTAAATCTAATTCCCATACGGCTTTTACTTTTCCTCCTTCTGAAATAGCTGTAAACCGAGGGCGAAACAACATATCAGATTTTTGGTTTCCATCTTCGGATGTATTATCTTGATCTGCATTGTCATAAGATACGCCTCTATAGCGATAAGCACCTGAGAATTTAAAACTAGCCGAAAATGCTTCAGGAAGCACAATAGCTAAGGCTAAAAAAGCCATTCCAACACTTAATAAGACTTTCCGCATTGCTAACTCCTTTCTTTCCTTTTTTTGAATAATAAAACAAAAAAATAAAAAAATAATACAAAGTAAAACTAACAAGTCCAAATTTCTTTAGAATTACTATTATGTTTCTAATTTGTTACGTGGCTTTCACAAAATTCATTAACGAAATATGTTTTATAACTATAAAAAAACTGCTACAACTTCTTAAGGTAAAAAATACAAAAGGTGTTATATTATAACATTACTATTTTGTAAAGTTTTTTTTCTATTACTTTAGAAGAGAGGAACGGAATTATGCGAGCAGTAATTCTCAAAGCATTTGGTGGCAGTGAGAATTTTGAGGATGGAGAATGGCCTGAGCCTAGCCCTATTTCTGGGGAAGTCAAGATCAGAGCAAAAGCAGTTTCTGTAAATCCCACGGACTATAAAGCACGTTTGGGCGGAAATGAAGGCGCGGTCCCTATTATTTTAGGAAGAGATACTGCTGGTATCGTAGAAGAAGTTGGTGAGAATGTAGATCGTTTTTTTCCTGGAGACGAAGTAATGGCTTATCTGCCTCGTTTTGGTGATAGCGGGGGAAACGGTTATGCAGAATTTGTTTGCGTTCCCCATGAATTTGTGGCGAAAAAACCTAGCAATTTAACTTTTGAGGAGGCAGCTTCGATTCCTTTGGTATCTTTAACTGCGTATGAAGCAGTTTCTATAAAGTCAAATGTCGAAAAAAACGAATCTGTTTTTGTGGCAGGAGGTTCTGGAGGAGTGGGGAGTATGGCAGTACAGATGCTTCGTTTCTTTCAGGCAGATCCTTTAATAGTTACAGCGGGAAGTGATGAAAGTGCGGTTTATCTTGAAGAACTCGGAATAGAACCCGACAAAATTGTTTTATATTCTGGATTGTCTCTGGATGATGTATATGAAAAAGTTGTGTCGATGAATAATGGTAAATTGCCAAGAGTTACTTGTGATTTTGTTGGAAAGGATATGAAAAAACTTTGTATGCGCCTTGTTGATTTTCTTGGTCGAGTCGTTTCGATTGCTCCAGAAGAGGGAGCGCCTATTGATAACTTTTTCTCATCGAAAACAGGACCTATGTATACGAAATCTGCATCCTTTCACAGCGTTTTTTTAAGATCTCCTGTAAGAGGTGGAGGTCCTGATTACTACGGTGTGTATATGAAGTCTCTGGAAACAATTAGAAACTGGTTAGCGGATGAAGTTTTAAGACCTGGTAAGCTGGATATAATTGGTCCAATGAACTCCAAGAATATAAGTCATGCACACACTCTTTTGGAAGACGGACACGTAAAGGGTAAGATAGTTCTTCCAGTTGAATAATCTTAATGTTTGAGAGTTTTTGTAATAAAAAAGTTGTAAGATTTTCTAGATACTCGGGAAAATTTCAAGAAATGAAGTTGCTTATATTCGAAGAGTGAAGATAATGTTGTTTGACGATAGTTTCACTCACTTTATTTTTCTTTTTTTTAAGGAGTGGTTTTTGAAAAAGGACAGCTTAGGAAAAGAAGATAGGGAAAATGTTTCCGATAGTCCTGTTGAGAGAAATCTTAGGAGAATATTTGGTCAGATGAGTTTCGAGAAGAGTAATGTATACGAAGCTGGGACTAGAAATGATGGAGAAGAAAATATGGATCGTCTAAAAACATTTTCTTCGAAGAAAAAAATTAGAGCAAAAAGAAGAGAAAGAAAAGAAAATAACGGACCAAATTATGTTCCAGGTCCCTAAATTTTTATAAGGTAGGTAAAAATTGGATAACCAGTACTATGAAACATATCTTCGAAAGACTTCATTGTCAGAAGTTTTGCAGAAAGTAGATAAAGGAGATAGATTATCATTTGAAGACGGTCTCTCTTTATACGCTTCAAATGATATTAATGCGATAGGATACTTAGCTAATAAAGTTCGAGAACGACTTCATGGTAATCGTACTTTTTACAATGTGAATAGTCATATTAATTATTCGAATGTTTGTGTCTTGTGGAAGGCTTGTAAATTTTGTGCTTTTGGAAAAAAAGAAGGGCAGCAAGATGCGTACTCCTATTCGTTAGAAGAAATTTTTAAACAGGCGGAAGAACTGGGGAAAGGCCGTACGGAATTTCATATGGTCGGAGGCCTTCATCCTGACTTACCGTTTGATTATTACTTAGAGATGATTCACGGTATTAAGGAAATTCATCCTCATCTTCATCTGAAATGTTTTACTTCAACTGAAATACGTTGGATTGCAGATCATATTGCCAAGATGAGTATTGAAGAAACTTTGGAAACATTGGTTAGAGCAGGACTTGGTTCCCTTACAGGTGGAGGGGCTGAAATTTTTGCAGAGCCAACAAGATCGAAAATATGCAAAGGGAAACAGTCTGCAGAGGATTGGCTAGAAGTTCACCGAATTGCACACAACATGGGATTATCTAGTACATGTACTATGTTATATGGCCATATTGAGACTGATGCTGATAGAGTAGATCATATGTTACAACTTCGAGAATTACAGGATGAGACCAATGGTTTTACAACATTTATTCCACTATCCTTTCACCCCGATAATACACAAATGAGTGATGTACGTCCTTCTGGTGGCATTTTAGATTTAAAGAATTATGCTGTTAGTAGACTTTTATTGGATAATATTCCACATATTAAAGCTTATTGGATTATGGTTGGTCTTCCTATTGCTCAATTAAGTCAACAATATGGAGTAAATGATTTAGATGGGACTGTTGTTCAAGAAAAAATTTATCATATGGCTGGAGCTCAAACTCCATCTGAATTAACGGTTGATTATATACGAAATATTATTAGGGAAGTTGGTAGAGAGCCAGTAGAAAGAGATACCCTCTATAATGAGGTGATTCGTGAAGGAGAGAAATGGGCAGTTCATGCTTAAGACTCGGAACAGTTCCTTTCATTAATGCAAGACCTCTTACATTCAGTCTCGAAAATAATGAAAACATTCAAATTGTTAGTTTCCCTCCTAGTGAACTATCTTCACTTTTAAAAGATAATAAGTTAGATGGTGCATTAGTTTCTTCGTTTTCTTTATTTAGATTAAAGAATTCTAGATATGTGCCTAAAATTGGGATAGTAAGTAATGGTCCAGTAGAAAGTATTCGCCTGTATTGTAGAAAACCCGCGGATACATTGCAGGTGGTTGGTCTAGATTCTTGGTCTCTTTCCGCAAGCAATATGTTACGCGTTCTGCTGAAACACCGATGGGGAGTAGAACCAAAGTTCGTTCCTGTAAATCCCAAAATACCTCCAAAAGAAGATAATCAATTAGATGCATTTCTTTTAATTGGTGACAATGCATTAAGAGAGCCTCCAGGAGATTTTTATGTGGTGGACTTAGGAGATGAATGGACTGCGTTCACAAAGCTTCCTTTTGTGTATGCAGTCTGGGTTTTCCCGGAAGGTAAAGGAAATTCTGATATCGCGTGTGAATTAATTAAATCAAAAGAAGAAGGGATTAAGAATCTAGATAAAATTACTTCTGTTCTTGCAAGTGAGAATTTATTTATAAAAGAAGGAGATATCCGTAATTATTTAACAAATTGTATTTTATACGATGTGGGAGAAAAAGAGGAAGAAGGGCTAAATTTATATTACGATTACTTACAGAAAGATGGTCTTGTGGAAAAAGGATGGATTGCGAGGAAATTACCTGTACCAGACATTCGTTTCCATAAAGAAGGAGCAGAAAATCAAAAGGAAGATTTAGAAATTTTTAATTCTTCTAATTCTCAAGAAGACGAGCAACTTTGTTTTAAATCTATTGCTGATGTGTCTTCCATGATTAGAGAAAAGAAAATTTCACCTTTAGATCTTACACAGTCTTTCTTGAAACAAATTGAAAAAATAAATAGTAAATTGAACGTATACGTTACTGTTACAGAAGAAGAAGCGTTAAAAAAGGCGACAAAGGCAGAGAAAGAAATCAATAGAGGAAATTATAGAGGCCCTTTGCACGGTATCCCTTTTGCGGCAAAAGATATCATTAATACGGAGAAAATCCTTACTACAAATGGTTCTAATTTTTTTAAAGATCATTACCCTGACAAGGACGCGTTTGTAATAAGTTCTCTTTACGATGCAGGTGCTGTTTTGTTGGGTAAAGTGAATACTCATGAGTTTGCTGGGGGTTCAACAACCATCAATCCATTCTATGGTACTACTAAAAATCCATGGAATACCGAGAGGATAGTAGGAGGTTCTAGTGGAGGTTCTGCGGCTGCCGTAGCTTCGTATTTGACGACTTTTTCATTGGGAACCGATACAGGCGGTTCGATAAGAACTCCTGCTGGTTTTTGTGGTGTTGTAGGTCTTAAGCCTACTCATGGAAGAGTAAGTTTATCTGGAGTTTGTCCAAACGTTTTGAGCTTTGATCATGTAGGACCGATGGCAAGAAGTACAGAAGATATAGCTATAATTCTTGAAAGTATGGCAGGGTATGATTTTCAAGATTCTAAATCTAAAGATATTCCTGTTCCAGAATATTCTTCAACCATTGATCAGGGAATCAAGGATAAGAGGATTGTTATCTGTCCGGATTTTTATAATCATTCTGATGTCGATTCTGCAGTACGAGAAAATTTTGAAAGTGCATGTTTGGTTTTTGAAAGTCTAGGAGCAATTGTAGAGGAGATCCCTTTCCCACATTTTGAAAAAGTAATGAATATTTTTCCGAAGATAGCTGGACCGGAGTTTTCAGAATTTCATAGATCCTTTTTTGAAAAGAATCCAAAAAGTTATGGAGAAGATATTTTAAAACGTCTTGATTGGTCTTTTGAAATTTCAATGGACGAGTACGTTAGAGGTTTGCGTGAACGTGAAATTTTCCAAAGAGAAATGGAGGAATTTTTCAAAACTTTTGATGCTCTTATTTCTCCGGCTCTTCCGTGTGTTGCTCCAACAATAGAAGGTCTCAAAGCTAATATAGACAAAAAAGAAATAGTTTATGATTATCTGCATCGACCATTTTTAACTCCTCATAATGTAACAGGATTTCCTGCATTAGTTTCTCCTACGGGATTTGACCAAATTGGGATGCCTACCTCTATACAGATTGTTTCTGGTCCATGGAAAGAGGAAAGTTTATTCCAGATTGCGCATGCTTTTGAAAAAGAGAGTTCATCATATAGAAATGTTATTCCTGAAATTATACTTAGAGAGAATGGTTAGTTTTGTTATTTATGGCATAATTTTTTCGTAATTTATTACGGAGATGATTTAATAATGGCAGAAAAAAGATTTTACGAGGTAATAGAGAAAACCTTACTTGGTGAAAGATTATCTTCAGATGACTGTCTTGTATTGTTTCAAGGTGATGACTTAGTTGCGCTCGGCGCTGCTGCTGATCAAATCAGAAATTCTTATCACCCAGGGCGTATTGCTACTTATTGCGTTGATCGAAATATAAATTATACGAATGTATGTGATGTTTATTGTACATTCTGTGCATTCTATAGACCTCCAGGTGGACATCCCGAATCATATGTAAGAACAAAAGAAGAAATCAAGGAAAAGATAGATGAATTATATTCTTTGGGAGGAAAGCAGATTCTATTACAAGGAGGACACCACCCAGATCTGCGAATAGAATGGTATGAAGGTTTATTTTCATGGATGAAGGCTGAATATCCCGATCTACATTTACATGCGCTGAGCCCTCCAGAGATTTATCATATTTCCAAACTAGAAGATATGCCGTTTGAAGTTGTAATAAATAGGTTGCATCAAGCTGGTCTTGATTCTATTCCAGGAGGTGGTGGGGAAATTTTAGTAGATCGAGTTCGAAACAAGATTTCAAAATTAAAAGTCAATACAGAAGGGTGGCTCGAAATTATGAGAGTAGCACACGGTCTTGGTTTGCGATCTACTGCTACAATGATGTTTGGTCATGTGGAAACTCTAGAAGAGAGAGTTGAACATTTAAATTCTTTAAGAGAATTGCAGGATCAAACAAAAGGTTTTACTGCATTTATTTGTTGGACTTTCCAGAATGACGGTTCTGCAACTCTAAGAGTTCCCACAGTAGGTAGTAGTGAATATTTAAAAACATTGTCTATCAGCAGACTTTTTTTAGATAATATTCCAAATTTTCAATCTTCTTGGGTGACTCAAGGAATGAAGATTGGAGAACTTTCCCTTCACTATGGTGCAAATGACATGGGGTCTACTATGATTGAGGAGAATGTCGTGAGTTCTGCGGGCACGACTTATTGCCTGAATGAAGAAGATTTGAGTGTCATGGCAAAGAATGCTGGTCTAGTGCCGAAAAGACGAAATTTTTTCTATGATTTAGTCTGATTTTTCTTTCGTGAAAGAATTAAGTTTGGATAACACTAAAGATACATTTCAACTATGGACAGCCGATCTTATTTGCCCGGTAAACGATTTACCTATAAGAAATGGAGCAGTTTTAACTTCAAATGGTAAAGTTTTAGCAGTAGGAGAGGAAGAATTTATTCGTCCTCACAGCACTTTTGTAACCGAGAGACACTTTGAAAACTCGATTCTTATTCCAGGACTAGTGAATTCACATACACATCTTGAATTAAGTGGTATGCAAATTTTACCATCGAAACTGTCGGAATGGATTCCAAATTTAGTATCGCAAACAAGAGAGTGGCCGAGTCATTTATTTCTTTCTTCCTCAAGGATTGGAACAGCTAAAAGTATTTCTTCAGGCGTAACCTGTGTTGGAGATATTAGCGTCTCGGGTGAGAGTAAGACAGCTATTGTTGATGCAGGAATGAGGGGCATAATTTTTCATGAATTTTTAGGAATTAATGAAAAAGAAGCTGAATCAATTTTTAATAAAAAAATAGCAGAAATTTATGAATCTAAGGATTACGAAGGAGAATCGAACGAATTTGTTCGTAATGGTCTTAGTCCTCATTCTCCTTATTCTGCTTCTTTCGATCTTTATAATAGAATTGTGTCTCATGGAAGTTCAAATAATTTCAAAGTAGCAACACATCTTCTTGAAAGTCCAGATGAGTTGCAATTTTTGCAGACTGGGGAAGGTGATTTTCAAGAGATGTTCGAAAGATTACAAAGTGATATAGATTTTTTTGAACCTTTCGGTTGCAGTCCCATAGAGTTTTTTAATCAAAAGGGGATTCTTCGAAATATTCATCTAACTATTCATTGTAATCAAACGGATGAAAATGATTGGAGATTATTACGGACAAACGGAGTCTATGTTTGTGTTTGTCCAAGGTCTGCATCTTTTTTTGATCATGCTTTAGCAGATATTCGAGGAATGAGGAATCAAGGAGTAATGTTGTGTCTAGGGACAGATAGTCTTGCTAGTTCTCCTTCTCTATCTGTTTTGGAAGAAGCAATAGCCTTAAGAGAAGCAGATAGTACTATCGAAGCAAGTGAACTTCTTATGTATTGCACACTCTCTGGTTCAAAGGCTTTAGGATTTGAAAATGAAGGAATTGGTTCAATTATGCCTGGAGGTGTTGCAGATTTTGCAGTTGTAGAAGTATCCAAAGACCATAAATATTTAGATATAGAACATATTTTCGACAAACGTTCGGTTGTTGGATGTACTGTTATAAATGGGATGATACGATTTGAAAAATAAATATTAATGGGTTTGAATAAGTAAGAATTTTGTAATCAATTAATTTATGGGCCTAGATAGTCCAGAGAGGAGAATTTTTTCTGATGCCAAAAAAAGAAATGTTATTTGATAAAACTAATTGGAGAACTAGAAAACCAAGATATGATGTAGCAGAGGCAAAAATCGGAAGGGTGCTAACGGTGAGAATGGCACCGGGAGATGATTTATTCGGAACCACAGTAAAAATATGCAAGGAAAAAAAATTAAAATCAGGAGTGATATTGAGTGTAGCAGCTAGTCTTAGAAAAGCGACATTAAGAAATGTATGGAAATTTCCAGAACCTTTCCCTATTAATGATGAATGTAGAATCTTTACTCCTATCAATGGACCATTAGAACTTTTGCAAATGAGCGGCAATATTACACAGACAGAAAATGGAGAACCTTATCTTCATGCGCATGTAACTATTTCTATGGGAAGGCCAGAAGCGACATGCTTCGGAGGCCATCTTGTTGAAGGATGTGAAATTTTTAGTACTTGCGAGATGGTGATAGCAGAGATTGATGGTATTGATTTTATGAGACTGATGGATAAGCATACACGTGTAGGCGAAATATATGGAATCGAACTTGAGGGAAAAAGTTCTACTCAAGTAAAAAAAGCTATTTCTGATAGAAAGAAACGTCCTAAACCTAATGGAGTTAGGTAGTTTCCTTTTCGTCAGATGATTTTTGAGATTTCTTAAATCGTTGATTCATACTTTGTGCTATTCCACCTATTACGGCTGAAACTACGTTGAAAGTTGAGTCTAGAGTTTCTTCTGATATTTCTTTTTTTCTAGCATCTGCTAGACGGTGGTTTACTCAGGGTTGGCAGTTTCTCGTGATAGCTACTGAGAGACCTATTAGAATTTTTTCTCTTTCTGTCAACAGATCGGAACTGTGTGCATCACGATAAAATTTTCGGAAATCTGATTTGTCTGACATGATTAGTCCTTTGTAAGAGGTTTGGTGAAATTATGGATAAAAATGAAATACTAGCATTTATCCTAAACGAGTTTTAATATTTTCATCAAATAATTTTACTAAAAATTAACAAGAGGTGAAATTTGGAGCTGGGACTTAAGGGCAAAGTTGCAATTATAACTGGAGGTAGTGCTGGTCTTGGTCTAGCATCTGCATGTGAATTGGCAAAAGAGGGTTGTCATGTAGCTATTTGCGCAAGAAACTCAGAGAGACTTATGAGCGCAAAAAACAAAATCGAACAAATTGCAAATGCTGAAGTTTTGGCAATTCAAAGTGATGTCTCTACTATTTCTGATACAAAAAAAATAGTGGAGGAGGTAATAAATCATTTCAGTACAATTCATATATTACTTAGTAATGCTGGTGTTAGTTTGACAAAAAACTTTCTGGATCTTGAAATCAAAGACTGGAAAGAATTGATGGATCTTAATCTTTATGCTGGAGTTCAATTATGTAAAGAAATTATTCCTTACATGCAGAGACAAAAGTGGGGTCGAATTATTTTTACCGGTTCAACTAGCATCAAACAACCAAGAGAAAAAAGAAGTGTCGCGAATGTTACGAAATCTACACTTTTAAATTTTATGAAATCTATAGCAAATGAATTTATTCTAGATGGGATTCTTGTGAATATGATAAGCCCGGGACGTTTTGATACACATTGGGAAGAGAGGATTAACGCAATGTCTTTAGAAACTGGAAAATCTAGAAATGAAATTTACTCCGATGTTATTAAAGATATTAAAATAGGCCGTCTTGGGAAGCCAGAAGAGTTTGCAGCTGCTGTTGCATTTCTTGCTAGCGAAAGAGCTAGTTTTATTACTGGAATCAATATGCAGGTTGATGGTGGAGAATTGAGAAGTATCTAAAGCGTTCAGCTAGAATTTGAAGCAATTGAAATCCCGAGCCAAACAGCTAATAATCCAATAGTAATTGAAAGAAATACATAAGAAACTGCGAGAAATAATTTTCCGTCTTGCAACATTTGAAGTATTTCTAGGCTAAAAGATGAAAAAGTAGTTAGTCCTCCTAGAAAACCGGTCATTATAAAACGTCTATATTCTTCGGTTGCAATATTTCTCGATAGTAGATATTGCATACTATAACCAATTAAGAAAGAGCCAATAATATTGACCATTATAGTTCCGATTGGTATTGCATTGAGAGTAAATCTTTTGCAAACCAACTCTGTAAAGTAGCGTATAACGCTACCTAAAGCGCCTCCAAATGCAACTAGTATGATAATATTCATCGTGGTTTTCGCTTTTATATCTTTAATTTTTTATTTAATTTTGCTACCGAGAATTCTATTATGAATCTTAAAAATCACAAAGTTTATAAAAAAGAATGGTCTAATTTTATTAGTAAAAATAATTCTTCAATGAGAGAAGACGCTCTTTTCCGTTCTCTTAGAACAGTTCATGGTTCTCAATCTCCAATGATGAAATTTAAAGGAAAAAAAATAATAATGATGTCGTCGAATAATTATCTAGGATTAGCAGATCATCCAGAAGTAATTCGTTCAGTTGCTCTTGCTGCTGAAAGATATGGAAGTAGTTCTGCGGCAAGTCCTTTGCTTTCTGGATTTATGCAAATTCATGAATCTTTGTGTAAATTAATTTCATCTTGGAAGGAGAAAGAAAAAACAATTCTCTTTGGTTCAGGTTTTCTTGCAAATATAGGGACAATATCTGCTCTAATGGGTAAGGGAGATGTGATTTTTAGCGATGAACTAAATCATGCGAGTATTATAGAGGGGTGTAGACTAAGTGCTGCAGAAGTAAAAATATATCCACATAATAATCTTGCTGTTCTTTCAAAACTTTTAGACCAAACGAGTAAGAAAAGTAAACGTTTGATAGTCGTAGATGGAGTTTTTAGTATGGATGGTGATCTAGCTCCTTTAGATGAGATTGTTAGTATTGCAAAAAGATTCAATGCTCTTCTAATGGTTGATGAAGCGCATGCAACTGGAATTTTAGGAAAAAGAGGAAGAGGAGTTGCTTCACTTTATAAAGTTGAAGATGAAGTAGATATCTCGATGGGAACACTTGGTAAATCACTAGCTTCTTATGGAGCTTTTGTTTCTGCAGATAGTGATGTAATAGATTTTTTAACGAATAAAGCAAGAACATTTATTTATTCAACTAGTATCCCACCTTCTGCTGTTGCAAGTGCTCTGAAAACAGTTCGTCTAGTTCAAGGGAGAGAGGGAGAAAAGAGAAGAAAAAAACTTTTAAACCTTTGTCATTATCTTTCAAGTGGTCTAGAGAGAATAGGACTTTCTGTAAACGAAGAAAAAAGTTGTAAAGATGTCCCGATTTTCCCTCTGGTAATCGGAGATACAGAAAAAACATTAAGACTGTCTAATTTTTTAATGAAGGCCGGAATATTTTCTCTAGCTATTAGACCCCCTACAGTTCCAGAAGGTACAAGTAGAGTTAGGATTAGCTTAATGGCTACTCACAAAAAAGAACATATTGATAATCTTTTGGATGCATTAGAGATAGGTTCTAAGAAACTAAAAATTTCTTTGTGTAAAAACTAATTGTCACTTATTTGAATAATTACGTTCCCAATCATTTCGCCACTTTCAACAGCTTCATTTGATTCGTGAATTTTATCGAGCGCAAATAATCTAGCAACGTTATGATTTAAGCTATTGGTTTTGAGTGCGTTTGTAATATCATCAGCTGCTTTTTGAAGGGCTTCAAAAGGGGAACAGTGAATCATTACTAGACGAATATTTGCATTGCCTAACATGAGCTCATAGTGTGGAAAACTAGGATTTCTGTCTCCCATAGATGAGTAAGAAGAAATGGTTCCGTTTTCTTTTAGAATTTTATAATTTATTTCCCAATGTACTCCTAAATTCACGTCAACTATCCGATCCACTCCTTCTCCATCAGTAATACGCATAATTTCTGAAAAAACATCTGTATCTCTATAATTAATAATGTGATCAGCCATTAAGACTTTTTCTGCTTTTTCAGAAGAACTTACAGTAGTTATAACATTTGCTTTGCCTAGTTTTGCAAGTTGTACTGCATAGTTCCCAACACTACCAGCACCGCCGGTTACTAGTATATTTTTCCCTGCGATATCTCCATCTGAATAAAGACAACGATGGGCAGTCATAGCAGGAACTCCAAGACAAGCTCCTTCTATAAATGAAGTATTATCTGGTAAGCGAGAAATTAAAGTTGCGGGAATCGTAATAAATTCTGCTGCAGTACCGAATGCTCTCCTGTACCTTGCATTGAAAACCCAAACTCTATCTCCAACAGAGAAAGTTGAAACATCGCTACCTACTTTGTCAATAATTCCAGCACCGTCGTTATTTGGAATAATAATTGGAAAGTCAGGAAAATGATGCGCATAATTCCAGTCTTTATCTCCATGTCCAGATCTTCTTTTACAGTCAGTATGATTTACTCCAGAAGCATAAATACGGACTCTAACCTCATTTGGCATTGGTTCTGGATTTTCTAATTCGCCAATATTATAAACATCTCTTGCCTGTCCTTTTTTTTCATACCATGCTGCTAGCATTTTAAATCCTACATAAAATTAATTAGTTTTAACCGTGAGTTACCAAAATCCCAAGATAAACGACAATAGTTGCAAGAAGTAAGTTGAATGAGAGCCAAGATTTTTTCTTGTTCTTTAAAGCATCAAATCCTTTTGGGATTGTTAATGCGACCCCTATAAAAATTATAATCAGAGCGAGAACTATTTTCACTATAAGTGGAGTTGGGATAGTCATACCTTCTCTGATGAGGCGGGTTATATGGTGTATTCCTGTTAAAATAAGAAGTAAAAACGAAGTATGAAGAATAGGAACAAAACGTTTTCTGAGTGTTAATTGAAATCGTTGTTTTTCTTCATCTGAAAGGCTTTCTGAAAAGGGTAATGCTACAAATCTGAGAAAAGCTACTCCACCCACTGATAGGATTGCGCATATTACATGCAAAGTTGTGACAATTATGTTCCCAGTACTATATCCCATGGTTGGAAACTCCTA
>TARA_B100000686_G_scaffold229005_1_pt1 | contig 28581 bp, 26 predicted proteins | sample TARA_B100000686 | Tara Oceans TARA_B100000686 (sample SAMEA2622733) | marine metagenome | biome: marine biome (ENVO:00000447); feature: marine epipelagic mixed layer (ENVO:xxxxxxxxx); material: "saline water (ENVO:00002010), including plankton (ENVO:xxxxxxxx)" | depth 150 m | reverse complement strand
CATATAATTCTAATTTAATTGGCATTGTCGGTCGAATAGTACCAATAAAAAATCATAAATTATTTATACAAGCTGCTTCTCAAATTATTGCTAAAAAAGAAAACACATATTTTTTAATTGTAGGAGATGGTCCTTTAAGAAAAAACATTGAAGATCTTGCTTATAAACTTAATATAAATAAAAATACCCTGTTTACAGGTTGGCGAGATGATCTTCCTCTAATTTATGCAAGTCTAGATATATTAGTTTGTTCATCTGACAATGAGGGAACTAGTGTCTCAGTGATTGAAGCAATGGCTTCAGGCTGCACAGTAGTAACAACAAAGGTAGGAGGGCATCCAGATATTATAGATAACGGTAATAATGGCTATTTAATAGAACCACAGAATATAGATTCATTAACTAATAAAATTCTTGAAATATTAAATGCCCCTGAAAAATATTTACACTTAGGAAAGAATGCTCGAGTTGATGCAAAAAACAATTTTTCATCGGATCGTTTAATTGATGATATTCAAAAACATTATGAAAAATTGTTAATAGGTGAAAATAATTAATATTATGTATAAAAGACCATTTGATTTAATTATATTAACTTCATCTCATATATTTCTATTCCCTTTATTATTGCTATTATGGACTGTGATTCCATTAATAATATGGTCTTCAGATAGAGGTTCAATATTCTATATTCAAATTCGTACAGGTGAAAAAGGCAAAAAGTTTAAAGTAAGAAAATTTAGAACAATGGTAGAAAATGCTGATCAATTAGGCCCTGTATGGACTAAAGCAAAAGATCCAAGAATAACCAGATTTGGAAAAATACTTCGTAAAACTGCTTTAGACGAATTACCTCAAACATTAAATATTTGGAAAGGTGAAGTAAGCTTTGTTGGACCCAGAGCATTACCTGTAAAAGAACAAGAAGAACTAGAAAAATCTATCCCTGGTTTTAATAAAAGGTTACAAGCAAAACCAGGTCTTACAGGCTACTCACAAGTATACAATACTACTGATGAACCTACTGTAAAATTAGAACATGATTTAAAATATATTAATACAATGAATCCTTTTTTAGATATAAAACTATTATTTATTTCTTTAATCAATACTATTCTTGGAAAATGGGATTCTAGAGAAGGAAAATCATCTGACTCTTATTCAAATATACAAAATTAAAGGAGAAAAAAATCATGAAATTGAAAGATTGCCATAATTTCCACGATTTCAGAAAACTTGCGAAAAAAAAATTACCGTCTCCTATATTTCATTATATAGATGGTGCTGCTGAAGACGAAATAACGTACCAAAGAAACACCAGTTCTTACAACGACGTAGAATTGGTACCAAATGTTCTACGCGGGGTAGACAATATAGACTTATCGACTACTATATTTGGTAAGAAGATGGATTTACCATTCTATTGTTCTCCTACTGCACTACAAAGACTTTTTCATCATGATGGTGAAAGAGCGGTAGCAAAGGCAGCAGCTAAATTTAACACTATGTTTGGTCTTTCGACTATCGGCACTGTAGCCATAGAGGAAATTGATCAGATTGACACACCTAAGATGTTCCAGTTTTACTTTCACAAGGATCATGGAATAAATGACGCAGTGCTCGATAGAGTGAAAGCTTCGAACTTTGATGTATTAGCTCTCACGGTTGACACAATAACTGCAGGTAGCAGAGAGAGAGATCTGAGAACAGGCTTCAAGTCTCCACCCCATTTAACGTTTTCAAGTTTGCTTAGCTTCATATCTAAACCAATGTGGGGATTAAATTATCTCTTACGCGAAAAATTTGAACTACCCTTACTGAAAGACAGTGTATCTGAGCTAAATAACGTATCAACCTCTATAGGAAGTTATTTTTCGACGATGCTTGATCAGTCGATGAATTGGAATGATGCTGAAAAGCTTGCTTCGGATTGGGGAGGACACTTTGCTCTAAAAGGAGTAATGAGTGTAGAAGATGCTAAACGAGCTGTAGATATAGGTTGTACAGGGATTATAGTTTCTAATCATGGTGGAAGGCAATTGGACGGACAAAGATCAAATTTTGATCAACTAGCCGAAATAGTAGATGCAGTAGGAGACAAGATAGATGTTATTTGTGAGGGAGGTATACAGAGATCAACTCATATGATAAAAGCTTTATCAATGGGCGCAAAAGCCGTGGCAGGTGGAAGATTATATTTATATGCACTCGGAGCAGCCGGACAGCCTGGTGTTGAGAGAGCATTAGGCCTATATAAAACCGCTTTAGAGAGAGATATGAAACTTATGGGATGTACCAAGATAAGTGAGCTAAGTAGATCTAACTTAAGATTTAGGTACCCACATCATTAATAATGATTACATTTTTTAATTGATTCTTGAATACTAATAACATTAACAATGGACAAAGAGATAAGTGCCTAAATCACAAATGAAATAAATAAATCTAATACTTCAATATTAACAACATCAAACCCAGGTTGTGTAATACAAATCCAATATGGAGTTCAATTATTGAAAACTAAAACAAAAATATGTTATGCAACAGATCTACTTGACGAAGCATACCAAATTTCTAATTACTGAGGAGCAAATTAATATGAACCTAGAACTTAATAACAAAATAGTATTAATTACTGGAGGAAGTCAAGGAATAGGAAAAGCAACAGCTCTATCTATGGTAAAAGAAGATGCAAAAACTATTATATGTGCAAGAGATATTAATGAACTTAAAAATGCTCAAAATGAAATAAAAAATTTAACAAATAAGACAATAGATATTCATATTACTGACGTAACAAAAATCCATCAAATTGAAAATTTATTTAAGATAATTATTGAAAAACATGGAAAAATTGATGTTTTAATTAATAATGCTGGTAGATCTGCAGGAGACGATTTTGAGAACGTAACAGATAATCAATGGCAAGAAGATTTAGAATTAAAACTTTTTGCAGCTATTCGATCTTCTAGAATAGCCATAAAATATATGAAAAAACAGAATTCTGGAAGAATAATTAATGTCACTAATTTAGGAGGTAAAGCACCTGGATATTCATCTGTACCTACATCAGTAAGTAGATCAGCAGGTATTGCATTAACAAAAGCACTATCAAAAGATTCTGCAAAATACAATATATTAGTTAATACAGTATGTATAGGTCTAATAAAAAGCGCACAACATGAAAAGCGTTGGATAAAGGATCATGAAAATTCAAACATATCATTAGAAGAATGGTATTTAGAGCTTGGTAAAGATGTGCCCTTAAAAAGAGTAGGAGAAAGTTGTGAAGCAGCTGATGTGATTACGTTTTTAGCTTCAAAAAGAGCAAGTTATATCTCAGGAGTTGCGATAAATATCGATGGAGGATTATCTCCTGTAGTTTAATAGATTATTTTGTTTTTTGTATTAATGCATAATCAACTAAAACTAACGCAATCATAGCTTCTACAAGAGGAACAGCACGAGGTAAAACACAAGGATCATGTCTTCCTCTACCTTGCATCTCAACAGGTTTACCTTCGTCATTTACTGTTTTCTGAGAACTCATAATTGTAGCTGTAGGTTTAAATGCAGCTCTAATAATAATATTTTCCCCATTAGAAATTCCACCTTGAACTCCTCCTGAATTATTTGTTTTAGTACGAATAATTCCATTATCATTATAAAACTCATCATTATGTTCAGAACCAGTCATATTAGCTGAAGAAAAACCTGAACCAATTTCAAAACCTTTGCAAGCTGGCAATGATAACATAGCTCTAGCTAACTCAGCATCAATTTTACCAAATACTGGTTCACCTAATCCCACTGGTACATTTCTTGCAATACCCTCTATTATCCCTCCTAAAGAGTCCCCCTTTTTTCTAATCACCTTAATATAATCAATCATCTTTTCTGCAACATTTTTTTCTGGACATCTTACAATATTCGAATCTATATCCGACTTTAAAACCGCGTCAGGTATAATATTAGTTTTTATATTAGAAATTTGCTTTACATATGCTAATATTTCTATTCCAAAATCATTTTTTAATATTTTCTTTGCAATTGCTCCTCCAGCAACTCTTCCAATAGTTTCTCGGGCACTAGCCCTTCCTCCCCCTTTCCAATTTCTAATTCCATATTTAGCTTGATAAGTATAATCAGCATGTGAAGGTCTAAATAAGTCTTTCATATGATTGTAGTCTTTACTTTTCATATCATTATTTCGTACAACAAGATGTATTGGTGTACCTAGTGTTTTACCTTCAAATACGCCAGATTCTATAATAACTTTATCATCTTCTTTTCTTTGAGTTGAAATTTCACTTTGCCCAGGTTTTCTCCTATCTAAATCTAATTGTATATCTTCCTCAGATAAAGATATTAGAGGAGGGCAACCATCTATCACTACACCAATTGCATCTCCATGAGATTCACCCCATGTTGTAATTCTAAATAAATTACCAAATGTATTACTCATAATATATATTCCTATTTCAATAATTATATAGTGTACATCATTAATATGGACTATTACTATTATATTGTAGTATGTTATTATTCGTTGTAAACAAATTTAAATTGAAAAGCATGCTCGGGTGAACACCTGTAGGTGCCTTCTGTAAATGATGAGAGCTGCCTATAGCCCGAGCATAAATATACCTTAGGTTTTAAAGCAAATGGATGAATTTATAAGTTATTTTAACGGTAACTGGGTTAAGAATAGCGAAATAAAAATCGATTTCTTCGACCGTGGATTTACTATGGGAGATGCTGTTTTTGATGTTGAACGTACTTTTAATGGGAAAATATTTAGATTAGAAGACCATATATCAAGATTATTTAGGTCATTAAAATTTGCCCGAATTAACCCCAAATTAAATGAATACGATTTTATTAAATTAACTCATGCATTAATAAAAAAGAATGAAAAATTAAGAAAACCTGGACAGGAATTTGTTATAAGACAAACTATAACACGAGGAGTGCCTTCTACTCCTACACAAGGCAATGTAACAGAAGAGCTATCTCCGACAATAATAATTATGATTTCTCTATTAGACTTGGGAGGCTATGCAGAATCATATCTAAACGGTGCAAAAGTAATTTTCCCAAACGCAAGAACATATAATGTTACTTCACTTGACCCTAAATTCAAAAATTATAGTAGAGGTAATTATGTTCAGGCACAAATACAAGGTGCAGATATTGATCCAGAAGCCTATCCTGTATTATTAGACCATCATGGAAATATTACAGAAAATATAGGTGCCAATTTTTTTATTGTAACTGATGGAAAAATCAGGACACCTAAAGGCAATAATATATTACACGGAATATCTCGAAAAGTAGTATTTGAATTGGCACATCAAGCAAATATACCTATAACTGAAGATGATTTACAGCCATATGATGCTTACACAGCTGACGAAGTATTTTTATCAAACACTTTTTTCCAAGTTCTTCCAATAAAATCTGTTGATAATAGACTAATAAGAAATAAATGCCCTGGTCCAATTACTAATCAAATACTAGGTATATGGAGTGAATTAGTTGGATTAGATATAGTTGATCAATCAATTCAACAATCAAAACAAAAATCAAACTGAATATATACGGATATAAAATATGCAACCAATTACAGAGATTATAAAACCTTTAGGACTAAGTTCTGATGATTTAATTCCTTACGGAAAATTTAAAGCTAAAATACCTTTAAGCAATTTTTCTAATCCTACTAAAAAAGGTAAGCTAATAGTAGTAACAGGAATTACTCCAACTCCTGCTGGAGAAGGAAAAACTACTACAGCTATTGGAATTACACAAGGAATGGGTCTCTTAGGCAAAAATGTTATTGCTACTTTAAGAGAACCATCTTTAGGGCCAATATTTGGGATTAAAGGTGGTGGTTCAGGAGGAGGTTTATCTAAAGTAGAACCTGAAGATGAAATTAATATACATTTTACTGGTGATGCACACGCTGTAGGTTCAGCTCATAATTTATTATCTGCATTAACTGATAATATTGCTCAAAGAGGCAAATTAGAAGATTTCAGCCCATCAGGAATTACATGGAGAAGAGTAACAGATGTTGAAGATAGGGCTTTAAGAGATATTATGACAGGGATAGGTGGAAAAAATAATGCACCAATACGACAAACAGGATTTGATATAGTTACAGCATCAGAGATTATGGCTATATTGGCTCTATCCTCTAATTTAGAAGATTTACGTTACCGACTTGGAAAAATTATTGTTGGATTTGATAAAAAGGGAACACCAATTAATGCTAACCAAATTGAAGCTGTAGGTTCAATGATGGCATTACTTAGACAAGCAATCAACCCAAACATAGTTCAAACATCTGAAGGACAACCAGTTATTGTTCACACAGGTCCATTTGGGAACATAGCTCATGGATGTAGCTCAGTAGTGGGAGATACTCTTGCTTTACATTTAAGTGATTATGTATTTACTGAAGCCGGATTTGGAGCTGATTTAGGATTTGAAAAATTTATGCATATTAAATCTAGGTTTAATAACCTGGAACCCAGTGCTGCTGTAATCGTAGCATCTGTAAGAGCTGTTAAATCACATGGCGGTGTAAAGACGAAGGAATTAGAAATCCCAAATGAAAAAGCTACAATTAATGGAATGCCCAATTTAATTCACCTAATTAAAGTAATTAAATCCTTTGGACTACCTGCCATAGTTGCAATTAACAAATTCCCAACAGATACAAAAGAAGAATTATCCGTATTAAAAAATTTATCAGAGGATAATGGTGCATTTGCTGCAGTTGAAAGCGATGCTTTTCAAGAAGGTGGAAAAGGAACTATTGATTTATCTGAATCAATAATTAAAGCAACAAATAAAGAACATCCTAAAATTAATTATTTATATGAGAACAATATGTCTATTAAAGAAAAAGTAAATAATTTAGCTGAAATTGTCTACAATGCTAATGGTGTCAAATGGAGCTCCCAAGCAGAAAAGCGTATCAAAGAATATGAAGCTTATGGATGGGGTGGGCTACCTATATGTATGGCAAAAACCCACTTATCTTTATCGCATGACAGATCAAAAAAAGGATTGCCAAAAGATTATATATTTGAAATTTCAGATGTTAGAGCATCTATTGGTGCAGGATTTATATACCCGATAGCTGGTAATATAGTAACTATGCCAGGATTGCCTGGTAATCCTAGAAAATTAGATACCAACAATAATAGTGAAATTATAGGTCTATAACGCCTATTAATGTGTATTATGACAGAGTTTTTCAATGTAACATCAGTACAAGAAGCTTTGAATTTAATATTACAAAAGCTAATCCCGAACAATCAAACTGAGCTTGTGAAAACTATTGATTCATTGGGAAGAATTACTCAAAATAAAACATATTCATTAGAAGACTTACCTATATTTACAAGATCATCTATGGATGGATATTCAGTAATTGCTAAAGATACTTATGGAGCTAGTGAAAGCATTCCAGCTTACTTAGATATAGTATCAGAAATACCTATGGGGAATACTCAACCTACTAGCATCACTTCAGGTCAAGCATCACAAGTATATACAGGGGGTATGATTGCAAAAAAATCAGACGCAGTTATTTTATTAGAACATACGCAAATAGTATCCAAAAACACAATAGAAGTATTAAGACCAGTTGCTCCTAATGAGAATTTAATACATATAGGTGAAGATGTACAAAAGGATGACTTGATACTAAATTCCAAACATCAAATACGCCCTCAAGATATTGGAGGTTTATTATCTGTAGGTATAAACAAAATTGAAGTAAAAAAACTTCCAAGAGTATCCGTTATATCTACAGGAGACGAATTAATACCTGCTACTAATAGACCTAAACAAGGCCAAACTCGTGATATAAATACTCATACTATTAATAGTTTGATAAAGCTTGCTGGAGGAAATCCGATACAACACGAATTAATTAAAGATGATTTTGATTCTCAATTAAATATTTCCTCTAAAATGCTAGAATCAACTGACATATTAATTTTTTCTGCAGGTAGTTCAGTTAGCAGTAGGGATTTAACTGCAAAAGTAATAAATAAACTTGGTAAACCAGGAGTAATTATACACGGAATTGCGCTTAAACCCGGAAAACCAACTATAGTTGGACTAGTAAATGATAAACCAATATTTGGACTACCTGGAAACCCTGTATCTGCAATAACTGTCTTCAACCTATTAGTAAAACCTGTTATAGAGGTATTATCTGGAAATAAAAAACCCAAAAAACCTAAAATATTAAAAGCTAAATTAACTCAAAACATACCTTCAGTTTCTGGTAGAGAAGATTATGTTCAAGTTAAGCTTTTTTACAAAAATTCTAATCTATATGCAAAACCTATATTTGGAAAATCAAACTTGGTTCATACAATGGTAAATGCTGATGGCAATGTAAGAATAGAATTAGATCAAGACGGTTTATATTCTGACAATATAGTAAATGTAGAGACTTATGATTATTAATATATAGACATGAAAAAAAATCAATCAAAAAGAAAATACTATCTTGAAAATATACCTCTTAAAGAAGCTATAGATAAATTCAATAATTCTATTGCAGAATCAGGCTTTTTTGATAATGTAAATACAATTAATATATCTTTGGAAGAATCTTTAGGTAAAATAACATCAAAACCAATATGGGCATTAGAATCATCTCCGCATTATGATTCGGCAGGCATGGATGGAATAGCAGTTAAAGCTAGCACTACTAATAAAGCATCTGAAAAAAACCCTGTAGAATTAACCGAAAATAATGAATACATCTGGGTAGATACAGGCAACCCATTACCTAAAGATAAAGATGCTGTAATTATGATTGAACATATAAACCAAATTTCTAATAACAAAGTACAAATCTTTAATTCGATTCCACCTTATGAAAATGTAAGAAGAATTGGAGAAGATATTGTAGCTACAGAAATGTTATTGCCCAAATCACATAAAATGAGACCAATTGACATTGGAGCATGTGCGTCATCAGGAATTGAAACAATAGAAGTTATAAGCCCACCAAAAATAGCTATATTCCCTACTGGAAGTGAATTAGTTCCTTATAATACCAAACCTAAAACAGGTCAAATTAAAGAATTTAATTCTTTAATAATCGAATCAATGATTAAAGACTGGGGAGGGCAAGCTTATAGATATCCACCAATTATTGATAAATTTGAAACAATTAAAAATACAATATTAAAAGAAATTAATAAGTACGATATTTTAATAATCAATGCTGGATCATCAGCGGGCAGCAAAGATTATACTGCCAAAATTGTTGAAAGTTTAGGCAAATTAATAGTTCATGGTACAGCTATTAAACCTGGACATCCTGTTGTTTTAGGATTAATTAATAAAACTCCAATAATAGGATTACCAGGATACCCTGTGTCTACAGCACTAACATGTGATTTATTTATTAAACCTATGATAGAAAAAGTTTTAAAAAATCAAACAAATAAATACGAAAGAGTTCATGCAAATATAACTAGGAAAATTGCTTCATCACTTGGTGAAGATGAGTATATTAGAGTTAACTTAGGAGTTATTGATAAAAAAATTGTCGCTACACCAATAAAAAAAGGAGCAGGTATTATTTCTTCCCTTGTTAAGGCTGATGGATTAGTATTAATTCCTCGTTTTTCTGAAGGCTTACATCAAGGTGAAAAAGTGCAAGTTGAATTATTAAAAAATAAAGAAATAATAGAAAAAAACATACTCGTATCAGGCAGCCATGATATAGCCTTAGATTTAATATCAAGTTACTTAAGCCCAAAAGTATTTATATCGTCATCTAACATAGGTAGTATTGGAGGTTTAATTTCATTAAGTAGGAATGAAGCACATATTGCAGGTATTCATTTATTAGATGAAATCACAGGCGATTATAATATTACTTTTGCAAAAAAATATTTAAGTAATAAAGAAAAATACCATATTGTAAACTTAACTTATCGGACGCAAGGGTTTATAGTTCAGCCAAATAACCCTAAAGAAATAAAATCTTTACAATCATTAATAAATAAAGATATTAGATTTATTAATAGACAAAAAGGTTCTGGAACTCGTATATTATTAGACTACCAATTAAAAGAAGAAAATATTAACCCGAAAAATATAAATGGATATGACAGAGAAGAATATACTCATTTAGCCGTTGGAGCTGCAATTTTATCTGAAACTGCTGATGTTGGTCTTGGCATATATTCTTCAGCAGTCGCTCTTGGCTTGGACTTTATACCTTTAGCTGAAGAAAGATATGATCTAATTATTCCAGATAAAATTATCAAAACAGATAAAATACAAAACTTATTGGAATTATTGAATTTAAAAAAATTCAAAATACAAGTTGAAAACCTTGGAGGATATAATACTAAGCATATGGGCAAATTGATTGAAACTATTGGATGAATTTTACCATGAACAATAAATTTATTTCAGGAATCATTTTAGCAGGAGGTAAAAGTAGCAGACTAGGTAGAAATAAAGCTTTAGAAAAATTAGGAGGTGCTACTTTAATTTCTAGAGTAATTAATAATATTTCAAAAATTGCTAATGAAATCGTCATAGTCATAAACCATGAAGATGTAAAGCAACAATTACCAATACCCAAAAATGCTAAAATAGCTGTAGATTTATATAGTAACAAAGGGTCTCTAAGTGGAATACACTCAGGACTTAATAGTATGAGTGGAAAATATGGAATTGTTGTTGCCTGCGATATGCCATTCATAAATTGCAAAATATTTGAATATTTAATTACAAAAACTAATGGGCATGATATTGTGATACCAAAAATAAATGACCGCCTCCAACCTACTCATGCAATTTATTCAAAATCGTGTGTTAAAGAAATTGAAAAACAATTAATTAATAATGACTTAAAAATAACTAATTTTTTTTCAAATATGAAAGTAAAAGAAATATTTGAAAAAGACTTAATCTCTTTTAAAGATTATGATTTAAGTTTTTTCAATATAAATACCGAAGAAGACCTTAATATAGCAAAATCAACTATAGGTAGGTATAATGACCCAAGATAAAAATGTTAATTTAGTTAAAATAAAAATAGAACTATTCGGAACTGCTAGAATGTTAACTCGGAAAAAAAATATCCTTATTAATGTGCCTATAAACACAACATTAACTACAATACTTAGCGAGACATTAAACCAATGTCCTGAATTATCAGAAAATATAATTTCAATCAAGCCTATCAAATTAAGAAAAAGTTACACTATGAATTTGAATGGCTATTCTTATTTAGAAAATGAAAAATTAAAAATTAAACCTAATGATTCAATACTATTAATTCCGAGTCAATCTGGAGGATAAGATTTTGAAAGGATACCATGGAAAAATCCTAATTATTGATTTATCTTCACAACAAATAATACAAAAAGATATATCCATAAACATATTAAAAAATTTTATTGGAGGCAATGGTCTAGGTACATATTTATTATATAAGTATTGTCCAAAAGGGATAGACCCTTTTAATGAAAGAAATCCAATAATATTTGTATCAAGCCCTCTTGCATCTACTAAAATAACTACTTCAAGTAAATTTGCAGTTCTTACAAAATCTCCTCTTACTGGATTTATAGGTGACTCCTTGTCATCTAGCCATTTAGCTATTCAATTAAAAAAAACTGGCTATGATGCTTTAATAATAACAGGTAAGTCTTCCTATCCTCTATTATTGTTTATAAATAACAATAGAGTTGAATTTAAAAACGCAGAAAAACTTACAGGATTATCAACCTCTGAGAAAGAAAAATCTATAAAAAAAATTTATGGTAACAATGTTAGCACTGCAACCATTGGCCCTGCTGGTGAGAATTTAGTTAGATTTGCAAGCATAAGTAATGATGGTGGTAGACAAGCTGGTCGCTCTGGCGCTGGAGCAGTTATGGGATCTAAAAACCTAAAAGGTATTGCTATTATTGGAGATAAAGAAGTTGAAATCAACAACGAAATTGAATTAGAAAAAATTGCAGTTAAACTTCGTAAAAAAAGTATTGGAGACAGTACAGAAAAATATAGGAATTTAGGTACAATTGCAAATATAAATATATTTAACAGACTTGGGACTTTACCTTCATTAAATTTCAACCAATCAAACTTTAATAAAGCTGAAAATATTAGTGGCGAATACATGCATGATAATCATTTCATAAAATCAGCACATTGTGCAAATTGTACAATTGGCTGTGAAAAAATTATGCAAACAAATGATGGTAAATCTAAAATAAAAACTCGAATGGAATATGAAAGTGCTTACGCTCTAGGTCCATTGGTAGGAATTAATGATTCAAATTCAGTTATACGTGCATCTCACTTATGTGACGAAATAGGTGTAGATACTATTAGTGCAGGAGCTACAATTGCCTGGGCAATTGAATCATTTAAAAAAGGTTTGATTTCATTAAAAGATACAAACCAAGTTCACTTAAACTTTGGTGATTCTAAATCAGTAATGACATGCTTAAACCTTATTGCTAAACGAAAAGGAATCGGTAATTTATTAGCTGAGGGTTCACAAATTGCATCAAGGTTAACTGGAGGAGGCTCAGAATATTGGGCCATGCATGTTAAAGGTTTAGAGATGCCTGGGTACGAACCTAGAAGTTTAAAAACTATGGCTTTAGGGCTAGCAGTTAGTACGAGAGGAGCATGCCACAATAGATCATCAGCATATGAAGCTGACTTTTCAAATAAAGTAGATAGATTATCTTCAGATGAAGAAAAAGGTAAAATAACCATGGATGGTGAAGATATATCTGTAGTCATGGACTCAATGATAATTTGTAAATTTCTTAGGAAATCATTCGATGATTTCCTATATGAATCTTCAATAATCTATAAGCATATAACAGGTATAAAAGTATCCAAATTCGACTTGAAAAAATCTGGAGAAAGAATAAATAATCTAAAAAAGATGTTTAATATTAGAGAAGGATGGACTATAAATCATGATACATTGCCTAAAAGAATATTAAACGAACCAATTAAAACTGGTATTGCTACAGGAGTTGAATTGTCAGAAAATGATTTAAATAAAATGATTCAATCATATTACAAATCTAGAGGATGGACAGATTCAGGTTTAATAACTAAACAAAAACTAAGAGATTTAAATTTATTAGAAATTGTCAACAAATAATGAGCTAATTAATGAAACTAAAAACAAATAATATTGAAAATGAATTCAAAAAACTCTTAAATAATAAATTTTCAAAATCCAGAGAAAATTTATTACCTGCATTACATTTATTACATGAAAATTCTAACTACCTGCCTGAATGGGGAATGAAAATCATTGGCTGGCATTTGAAAATACCCTTAAGTGAAGTATTCGGAGCTGCTACAAGCTACACAGAATTCACATTAGAAAAACCTAATGAGAATTCAATTACAATATGTACTGGAGTAAGTTGTTGGATAAATGGAGGAGAAGAATTAGCAAATCAAATAAAATTAAATAAAAATATTAATGAGAATTATGTTACAAAAACTACTCCATGTGCATTTATGTGTAGTATGAGTCCATTAGCAAAATTTAAGGATAAATGGATAGGAAGAATAAATATAAATAAATTATCAAATATAATAAAATGAACAAATCACCAGCTGAATCCCTAAACAAAATAAAAGCACTAAACAAAGAAATATATAGAAAAAATAATGGAAAAACACGTATTTCGATACAACTTGGACAATGTTCTATTTCAGTTGACACAAATTATTTATTTGAAAGTATTTCAAAATCTTTACCCTCAAAATCTCACTATCTTGTAACTACAGGATGTGATGGAGCATGCTATAAATCACCTTCGATCAATACAAAACATAGTTCAGGTGCAATAACTGAATATAAAAAATTAGATCTCTCTAAAACATCAATTAACGAAATCTTTTCCACAAGTAATCCAACTCCATCTGATGAAAAATTCTTTAAACTCCAAAACAGAGTTGTATTAGATAAATGTGGGGAAATAGACCCATACAATATCTTAGAATACCTTGAAATTGGAGGCTATCAAGCATTAATAAAAACACTATCTACAAACACTCAAAGTATTATTGATTTGATAGAAAAATCTGAGCTAACTGGTAGAGGTGGAGCTTACTTCCCTGTTGCAATCAAATGGAATAGTGTAAAAAAAATTAAATCACGAAAAAAATTCCTAGTAATAAATGCTGAAGAAGGAGAGCCTGGAATATTTAAAGATAGGCATATAATGGAAGGTATCCCGCATCGAATAATCGAAGGAGCAATAATTGCATCATATGCTACAGGCGTAGAAGAAATCTTATTATATATAAATGCAGAAGCAAATTTGTCTTATAAAAGAATGAATTATGCGATAGAAGAAGCATATAGAAACAATATATTAGGAGAAAATATTTTAGGCTCTGCTCTAAATATAGAAATGAAAATAATTAGAGGCGCTGGTGGATATGTATGTGGAGAAGAAACAACCTTACTAAATACTGTTGAAGGATATCGAAGAGAACCAAGGTTAAAACCACCATTTCCTACAGAATCGGGTTTATGGGAAAATCCCACGTTGATTAATAATGTGGAAACTCTATCTAATGTACCTTACATAATCAATAATGGACCTGAAGTATTTAAAAAAAATGGAATAAACAAATCCTTTGGAACAAAGATAATAAGTTTAAGTGGTGCAATAAAAAAACCAGGTGTAATTGAAGTCAACATGGGTACTTCGATTAGAAATATTATATATGAAATTGGTGGTGGAATAAACAATGATAAAAAATTACAAGCAATAGCTATTGGAGGACCTTCAAGTGGGATTTTACCTACCTCATATTTAGATGAAAAAATAAGAGGAGGAATGATACATGATAAAGGAATCATGCTAGGAGCAGGTGGAATAATTGCTATTGATGAAAAAGCAAATTTAATGAAATTATTAATTAAATTAATGAGTTATAATGCTGATGAATCTTGTGGAAAATGTACACCATGTAGAGAAGGTACTCCCAAAATGGTCGAACTTTTAAAAAGAATAAATACTAATAATTTTTCTCCCAAAGATCTAGAAGAATTATTATATATTTCAAAAATAGTGAAATTTGCATCATTATGTGGTTTGGGACAGGCTGCGGGAAATCCTATAGAAAGTTTTAATTATTTCTTCCCTGATATTATAACAAGCAATGTATGAACGGATATTATGAATAATATTAAATTATATATTAATGACAATATCGTAGAAGTTCCTCCAGAATATACAGTATTGCAAGCAATAAATTCTTCAAATGAATACGTACCTCAATTATGTAAAGATAAAGATATGAAAGCTATTGGAGCATGCAGAACATGTCTTGTAAAAATAGATAATGTTAATGGATTCCCATCCTCATGTTCAACTCCAGTATCAAATAATATGAAAATCTATACTAATACCCCTGATTTAATAAATATTAGAAAAGGGGTTATAGAGCTTACCTTATCGATGGTCAAGTCTCAAACTAAAAATAAATCTAATAAAGAACTTTTAGATGCGGCAAAATACCATGGTATATCTAAACCAAAATGGAACAATAGGAAAAGAGATCCAATTGATGATAGTAACCCAGTATTCAATATATCAATGGATTCTTGTATTTTATGTGCAAGATGTGTTCAAGCATGTCAAGATGGACATCAATTCATAGGAGCAATTGATTTCTTAGGAAATAGTACAAAATCTAAAATTGGCACATTTATGGATAAACCTCTTATTGAATCTACATGTACCACATGTGGGCAATGTTTATCTGTTTGTCCAACTGGAGCAATTCAAACAAAATTACCTGTTATTAACCCCATAAAAGAAATCACTACTACCTGTCCGTATTGTGGAGTGGGTTGTGGAATTAAAGCAAAAGTCAATAGTAATGAAGAAATCATTGAGATGCTCGATGATCCAGAAAATAAATCCAGTGTTGGAATGTTATGTGTAAAAGGAAGATTTGGGTATAAATATGTTCATCATAAAGATCGCCTAACTGACCCATTAATACGTAAAAATGGAGATTTAGTCCCAGTGAAATGGGAAGAAGTAATTGAATATACTACAAAAAAGCTTATGCAATATCGTGGAGATTCATTTGCTACTTTATGTTCAGCTAAAGCAACTAATGAAGATGGATATATTCAACAAAAATTTTCTAGACTTATAATGCAAAGCAACCATATAGACCATTGTACAAGATTATGCCACTCTCCGTCAGTAGAAGCTATGCTAGAATCTCTTGGAAGTGGAGCAACTAGTAATTCATATATAGACTATGAAGAAGCAGGATGTCTTGTAATTGTTGGATCTGATGCAAATTCGAACCATCCAGTAGCAGCAGCAAGAATGCGTAAAGCAGTAGTCGAAAATGGAGCAAAATTAATAATAATAAATCCTAGAAGAATAGAAATGTGCGATTATGCAGATATATGGTTAAGACCATTCCCTGGAACTGACGTTACGCTATTTAATGCTATTGCAAAAGTAATATTAGATCAAAATTTATTAGATAAGGAATTTATTGATCAAAGAACTGAAGGATTTAAAGAATGGTCAAAAATAATAGAAAAATATACTCTTGAATATGCTGAAAAAATTACAGGTGTAAGTTCTTCTGATATTTTAGAAGCTGCAAAATTATATGCTTCCCCCAGATTTAGCGGTTCATGCTTAATTTGGGGAATGGGTATAACTCAACATACAAATGGTACAGCTAATGCACATAGTTTACTTAATCTTGCCCTATTGACGGGACAGTTAGGTAAACCTGGGTCTGGTATTTCACCATTAAGAGGACAAAATAATGTCCAAGGTTGTGGCGATGCAGGCTGCCTTCCAAATTCATTTCCCGGATATCAAGTTATTAATCCAACCAATATTAAAAAATTTGAAACCGCTTGGGGAGGATTTACTCTACCTAACGAACATGGATTAGTTGTAACTGATATGGTTGAGCAAATAAATACAGGTAGAATAAAAGCTATGTATATAACAGGAGAAAATCCTTTATTAAGTGAACCTGATTTACATCATGCTGAAGAATCATTTAAAAAACTAGAACTATTGATAGTTCAAGATATATTTCTTCACGAAACTGCTGAAATTGCTGATATAGTATTACCAGCTACTACTTTTGCCGAAAAAGATGGAACTTTCACAAATAGTGAAAGAAGAGTCCAAAGAGTTAGAAAACTAGTAAATCCATTACACAACAGTCTCCCTGATTGGAAAATTATTTCTGAATTAGCTATAAATTTAAGTAAAAAAATCAACCCCAATTTGATAAAAGAATTTAAATATACCCATCCATCAGAAATCTGGGAAGAAATGGCTAATCTTACTCCTAGCATGTCAGGCATTTCATATGAAAGGCTTGAAAAAGAAGGTGGAATACAATGGCCTTGCATTAATAAAAATGACCCGGGCACAAGATACCTTTATGCAAATGATTTTCCTAGAGGAAACAAAGCTAAATTTGTGGGCTTTCATCAAGATGCTCCGGCAAAAGAATTACCTAGTAAAAATTTCCCTTTAATCTTAAATACTGGCCGAATACTATATCATTGGCATGGAGGCACAATAACCCGCAGATCAAAAGAATTGTTAGACAGAGCTCCTGAATTAGAAATAAGCATAAATGAATCAGATGGTAAATTTTATGGCGTTTTAGATAAAGAATGGATAAGAATCAAATCAAGACGTGGAATTTTAGAAGGTAGAGCAATATTTTCTGATAAAATGCGTAAAGGTGAAATATTTATTCCATTTGTAAAATTAAATAAACATGCAGCAAATTTTCTCACTAATGCTGTATTTGATGAATATTCAAAAATACCTGAATATAAAGTATGTGCAGTAAAAATAGAAAAAATTCTTAATTAATAGGAGAGTTAATATATGTCTACACCTCTTAGCCAATTTCCTAAACCCGATGCATTAAAATATATTAATAAGCGAAAATTATTTCTGATTCCAAATTTTGCTTTTGGGCCAAACTTACCTGAAGAAGGTGAAAAAATTTTAAAAAAATATTGGGAAGAAGTAGAATTACATATAGAAAATCTAGAAACCACCTTAGGAAAATCTACACATTTATACTATGAAATGCTGTTTGACAATTCTCAACAAGGTTTACAATTTGTTGAATTAAGCAACCCAATAGGTTTCAAACTTATTAAAAAGCTATCGGATTGTGAAGCTAAACTTGAAATAACTGAAGACCAAATTATAGTTCAAGAAAACTCAGATTGGCAAAGATGTATTTCTATTGGATTATCCAGCGAAAAAGTATTGAATCTAGCAATTAAAAATTTTCAAGAAACTACAGACAATAGATGGGCATTTATTGGAGAAAAAATCAACAGTACCCTTAAAGAAAATGAGACAGGTTTATTATTTATTAGAGAAGATCATAAAATACAATTCGAACAGGATATTCAAGTTTTCTTTGTTGCTCCACCTAGTTTAGACAAACTAAAAAAATGGATTGAAGAAGAAATAAAGAAAAATAATCAAACTAATCCTATCGAAAAAGAAAATCAAAATCCAGAAGATTAAAAAAATAAATTTTTAGAATTATTTTTATTATTGAATTAATATTTTTTCAATCCACTTTTTGATATCAGATATCACATCTAAACTAATTTCATGAGTTATAGGATATTCTTTATATTCAACTTTAAATCCTATACCTTTAAGTATTTTATTAGCTTCTCTACCCTCATTGACTGAGATTACATTATCATAAACACCATGGCTAATAAATATTTTCTTATCTAAATTAATTTTTTCATCTTGATTAAATATTTCTTTATTAATCAATTTACCACTCATAGCAAGCAATCCAGAAAAATAATTTGTTTGCATAATACCAAATTCATAAGTAACCATAGCTCCTTGAGAAAACCCTCCTAAAATCATTTTTTTTCTATCAATACAGTATTCTTTATCTAATGAAAAAATTAATTCATTAATTAAATTAGAATAATTATCTTCTAATGATTTATATTCAGTATCGATATCAAACCACGAATAGCCTTTATTACCAAAACCAATATCAATCTCTAATGGAGCATTTGGGCATACATATATATATTCATTACTATCAATATGTTCACATATATTGGCTAAATCAGACATATTACTACCATACCCATGAAGCAAAAAGATAACCGGGTACATCATATCTGGCTTTATATAAGCGGGTTCAACAACAATGTATTCTATATTATTCAACTTTTTGTGTATTTTTTTCATAGAAACTAATCTCTTAATTTTACTTGACTAACATTACTAAATTAATATAATTATTTTAATATAATTATATTATTAATTAAAACTTTTAAGAAAGCATCTAAAATAAAAAATACAGAACAAATAGATTTTATAAGTAATAGTCCTGAATTCACACAATCGGTTGGTAAAATCATAGGGAAACTAGCTGTTAAAAAAACAGTCCTACTTTTAAATGGCGACCTTGGTTCAGGTAAAACATGTTTTACTCAGGGTATATTACAAGGACTAGATTCTGATGAATATGCTAGAAGTCCTACTTTTGTATTAAAAATACATTATTCCGCCAAAATAAATGTTCAACATATCGATCTTTACAGATTAAATTCAGAATCTGAAATAATTGAGCTAGATTTAGAAGAAGATTTTAATGGAGATAATGTTACAATAATCGAATGGGCAAATAAAATTAAATATTCATACCCATATGAAAATATAACTGTAAATTTTAATTATAAAGATGAAAATTCCAGAGAAATAAACATAACTTCAACTGGAAGTAAAAATATGAAAATAATTACAAAATTAAAATCCTTATTAAATTCTAAATAAGTTAATTCAAATGGAACTTTCAATTGACACATCTAATAAACATGCATCAATAGGATTATCTGAAGAAGGTAAACTAATAATTGATAAAACATGGATTTCAAAAAATAACCATTCAGTGGAATTACTTCCATCTATTGAAAAAATAATCACAAAAATTGAAAAAAAATTTTCAGATATAAACTGTATATTTATTGCTAGTGGACCAGGAAAATTTAGTTCTCTAAGAGTGGGTATGAGTATTGCAAAAGGATTAGCAATAAGCTTAAAATCTCCTATTTCAGCAATAAACACTTTATACTTAGAAGGATATCCAGAATTAATAGAAAATAAAGAAACTAATTCATTGATGGAATATAATAAAGATAAATTTTATATTGGCCAATTTAAAAATATAAATGGTCAAATTAAATCAGAATATTTAATAGCTGATCAAAGTGCATTATATAACCTAGTTTCTGAAAATTCATTCATTTGTGGTGAAGGAATCAGTAGTTTATCAAAAGATTTCTATGATAAATTAAAAAAAAGAACAAAATATATTAAATTAAAATCACCAGGTAGTAGAATAATAAAATTAGCTAAATTGGGTTTTGAAAATCATAAAAACAAAAACTATTGCAATACATCAACATTGCAACCTATGTACCTAGGGAATTCACAAATAACTAAGACCAAAATTAAATAAAAATTAAATGGAGAAGAATATATTCATGGAAAAAACTCTAATACTACTAAAACCAGATAGCCTACAAAGAGGTTTGTCTGGGGAAATAATCTCTAGATTCGAAAAAAAAGGATTTAAAATAATTGGTATGAAACTTATAAAAGTATCTAAGGATTTAGCTGAAACTCATTATTCAGAACATAAAGGAAAGCCTTTTTTTGAAGATTTAGTTGCATTTATAACTTCTAGCCCAATTATTGCAATGGTTATTGAAACTCAAAATGCAATCAATATAGCCAGAAATATGATGGGGTCTACAAATCCTATAGATGCTCTACCAGGTACTATCCGAGGAGATTTTGGGATTTCCGTAGAATATAACATTATTCATGGCTCAGATTCTGAAACATCAGCAAAAAGAGAAATCAGCTTATTCTTCAATGAAAAAGAATTGATTGAGTACTCTAAACCTATACAAAAATGGATTACAGGAGATTAATTAGTTTAGGAGCATCCGGCCAAGCTGATTCAAGATTATAGAATTCCCTTTTTTCAGCATTAAATATGTGTATAACAAATCCACCAAAATCTAGTAAAACCCACCCGTCATTTGATTTTCCTTCAGAATTAATAATGCCACATCCTATTAATTTTAATTCTTTAATAATTTTATCTGATAAACTATCTGCCTGACGCTTTGAAGAAACAGTTAATATAACAAAATAATCTGTAAATCCATTAATAAACTTTAAATCTAATAAAATAATTTCTGATGCCAAAGCATCAGAGGAAATCTCAATGGCTTTCTTTGAATAATCTAATGAGGTATATTTATTAGTATCTTCTATAATCATTTTATGATTATAGTTTTGATACAAAATATGGTCAATAAATAATATTAATAATTTAATAAATCATTTAAAATTACATTTAATTTAATATAAAGGTATAAATGAAAAAACAAAAAAGAATTATAGTTGCTATGAGCGGAGGAGTTGATTCTTCTGTAGCTGCACTTATATTAAAAAATCAAGACTATGAAGTTATTGGAGTAACAATGCGTTTGTGGTCTCTTGACAGAGATAATGTACCTAAATCAAATAAACGTTGCTGTTCAGTAGAAGATACCGATGATGCAAAAAGTGTGTGTCAAATATTAGGGATAAAACATTATGTGATGAATTTCGAAGAACCTTTTCAAGAACATGTAGTTAATTATTTTGTTAAAGAATATGAATCAGGAAGAACACCTCATCCTTGTCTAGCATGTAACGATAAAATTAAATTCGATTTCTTATTAAAAAAAGCATTGTTTTTAGAAGCTGATTATATAGCTACTGGACACTATGCAAAAATCAAGTCTAATAATGGTATCTATGAACTACATAGAGGAAAAGATAATAATAAAGATCAATCATACGTATTATTTAATTTGTCTCAAAAAGAATTATCCAAATTATTGTTACCAGTTGGAGAATATACAAAAAATGAAATTAGAGATCTAGCTTTAGAATATAAATTACCAGTAGCAAATAAACCTGACAGCCAAGATATATGTTTTATACCTAATGGAAATTATAGAGAGTTTGTCGAAAACAGAATAAAGAAAAATCCTGGGAAAACAATTAATACTGCTGGAGAGAATATTGGAGAACATCCAGGCGTACATTTTTTTACTATTGGACAAAGAAGAAAATTAGGTCTCAAAGATAATTTTAATGAAGCATTATATGTAACAAAAATTGATGCAGATAAAAATGAAATCACATTAGGTTCTGAATCTGAATTATATAAAACTAGGTTATATGCTTCAAAGATAAATTTTATATCTGGAATAATACCTGACAACTCAATAAAAGTTAATGTAAAAATAAGATATAAGTCACATATGTCACCCGCTACTCTTAGTGCAAATTTAAATAATGCAATTATTGATTTTGACGAACCACAAAGAGCTATTACCCCAGGACAACCTGCAGTATTTTATCAAAATGATAAAGTGGTTGGGGGAGGAATAATTGAAACTGTACCTGAAAATCTCGAATTAAAAAATGAAAATATCCTAGTACATAAAAGCTAATATATTTTATATAAATCTTAATAATGAATATGCTAAATAAACCTAGTTTTTACGAAGAATCTATATTATACAGTGAAGGTTTTGAATTAATAGCAGGTATTGATGAAGTAGGTAGAGGCACAATAGCAGGACCAGTATTAGTAGCTGCAATTATTTTCCCAAAAAACTTTAATTCAGAATGGGTTCATTTAATAAACGATAGTAAAAAATTAAGTCAAAATAAACGAGACGAAATATTTTATAATATCCAGAAGTCTAATATAAATTATAAAACAGGACTATCTACACCTGAAGAAATAGACCAAAATGGAATTGTTAAAGCAACTAATAAAGCGGTAACTAGAGCACTAGAAAAGTTAAACCCTAAACCTGATTTCTTATTATTAGATGGAGGATTGAACCCAAATATAAATATAAATAAAAAAATTATTATAAAAGGAGACAATATATCTATCTCAATTGCAGCTGCATCAATAGTTGCAAAAGTAACAAGAGATAAGCTTATGGAAAAATTTGATCAATCTATACATGGATATAAGTTCGCAAAACATAAAGGATATTTAACAAAACTTCATAAAGAAAGATTACAAGAACTCGGGCCTTCTAATATTCACCGTAAATCTTTTTATCCGGTAACTGAATTTTTTAAATAATATGAAACGAACTATCATATGAAAAAACAAATTAAAATTAAAGGTTTATACGTGATAGTTGATCCGAGTATGTGTAAAAAGAATTCTATTTTAGAAACTACAGATGCAATATTATCTGGTGGAGCTAATATAATCCAATATAGAGACAAAAATAACCCTATAACAAAACAAATAGAAATAGCCCGAAAAATTAAAAAATTATGCGAAAAATACTCAACTTTTTTTATTATTAATGATAACCCTGAACTTGCATTAATTACAAATTCACATGGACTACATATCGGTCAAGAAGATATCCCCATAAACTTAGCGAAAACAATACTAAATCATAATCAAATCATTGGCACATCAAATAATAATTTAAATCAAGTATTAGAATCTGACAAACAAAATGCTGACTATATAGCTATTGGAGCATTATATTCAACTAAAACAATGGGTAAACACAACCGAAAAATAGTAGGTCCAAGTTTAATAAAAAAATCTAAAAATATTACAGATAAACCTATAATAGGTATTGGTGGGATTAATAAAACAAACATAAATGAAGTACTTGATGCTGGTGCAGATGCTATATGTATAGTCAGTGAAATTATTTCACATTCAAACCCAGAGTTAATAACTAAAGAGTTTGCAGATATTATTCAAAGCAAGCTAAAATAAATATATAGGTAATTAACCTTGACTGATGCTTTAGCTATATGCTAACTTTGCTTATCTACATATATTTATAGTATACAAACTAATTACAGGAGAGTAGGATTGGACACTAAACTTATTTCTTTAATCTGCGGTGCAATAGCTATTGTTTTTGCAATATTCCTAGCACTAAACATACTAAAAAAAGACAAAGGAAATGACACGATTCAATTTATAGGACGTGCTATTCAAGAAGGATCTATTGCATTCCTGTCACGTGAATACAGATTATTAAGTGGCTTCGTCATTTTAATGTTTGTAATTTTAGCAGCACTAATCGACTATGACCTACTTAACAAAACAGATATTTCAAGATCAATCCCTTCAACAGCAATATCCTATTTATGTGGAGCAGTTGGATCTGCTTTAGCAGGATTTATAGGCATGAGCATAGCAGTACGAGCTAATACAAGGACAACAGTTCAAGCAATGCAAGGCTTAAATCCAGCTCTAAGAGTTGCCTTTAACAGCGGAGCTGTAATGGGTTTATGTGTTGTAGGAATTGGATTAATAGGAGTTACTACTATTTATTGGGTTTTCGAAGATATAGCAATTGTTGCAGGATTTGGATTAGGAGCTTCTTCTATTGCTTTATTTGCAAGAGTAGGTGGAGGAATATATACAAAAGCAGCAGATGTTGGTGCAGACTTAGTGGGAAAAATAGAACAAGGAATTCCTGAAGATGACCCTCGAAATCCTGCTACTGTCGCTGATAACGTAGGAGATAATGTGGGAGATGTTGCAGGAATGGGTGCAGATTTATTTGAATCATACGTAGGTTCAATAATTGCTACTATTGCACTTACAGCAGTAGGTGCTGCAGCATTAAATAATGCTAATTTACCTGATATGCTTACACTTCCTATCTTAGTTGCATCAATTGGCATAATAGCATCTATTATAGGAACTTTCTTAGTAAGAACTGGTGAAGGAGCTGACATGGGTAAGCTCCTCTGGTCTCTTAGAATTGGAATTTTTGGTGCAGGAATACTTGTCTTAATTGGAACTTTTATTGCAATAAGTATATTAAATCTTCCTACTGAATTATTTTGGGTTGTATTAATAGGACTTATAGCTGGCCAAATTATTGGAACAGCCTCAGAATATTACACATCCTTTGAATATGGACCTACTAAAGATGTAGCTAAACAAGCAGAAACAGGCCCAGCAACTGTAATTATTGGAGGATTAGGTCTTGGAATGTTAAGTACTTTCCTACCTGGAATTGTAGTAGTAATTGCTATGTGGCTTGGACATACTTTAGCTGACACTTATGGAGTAGCATTAGCTGCAGTTGGTATGTTATCAACACTCGGAATTACTCTTGCAACAGATGCTTATGGCCCAGTTGCAGACAATGCTGGAGGAATAGCAGAACAAGCTAAATTAGATCCTAAAGTTCGAGAAAGAACTGATGCTTTAGACTCCCTAGGAAATACAACAGCAGCAACAGGTAAAGGATTTGCAATAGGATCTGCAGTTTTAACTGCCCTTGCATTACTAGCTGCTTATTCAGCAACTACTGGTGTTGATATGTTCAATTTAATGGATATTAAAGTAATGATGGGACTCCTTATAGGAAGTATGATGCCATTTTTATTTGCTGCATTAACTATGCAAGCTGTAGGAAGAGCTGCGAATGCAATGGTAACTGAAGTAAGAAGACAATTTAGAGAAATAAAAGGCCTTTTAGAAGGTGAAGCTGATGCTGACTATGCTCGTGCAGTTGATATAAGCACTAAAGGAGCAATGAAAGAAATGGTTTTACCTGGATTGTTAGCAGTTATAGCTCCAATTATTGTTGGGGTAATCTTGGGACCAGAAGCTCTGGGGGGTCTTCTAATAGGCTCTATAGCTACAGGGTTCTTATTTGCTATTATGATGGCAAATTCAGGTGGAGCTTGGGATAACGCAAAAAAATATATAGAAGCTGGAAATTTAGGAGGAAAAGGCTCCGATGAACATTCTGCAGCTGTTGTTGGAGACACAGTAGGGGATCCTTTTAAAGATACTTCTGGTCCAGCCTTAAATATTTTAATTAAACTAATGTCTATTGTTGCATTAGTATTCTCTCCCCTATTTTTATAATATAGATTTTAGTTATTTATGTGCCCAGGTGGCGGAATGGTAGACGCGGCGGACTTAAAATCCGTTTCCTGTTGAAGGAGTGGGGGTTCGAGTCCCTTCCTGGGCACCATTTCTCCGATATATAAAGAATATCTATAAGAAGGCTGTATGAAGATTACTAAAATTGAAACGCACCTTGCTGATAAATTTACTTTTGTAAAAATACTAACTGACGAAGAGATATATGGAATAGGAGAAGTACATCCTGCTAGTGGAACAACTGGCACCGCATTCACAATCAGAGGAGCTATAAATCATTGCGCTGAATACCTTATTGGTAAGAACCCTTTAGAAATAGAAAAAAATTGGCAACATATGTTTAGGCGTACTATATTTAGAGGAGGTTCAGACTTAATGGCTGCTATTGGTGGCTTAGATATAGCATTATGGGATATAGCTGGCAAAGCATCTAACCTTCCAATACATAAACTTTTGGGAGGCCCAACACGAGACAGAGTAAGAGTTTATACCCATATAAATGGCAATAATACAGATGAACTCACAGAAGATGCTAAAGAAAAAATTAATCAAGGGTACACAGCTCTCAGATTCTATCCATTTGGAGATTTTAACGAGCCTCTTCCTAACAGCATAACTAGAATTGTGAAAACTGCTGTTAATAGAGTTGAAGCAGTGAAAAAAGTGTCCTCAGATGAAATTGACTTAATGATTGACTCAGTAAACAGACTTTCTCCACCAGAAGCAGTAGCAGTTGGGAAATCACTTGAACAATATAATTTATTTTTCTTTGAAGACCCTATAGAGTCAGATAATATAGATGCATTATCCAAAGTAGCAAACTCTATTACAGTTCCAATAGCTACAGGTGAACGTCTTTATACAATATATCAATTTCTTCAACTATTAAATAAAAATGCTGCATCATATATACGTCCCGACCTAAGTCTTGCAGGGGGAATCACAAATTGTAAAAAAATAGCTTCAATCGCAGAGGCTAATTATATTGGAGTAGTCCCTCATAACCCTTTAAGTCCAGTTCTTACAGCTGCTTGTGTGCAATTTTGCGCAGCAACACATAATATATCTATCCAAGAATATTTTACAAATGAACAATTGTCTCCAAAAAGTGACCTTGTGGATAGTCCTCTGTCTATTAAAGAAGGACATTTAATAATTCCGGACCGTGTAGGATTAGGTATTGATTTAAATCTAGAAGCATTTAAACATTACCCTCCTATAAAAAGAGCTAGAAATCCACTAAAGACAAGTGATGGTGCTCTTAGAGATTATTGATCCCAGGTAGGCCTTTCCATAGAAAACAAGTTATTCACCTCTACATAATCATTATAACCCAACCTACCTATAGCTCTTAATTTCATAAAATCTATACGATCTTCATGAATAATATCATCATTAATATGTACTCCAATAATTTCACCGAAGACTACAACATTAAAATCATTATTTTCTTTAGATAATAATGATATTGAGGTCGTATACCTACATTCCAAATTTACAGGACTCTCTGCTACTCTTGGGCATTTAACTAATTTACTTTCTTTTTTAGTCAATCCTGAATATTCAAATTCATCTACATTATGCGGAGCAGCAACTGAGGATTTATTCATCTGATCTTTTAAATCCAAAGTAGCTATATTGACTACAAATTCTCCTGAATTCTTTGCGTCCAATACTGCATCTTTATAACCGCCAAATTCATGTCTACTAGTAGATGCAAACATAACTTGCGGTGGTTCATATGCTACAGCATTAAAAAATGAATAAGGAGCAAGGTTTGAAATTCCATCTGAATTAATAGTAGAAATCCAACCAATAGGTCTAGGAATTATAATTGCATTTAATGGATTATTTTTTAAATTATATCCATTTTTGGGTTCATAAAACATAGATTTAACTACTCTTTATAGATTTAATCAAGGCAATTATAACAGCTACTAAAACCCCAACAAACAAATAAATAAATATACTCATCGTAATATATATATAAATATTAGATATTACAAATATCAGTTAGATAGCATGTCAAAGACATTACCCATTAATCCACCAGCATTTTGTTTGTACATTTCAGTATAGCCACATTTAACACAAGATACTGCAGCAAATTTTTTGTTTTGCATATTCAAAAAGCGAGATACCCCTGAACCAGTTGTTCTTATATAATCCACTGTATGTTCAGATGTTTCAGAACACTTCACACATGATCGTACTTTATCATCCATAATAATTACTCCTAGATTTGTTATGATGTTTTGAATTAAATCATTAATACATTAGTTATTCAAGTCTACAAAATATTTACTATTAAAAAATACTCTTGAAAAGTTGATTTATATAAAAATTGTTCTATACTGTTTACAAAAAGTATAATGAAATAAATTTAAAGAGGACATTATGGTTACAGAAGATAAAAAAGGCTTAGCACAAACTGTTACAGGTTTAATAAAACCTGATGAATTAGGTATTACCTTA
>TARA_B100000686_G_C16806608_1_pt1 | contig 28591 bp, 25 predicted proteins | sample TARA_B100000686 | Tara Oceans TARA_B100000686 (sample SAMEA2622733) | marine metagenome | biome: marine biome (ENVO:00000447); feature: marine epipelagic mixed layer (ENVO:xxxxxxxxx); material: "saline water (ENVO:00002010), including plankton (ENVO:xxxxxxxx)" | depth 150 m | reverse complement strand
CAACAAACCTACTCTTATGATTTTTAATAAAATTGATTTATACTCACCTGAGCCTTGGGATTCATTAGATATCAAGAAGCAACGTAAAAAAAATAATTATACTCTAGAAGAGCTAGAATCATCTTGGATTAGTTTAAATAATTCAAATAGTGTTTTTATTTCAGCATTAAATAAAAAAAATTTTAATAAGTTCAGAGTTCAACTATATGAAGCTGTTCGGAAAATTCACATAACTCGATTCCCTTATAATAATTTTTTATATACTGAAGAAATGATTTAAGAACTATATTGATAAAAATTTAACAACAAATTATTTTTTTTTATTCAAAACATAAGCATTAGCCTGAGCGGTAGGCAAAATTGTTAAATCCGCTATATTAACGTGTTCAGGTGCTTCAATCATATAATAGATGGCTTTAGCAACATCTTCGGGAACCAAGGGCTTAAAGCCCTTATAAACTTCAGCAGCTCTTTTTAAATCTCCTTTAAAACGAACATTAGAAAAATTTGTTTCAACTAACCCTGGGTTTATAGCACCAACTCGAATATTATATGTATTGAGATCTAAGCGAAGGCCTTCAGTGAATTTTTCAATAGCAGCTTTGCTTGCTGAATAAACATTTCCTTTTGGATAAGATTCTTTTCCAGCAATAGATCCAACATTAATAATATGTCCGTTTTTTCTTTTAACCATTTGGTCTATAATTGCTTTGGTTACATACAATAACCCCTTAACATTACTATCAATCATAGCTTCCCAATCAAGTAAATTAGATTGATGAGCAGGAGATAGTCCATGAGCATTTCCCGCATTATTTACTAAAACATCAATTGTTTTAAACTTATCAGGGATTGATTGAATTGAATCGAAAACATCCTTTTTATTTCTTACATCAAAAACAGAAATATAATTGGGAGATTTTAATAAACTAGATAATTCTGAAAGTTTTTTGACATTTCTTCCACAGATTATAACTCTATGTCCTTCTTTTGAACATTCTATTGCAGTAGACCATCCAATTCCACTACTTGCTCCGGTTATTAAAATATTTTTTTTCTTCATTTTATGGAACTTTTTTACCACGACTTGCCTCTAAAATTGCAAACCAATCAATTATATCCATATCTATTTCTATTGCTTTTATATATGATGAAATTCTTTGCTTGTTAGTGGAACCAACAACAGGATGAATTTTTGCTGGATGTTTTAATAACCAAGCTATTATTATTTGATCTTCATTTGCTGAGTATTTATTGGAAAGACTGTTAATTAATAATTGTAGTTTTTTTTCTTGTGTTTTTTTATAGTAATTTCCTAAAGGGCCCCAAGCCATTATACCTATTTTCTTTTTTATGGCGTAATCTAAAACACCATTGTCAAGTGCTTGATTTTTTGAAATAGAACATTCTATTTGATTCCATTCCACATCAGTGGTTTTTTGTATTAGAGATATCTGTGACATATTAAAATTAGAAACACCAAAGGATTTAATTTTGTTTTCTTCTTTTAATTTAGATATAGTTACTCCTATTTCTTCAGGATTCATTAATGGACTAGGCCTATGAAGTAGGAAAACATCTATATAGTCAGTTTTTAGGTTCTTAAGAGATTTTTCTACAGAAAAACGTATATGTTTAGAAGAATAATCATAATGTTTTACTTCAAACTGTTCTTTCTTAGAAGTAAACTGAATTCCACATTTAGTAATTAACACCAATTTTTCTCTTTGCAGATTAGAAGCACTTAGTGCTTTGCCAAATTCATTTTCTGTTGAATAATCTCCATATATATCTGCACTATCAAATGAATTTATACCAGCATTAAAGTTGTATTCAATTAGTTCCGACATTTGATTGGTAGAAAATTTTTTACCCCATTTTCCCCATGACATTATTCCAGAAATAATTTTTGAAGGAAGAATTTTATTCATTTAAGCCAATTTATTCCTAAATTAATAATACTTTAAAGCTAATATACTTAGCTCATGCGTATTTTTTAACCAATTATTAACAACAATGAATTAAATTAATTTTCATTTTTGTTGCACTAAAAAATTAATCGTTATTATCTATTTATAAAAAAAAAAATATGGATATTAATTCTATTAATAAAATTATTGAAAAGGAAAGTGCTTTTGTAGATCTACTTATTCAAGAAATGAATAAAGCAATAGTTGGTCAAAAATTAATGATTGAGAGATTATTAATTGGTCTGATAGGTCAAGGACATATTCTATTAGAAGGAGTACCTGGATTGGCTAAAACTTTGGCAATTAATACATTAAGCCAGTCCGTTAAGGGTACATTTAGCCGTATCCAATTTACTCCAGATTTATTGCCTGCAGATGTTGTAGGAACAATGATATACAATATTAAAGAAAATGATTTTTCAATAAAAAAAGGCCCTATTTTTGCAAATTTTGTTTTAGCTGATGAGATTAATAGAGCACCAGCAAAGGTTCAATCTGCTTTATTAGAGGCTATGCAAGAAAAGCAAGTAACAATAGGAGATTCTACTTTTAAATTATCTGCACCATTTTTAGTAATGGCAACACAAAATCCAGTTGAACAAGAAGGAACTTATCCTTTACCTGAGGCTCAAGTTGATCGCTTTATGCTAAAGACGGTTATTGATTATCCTAAAATTGATGAAGAACAACTGATTGTTAGGTCAAACTTAAATGAATCACATCAAAAGATTAAGCAAGTGGTTTCTACTAAACAGATATTAAAAGCTCAGGAATCACTAAGATTAGTTTATATGGATGAAAAAATAGAAAAATATATTCTTGATCTAATTTTTTGCACGAGATATCCTGAAAATTATAATTTACCTAAATTAAAGCCACTTATAAATTTTGGTTCATCGCCTAGAGGGAGTATTAATCTTGCTACTGCTGCTAAATGTAATGCATTTTTAAAGCATCGAGGATATGTTATTCCAGAAGATATACGCTCTGTTATTTATGATGTGCTTCGACATAGAATTGGATTAACTTATGAAGCTGAGGCTGAGAATATTAGTACTGAAGATATAATTAGTCAAATAGTAAATGAAGTAGAAGTGCCCTAATTCTTCATTAACACCAATAATGGATACGAAAGCTCTTTTAAAAAAAGTTCGAAAGATTGAAATTAAAACTCGTAGATTAAGTAATAATATTTTCGGGGGAGAGTATCATAGTACATTTAAGGGTAGAGGCATGACATTTAGTGAAGTTAGACAATATCAATATGGAGATGATGTTAGAACAATAGATTGGAATGTAACTGCAAGATATAATACTCCTTATATAAAGATTTTTGAAGAGGAAAGAGAATTAACACTTATGTTGTTAATTGATATAAGTGGATCTGAGTTTTTTGGCTCACAATCTCAAACAAAAAGAGAAGTAATTACAGAGATTGCAGCTACATTAGCTTTTTCTGCTCTTCAAAACAATGATAAAGTTGGGATGATCATGTTCTCAAATCAAATAGAAATATATATTCCTCCAAAAAAAGGTCGTTCACATATTTTGAGAATTATTAGAGAACTGCTTGAATTTCAACCAGAAAATAAAACCACAAATATTGGAGAATCACTAGCTTTTTTATCAAGTGTATTAAAAAAGAAAGCCATTGTCTTTTTGTTATCTGATTTTATTGATGATGATTATGAAAAAACTTTAAAAATAGCCTCAAGAAAGCATGATTTAACTGGAATTAGAATTTATGATAAACTTGAAACCTCGCTTCCAAAAGTTGGACTAATTCCTATGGTAGATTCTGAAAAATCTGGAATTTTTTGGGTTGATTCTGACTCAGCATCTGTTCGTAATTCATTTTCTAAAGAATATAAATATAAAGTTGAGAAATTTTTAATGTTGTTCAAAAAGAATGGCGCTGGTTCTTTAAGTTGTAGTGTATCAGATAGTTATGTAAAAAAACTTTTGGAGTATTTTAAAAACAGATAAAGCAGATGCGTTTTATTAAGGTTCTTTTTATTTTATTTACTTGTTTTCGCTTAAATTCTCAAGTTGAATCAAAAGTTAATGCAGGAGTGGTTTCTAATACGATTACTATTGGTTCTCAAATTGATTATTTTTTAAATATAGAGATAGATTCAATTAGAGAAATACAATTTCCAGAAGAACTCTTGATTAATCCTTTAGAAATTTTAGAAGCATTTCCAATTGATAGCCAAAAAGTAAAAGACAAATATTTTTTAACTAAAAGGTATGCTTTAATTCAATTTGATTCTGGGTATTATAAAATACCTGAACAAAGAGTTTTGATTGATGGATTCTCTAAGTTATCAAATTCTGTAGAAATAAGGGTTAAAGATATTGTTGTAGATACAGTTAAGCAAAAACTTTATGAAATAAAACCTATAATCATTGTTAACAAAAACTATAATGAATTGATTAAAAAAATAATTTTTTTATTATTAGTAATAATTCCCTTAATATGTATTGTGTATTTAATAATTAATTATTTGAGGAATAAGGCTTATAAGAAAAATTTAGTACCTCCCTTTGAAAGAGCTATTCAAGCACTAAAAAAATTAGAAGAAAGGACACCAAAAGCTCAAGAAGATTTCAAGAAATATTATTCAGATCTTATTGATGTTGTTAGAACATACTTTGAAGAAGAAACAGATATAGATGCATTAGAAAGCACATCAGAAGAATTACTTGTAAAACTTGAAATGTATAAACAATCAGGGAGGTTAGAGTTAGAGTCTTCTACTATAAAAAATTTAAGAAATGTACTAAGCACGGCTGATTTAGTAAAATTTGCCAAAGCTATTCCTGAAAAGGGGGCAACTAATTTAGATAGAAAATTGGTTGAAGAAATTGTAATAGAAACTAAAGAAGTGCTTCCTGAGCCTTCAATAGAAGAATTAAAAGCAAAAGAAGAATACGAAGAGTTATTAAGAAAAGAAAAAATAAAGAAAATTTGGAAATGGAGTATAATTGGATTTTCCTTTTCTACATTAATTGTTTTATGCTTATCTATATTCATATATGGATTTTATCCAGTAATAGATACTATATTTAGATATCCAACGAAAAAATTAATTGATAATGAATGGATTACATCACAATATGGAAGCCCCCCAATTCAATTATCAACTCCGAAAGTTTTAAAAAGAAGATTATTGAAATCATCCACAATAAATTTTGTTATGGATTCTATTGGTGATGATTTTTTTACTGAGTTATTTTTCGAGCAAAAAAATAAAAATATTTCTGCAACATCTAACGAAGAAGGTAATACTACAAATGCCGAAGAAACACAACAATTAATTGACAATGAAATTATGAGATTGGAGGGACTTGGAGCTAAAAATATTTTAATGGAGGCTGACAATTATACTACACCTAAGGGTTTGCCTACACTTAAAATTTCAGGAACTCTTGACTATTCTCAAAATATAGATTTAGAATCGGAAAGATTTGTTTTTATAATATTAATTATGAAGCATGATAAAGGCAAATTAAGTTTTAGTAATATATATAAAAAGGGAGATAGATATGGGGCAAAGTTGAGCGAAAGAATAATTGAAAGTATGGATATAATTAAAGAATTATAATATTATGAATGAAGACATAACTTTATTAAATTCAGAATTTTTGTGGTTATTTTTATTAATTCCTGTATTAATTATTTGGGAAATTTATACTCATAAAAAAAGACAAGCGTATTTGACGCTCTCTTCTTTAGATGCATTTAAAACAAAAACTTTAAGAATTTATTTAAGGCCTGTATTATTTATTTTTAGAATTATTGCTTTATCTTTTTTAATTCTAGCAATATCTAGACCACAGACTTCAGAAGTCTCTATTAGAAGTAAAACAAATAAAGGAATTGATATAGTTATGGCTATAGATGTTTCATCTAGCATGTTAGCTCAAGATCTTAATCCAAATCGTTTAAGTGCATTAAAAAGAGTAGCATCAGAGTTTATTGATGATCGTATTTCGGACAGAATTGGTTTAGTAGTGTATGCGGGAGAAAGCTATACACTAACTCCAATTACAAGTGATAAAAAGATTATCCAAAATAGTTTATCAATGATAGATTACGAAAGTTTAATTGACGATGGCACTGCAATTGGAATGGGTTTGGCAACAGCGGTAAATAGATTAAAAGATAGCCGTGCAAAATCTAAAGTTATTATTCTTTTAACTGATGGGGTTAATAATTCTGGTTTTATAGATCCTAAAATAGCATCAGAACTTGCATCTGAATATGAAATTAGGACTTATACTATTGGAATAGGAAGTAATGGTATGGCTAAAGCTCCAATAGGAATATTGCCAAATGGAAATTTTCAATATGGAATGACAAAAGTTGAAATTGATGAAAAATTATTAAAATCAATATCTGAAATGACAGGAGGCCAATACTTTAGGGCGACTGATAATGAAAAATTAGCTGAAATTTATTCAGAAATAAATAAATTAGAGAAGACAGAAATAGAAGAATTTAAGTATACTAATTACGAAGAAAAATTTCGTCCTTTAGTTCTAGTATGTTTGATTTTAATTTTTTTAGAATTCATATTAAGAAATACAATATTTAGAAGTTTTATTTAAATCATGTATATACTAGACGCTCCCATTTTCTCATATTTATTTAGTTTATTGCCATTATTAATGATAATATTTTTTTGGTCGAATAGATGGAAGTATATCACACAAAAGAAAATTATTAGTTCCAAAATGATTGAAAAATTGAGTCCTAATCACTCAAAGTTTAAACCATTTTTCAAATTTTTAATACTAATTTTATCAATCTTATTTTTAATTATAGGATTAATTAATCCAAAAATGGGTACGGAATTAGAAACTGTAAAAAGAGAAGGTGTTGATATTGTTTTTGCTATAGATGTTTCTAAAAGTATGCTTACAGAGGATATAGCTCCAAATCGTCTTGAAAAATCTAAAAGACTGGTCTCAGCAATTATAAACAAGCTTGTAGGTGATAGAATTGGAATTATAGCATATGCCGCACAAGCAATTCCACAATTGCCAATTACAACTGATTATAATGCTGGCAAAATGTTTTTACAGAATTTAAATACTGAAATGATGTCTTCCCAAGGAACAGCTTTAGATTCAGCGATTGATTTATCAGCAAGTTATTATAATGATGAAGATCAAACCAATCGAGTTTTATTTTTAATTTCAGATGGCGAAGATCATTCTGAAGAAGCTGAAAGTGCTGCTTCACGTGCAGCAGCATTAGGAATTAAGATTTTTACTTTTGGAATTGGCAGTAAATCAGGGGGTCCAATTCCAGTTAAAATAAATGGAGTATTACAAACTTATAAAAAAGATGAAAATGGTGATGTGGTTATAAGTAAAAGAAATGAAAATATTTTAAAAGAGATTGCCTACATAACTGATGGGGATTATATAGATGGCAATAACACAAAAGAAGTATTGGACTTTGTTTCTGAAACATTAAAGAAAATGGAAAAACAAGAATTTGAGGCTAAAAAATTTGTTAGTTATAAAGACCAGTTTCAGTTATTTTTATTAGTATCATTTATTTTCCTTCTTTTAGAATTATTTATTTTTGAAACTGAAACATTATGGCTAAAAAAACTTAATCTTTTTAATGAAAAATTTTCAAAATGAAATCTATAATTATATTTATAACTTTTTGTTTTAGTTTATCAGTATATGGTCAAAAAGCATCAATTGATAATAAATTATTTGACGGAAACAAGAAGGTTCAAAGTAAAGATTTTATTGGAGCTGAAACGGATTATCGTATTGCTATATCAAAATCTAAGGAAACCCCTAAATCATTATATAATCTAGGTAATGCACAATATGGAGTTTCAGCATATGAGGAGGCTGCTCAACAATTTTATAAAACTCAAAAATTGGCTGAAGCTAAATCTGAGAAGCATGCAGCTTTTCATAATATGGGAAATGTTTATATGCAAAAAAAAGAATATGCTAAAGCTGTAGAGGCATACAAAAGTGCACTTCGTAATAATACTAAAGATGATGAAACAAGATATAATTATGCTCTTGCAAAATCACTTTTAGAAGATGAGAAAAATAATCAAAAAAGTAATAATGGTGATAAAAGCGATCAAAAAAGTAATAATGATGATAAAAATGATCAAAAAAATAGTCAAAATGAGGATCAGAATAAAAAATCTGATTCTTCAAATGAAGAAAAGAATAGTGATCAGAAAAATGAAGAAGAAAAAAATCCAAAAGATAGTTCTGAAAACAAAAAAAACAGAGATTCTAAAGAACAGCAAACACCAAAAAAAAGAAATCCAGGACAATTATCACCTGATCAAGTTAAAAGCTTGTTGCAGGCAATGAATAACCAAGAGAAAAAGGTTCAGGATAAAATCAATGCAAAAAAAGTAAAAGGCAAACCGTTAAAAAATAAAAAGGATTGGTAAAATCATGTGCAAAGCAATTTCTAATAATATATTTTTCTTAACACTATTTTTATGCCTTTTTGCAAATGCTCAGGTTGAATTTAATGTTAGGGTTAGTAAAAAAAAACTAGCATTAAATGAGCGTCTTCGTATAGATTTTGTTATGAACCAAAATGGAGATGAATTTGAACCACCTCCATTTGATAATTTCTCGTTGGTTGGAGGTCCAAATCAGTCTATAAGTAATTCTTGGATTAATGGGAAAAGAACTTTTTCAAAAACTTTTACTTATTTTTTAGCTCCAAAAGAAATTGGCAAATTTTCAATTGGATCAGCAAAGATTAAAATAGATGGAAAAACATATACAACATCACAAATAAATGTTGAAGTTAGCAATTCTGTAAAAACCCCTTCTAAAACTAATAGTGTTGAATATTTAGCAGATGAAAATATACATCTAGTAACTGAAATTTCTAATGACAATCCATTTTTGAATCAGGCTATTAGTGTTATATATAAACTTTATTTTAGAAATCCGATTAAGATTTCTGATGCTCGTGAAACTCAAAGTCCAAAGTTTAGGGATTTTTGGAGTCATACTATTAAAATACCTCAATTAAAGGTTGAGACTGGTATATATAAAGGTGAATCTTATAATGAAGTTGTATGGAGAAAAACAGTTTTATATCCTCAAAAAAACGGAAAGCTTATAATCGAGCCCCTAGCATTAAATTTAGTTGTTGAAATTCCTACAAAAAGAAGAGATTTTTTTGGAAATCCAATTTATAAACAAGTATCAAGATTGGTTAATGCAGGCAAAAGAATTATAGATGTAAAGGAATTACCTGAAAAGGGTAAGCCGGATGATTTTTCAGGGGCAGTAGGAAAATTTAATTTAGATCTATTGGTAGAAAAGAAGACTTTAAAGGCCTCTGAATCATTTCAAGCTAAAGTTGAAGTTAGTGGTAAAGGCAATCTAAAACTTTTTAAACTTCCTGAAATTAAGGTTCCAAGCACTTTAGAACTTTTTGAGCCAGAGTATAAAGAGGATGTTCAAACTAATCTCAGTGGGATGAAAGGCTCAGTACAAAACACTTATACAATTGTGCCTGAATACCAAGGCAAATACCCTATTCCGGCTATAAAGTTTGTGTTTTTTGATCCAGAGTTGGAATTATATAAAACTCTTAATTCTGTTGAATATATAATAGATGTATATGGTCAAAACAAATCAAATGAGGGCGGCAATAGGCCACTTATAAATTCTGGAAATAGACTAATTCCTAAAAGTGCTGACTTTAAGTTTATTAAATTAAAAACAAAATTTCATTCAATTAAAAGTACACCTTTTTGGGAAACAAAATATTATTGGATATTATTCACTTTTCCCATACTGGTTTTACCATTAATAGTTTTGCTGAGAAGATTATGGCTTGGTCGCAGGATAGATGAGAGTGAAATAAGATTAAAAAGAAGATCTAAATTAGCTAGAAAATTTTTAACTAATTCAAAAAAGCAAATTGGAAATAAGTCAAACTTTTACGATGCTCTTGAAAAAGCTCTATACAATTATTTAAAGGCAAAACTAAAAATAGAAACTTCAGATATGCAAAGAGAAATAATTATTGAACATCTTTCAAAACTTAACGTAAAAGGCACAACCCAAGAGTTATTCATAAGTCTTTTAGAAAACTGTGATCAAGCTCGTTATTCCCCGATTGATCAGGTTAAAATGGAACAGGATTACAAATCGGCTTTAGAAGTAATGGAATCACTTGATAAGGAAATTTAAAATGAAAAAAAATATTTTTATAATTCTTCTTTTTTTTAGTTTTATTGTAAAACCTCAAAGTGTTTCTGAAGATTTTGATAAGGATAATCATATTCTTTTTGAATCTGGAAACAAAGCCTTTATTGATGGAAATTACCAATTAGCTATAAAAAATTATGAGAAAGTTTTAGATAATGGATTTCATAGTTCAGCCTTATATTATAATCTTGGGAATTCCTTTTATAGATTAAATAATGTTGCTGAGACCAATTATTATTTTTATAAAGCAATTAAATTATCACCAAATGATACTGATATTCAGAATAATATATTGTATGCTCAAAATATGACTTTAGATTCAATAGAGGAATTACCTAAAACTCAAGTTAAACAAGCAATAGATTATTTAATTTCAATTTTATCAATTAAAAATTTGGCATTTATATCATTAGCAATGGTATATTTGTTTTTTATATTTTTTATCTTTTATCTATTCTCATTTAAACCTGTAATTAAAAGGATGTATTTCACATTATCTTTATTTGCAATTATATTTGGTTTTCTTTTAGTTAGTTTACTTTATAATGAAATTGATAGATTAAAAAATGAAAAAGCAGGAATAGTATTTACTAAAGAACTTCCTGTTTTTTCAGAACCAGATAAAAGAAATCAAGAGTCTTTTTATTTGCATGAGGGGACAAAGGTTCAATTGCTTGACAAATTGGCTGGTTGGCAAAAAATACGTTTATTAAACGGTTATGAAGGGTGGGTTAAGGAAGGAAAAGTTAGGAGTTTATAGATATTCCCAGCTTATTGAACTTTTGTTATTATAAACCATTTCATAAACAGTTTCTCCTAATGAATAAAGAGTATTAAAAATAACAGATGATTCAGTTAATTCATTATTGATAATTGATATCCTCTGGTTTATTTCACTTATTATAAATATAAAGGTTGTTAAAATTATAATCCATTTTAATCCTCCGAAAAAAAGACCAACTATACGATTTATAAAGCCTAAAGCCGCTAATTGAAGAGTTTTAGTTAGAATTTTTGCTATAATAGAAATAGTATAAATAATTAATGAAAATATTATTATACAGGATAAAAGATATATAACTAAATGATGCCAGTCCAAAAAACCTTCAATTATCAATGAGAGTGAATTTGAGAATTTAATTACTCCTAAAATTCCCAAAAAAACTGAAAAAAAACCTGCAAGCTCTTTAATAAGCCCTTTTTTATAGCCAATTATACAACCATAACTAATTGTAATTAAACATATGACATCAATCCAATTAAAATCCATACTAGAGATTTAATTGGTAATTTAAGGAATCAACAAAAAACAAACTAAATTTGAACCATGAAAAAAGCTTTTATTAACATAATCAGTATTTTTGTAAAATGATAGATAAGATAAAAGAACATATAAATAAAGTAAATCTTTTTAAAACAGTTGATCCGAAAGAGATTAATTCTTTTCGAATTAAATATTTAGGCAAGAAGGGACTATTAAATAAGTTTTTTAAATTTTTCAAGGATGTTTCTGGGAAAGAAAAAAAATCCTTTGGGAGAGAACTCAATTTATTGAAAAAGGCAGTTAATGAAAAAATTAAAACTCTTCAAGCTTTAGCAGAATCCTTTGATGAAGCTTCTACAGATCTTGATCTTCATCGCCCAGGTTATCATTCTGGCATAGGATCAAGACATCCATTATCTATTGTAAAGAATAGAATAGTATCAATTTTTTCCCAAATTGGTTTTAATTTATCAGAAGGGCCAGAAATCGAAGATGACTGGCATAACTTTACAGCCTTGAACTTGCCTGAACATCATCCTGCTAGAGATATGCAAGACACTTTCTTTTTGCGAAAGAACCCAGATATTTTACTTAGAACTCATACTTCCTCAGTTCAGGTAAGATATATGGAAAATAACTCTCCTCCAATTCGAATACTTTCCCCTGGAAGAGTTTTCCGAAATGAGTCTATTTCAGCTAGATCTCACTGTATTTTTCATCAAGTGGAAGGACTTTATATTAATACTCAAGTTTCATTTGCTGACATGAAACAAACTCTTTTATATTTCACTGAGGCATTATTTGGAAAGTCTAAGATTAGATTTAGACCTTCATATTTTCCATTTACTGAACCTAGTGCCGAAGTTGATATTTATTGGGGATTGGAAACAGAAACCGATTATAGAATTACAAAAGGTACTGGATGGCTAGAAATTATGGGATGCGGAATGGTAGATCCAAATGTTTTAAGTAACTGTGGAATTGATTCTAAGAAATACTCTGGATATGCTTTTGGTATGGGAATTGAAAGAATAGCAATGCTTTTATATCAAATAAATGATATCAGAACCTTTTTTGAAAACGATATTAGATTTTTGAAACAATTTAGTTCAACTGTTTAATTGGGTTAAATATATTATATATCAAATTTAATCCCTTGGGCTAAAGGGAGGTCAGTTGAGTAATTTATTGTATTAGTTTGTCGTCTCATATATATTTTCCATGCGTCTGATCCACTTTCTCTTCCACCTCCAGTATCTTTCTCTCCTCCAAAAGCGCCCCCTATTTCTGCTCCAGAAGTCCCAATATTAACATTTGCAATTCCACAATCACTACCCCAATGAGAAAGAAAAGCTTCAGCTTCTTGAATATTGTTTGTCATAATAGCAGAAGAAAGACCCTGACTTACATTATTTTGAATTTCAATGGCATTATTTAATTCACCTGAATATTTTATTACATAAAGCAATGGTGCAAAAGTTTCTGTTTGAACAATTTGTGCATCCGCGTTTATTTCCGCAATAGATGGTGAAACATAACAACCGCTTTCATATCCTTTTCCTGAAAGAGCCCTTCCCTTTATTATCCATTTTGCTCCTTGTTTCTCTGCTTGTAAAATTGCGTCAACATACTCCCTAACAGCATTTTTATCAATTAAGGGACCAATATGGTTATTGCCATCTAATGGATTTCCAATCCGCAGTTGCTGATAACCCTTTTTAAGAGCTTTGATAACTTTTGAATAGACCTTTTCATGAACAATTAATCTTCTAGTACTTGTACATCTTTGTCCACAAGTTCCAACAGCACCAAAAATTGAACCTATTACAGTCATTTTTATATCAGCATTTTTGGTTACAATTATAGCATTATTTCCACCTAATTCTAAAAGTGTTTTTCCTAAACGTTTACCAACTGCTTCTGCAACTTTTCTACCCATAGCTGTTGATCCTGTTGCTGAAATTAGAGGGATCCTTCTATCTTCACTTAACCATTTTCCAACATCACTACCCCCATTTATCAAAGAAGATATTCCTTCAGGCATATTGTTCTTTGTTAAAACTTTTTCAATTATATTTTGACAAGCTATACTACATAAAGGGGTTTTTTCACTAGGTTTCCAAACACATACATTTCCGCAAACCCATGCTAAAGTAACATTCCAACTCCAAACGGCTACAGGAAAATTAAATGCAGAAATTATCCCAACAACTCCAAGAGGGTGATATTGATCATACATTCTATGTAAAGGTCTTTCGGAGTGCATAGTCAGACCATTTAATTGACGAGATAATCCAACAGCAAAATCGCAAATATCTATCATTTCTTGAACTTCACCCAAGCCTTCTTGATAGGATTTTCCCATTTCATAAGAGACTAATTTTCCTAAGTTTTCTTTTTGACTTCTGAGTTCATCTCCAAATTGACGAACTAATTCACCTCTCTTTGGTGCTGGGATTTTTCTAAATATTTTAAATCCATATTCAGCTTTTTCTATGATGCTTTCATAATCTTCAATACTGGCAGATATAATAGAAATAAGTTGATCTCCATCGACAGGTGAATTTGTTATGATTTTTGGACCCGTTCCAATCCATTTATCTCCACTACTACATCCCAATTGATTATTATTTATGCCCAAGGATGATAAAATGCTTTTTATTTCTTTTTTCATTAATTTTCTTATTATTTCATTTTAAAGTTAGTGCTATTTAAAAAAATAGACTACATTAAGTAAATTATTATGTTTAAAACTTAATATAAAATATACATGCGTTTTATAGTTGCTACAGTTTGTTTATTGTTTTTTTCGTGTAATGAAAGTATAATTAGTTCAAGAAATAAATCAGACATCCCATTTTCAATTGTCATTCATGGAGGCGCTGGAACTATTTTAAAAGAAAATATGACAAATGAATTAGAGAAAGCATATTTGAATAAATTAGAAGAGGCAATTAGAGTTGGATATTCTTTATTAGAGAATGGTGCATCAAGTCAAGAAGCTGTTGAAAAATCAATTAACATCATGGAGGATTCACCTCTTTTTAATGCGGGAAAGGGAGCTGTGCTTAATTCAAACTCTGAAGTGGAATTGGACGCTTCATTTATGAATGGTAAAACATTAGATGCTGGGGCAATTTCTGGAGCATCTTCTATTAAAAACCCTATTTCTGCTGCTATAGCAGTAATGGAAAACTCTCCTCATGTTATGCTTTCTGGAAAAGGAGCTGATACATTTGCAGCTATTCAAGGATTGGATTCTGTTCCTAACAGTTATTTTATAACAGAACGAAGACTTAATGCTCTTAAAAAAGTCAAGAAATATAAAACAGCATATTTTTTTAAAAATGGTCTTTATGAAAACTTAAATCAACTATATGGAACAGTTGGTTGTGTAGCTTTAGACAAAGAAGGAAATATTTCTGCTGGAACATCTACAGGAGGTATGACAAACAAAAAATGGAATCGGATTGGCGATGCTCCTATAATTGGTGCTGGAACTTATGCTAATAATAAAAGTTGTGGTGTTTCAGCGACAGGATGGGGAGAGTTTTTTATTAGGTCAGTTGCGGCTCATGATATTGCAAATTTAGTTGAGTATAAAAAAATTTCTATAAAAGATGCTGCCCGTATAGTAATTCATGAAAAAATTGCTGTTTTAGGAGGTAGTGGAGGTGTTATTGCAATTGATTCAAAGGGAAATGTTGCAATGGAAATGAATACTAAAGGAATGTATAGAGCACATATGGATTCTAAAGGTAATTTTTCAGTGAAAATATATTCTGATGATTAATTTAAATTAGAATTCCTAAAAATTAAAGAGAAAATAAATCGTCTTTTAACTTAGGATTCTTAGCCACCTAAATTGATAGTTTCACCTAATTAAACTAAAGAAATTCTTAAAGTGTTAACCATTCCTTTTTCAACTACAGGCATACTAGTAAGATTAATAATGAAATCACCTTTTTCTATGAAACTGTTTTTTTTAGCAATACTATTTATCTGAATAATTGTTTTGTCAGTACTTTCATTTGAATCATAAAAGAAAGAATTTACTCCCCAAAGTAAATTGAGTTGAGTTAGAATTCTTTTATTAGAAGTAAAAACAAGAATATTTGATTTTGGTCTCCATGCGGAAATTTGAAATGCAGTATAACCACTATTAGTTAATGTGCAAATTGCCTTAGCATTAATTTCATTTGCTATGGTTGAAGCATGATAGCAAATAGATTTTGTAATATATCTTTTATTATTTATTTTGGGGGGTGTTTGAGGAACTTTAATTAAATCTGATCCCTCAACACTTCTTATAATATTGCTCATGGATTTTATTACTTCAATAGGGTATTTCCCTACTGAAGTTTCAGATGAAAGCATAACAGCATCAGCTCCATCCATAACAGAATTAGCTACATCATTAACCTCTGCCCTAGTAGCAGACCTGCTATCAATCATTGTTTCCATCATCTGTGTAGCGATTATAATAGGTATTCTTGCTTTTTTTGCCTCTCGCACTAAATTTTTTTGAATCAACGGAACTTCAGCAGATGGCATTTCAACTCCTAAATCACCTCTAGCTACCATCAAGCCATCACTATTTGCTATTATTTTAGAAATGTTTTTTATTGCTTGTGGTTTTTCAATTTTAGAAATAATAGGAATTTTATGTTTTGAGTACTTATTTACAATATTTTTTAATTCTTTTAAATCCTCCTCTTTCCTTACAAATGATAATGCAATCCAGTCCATATTATTTTCTATTGCAAACTTTACATCTTCAATATCTTTTTTGGTAAGTGCAGGAAGAGAAATCTTTGTATTAGGCAGATTTACTCCTTTATTTGACTTAAAAGAACCTCCTTGAATTACTTTTGCAACTACTTTTTTTATTTTATCAGTTTTAATAACTTCAAAAATTAATTTGCCATCATCTAATAGAATAATTTCGCCAACACTTACATCTTTGGCAAAATTTTGGTAATTCATATAGGCTCTTTTTGAGTTACCTTTAAATGGGTTTTCGCTTGAAAAAGTTACCAATTCACCTTCTTTAACAATTGAATTACTTTCAATTTCACCAACTCGAAGTTTAGGGCCTTGCAAGTCAGCTAAGATACATGTGTTTATTGTATGCTTATGATTTAGCTCTCTAATCAATGATATTTTCTTTAGTACATCACTATAGTTTTCATGAGAAAAATTTATTCTAAACACATCAACACCCTCCAACATCATTTTTTCAATAATTTCTTTAGAACTTGAAGCAGGCCCTAGGGTCGCTATAATCTTAGTTTTTTTTGTAACTGACATCAATCATATATTAAATTAAACTGAGATTTTATTTTTGGTTCTTTAACTATATAAGCTAATATTATTTCAGGTAATTTAACTAAATTTTTAATTGTCAAAATAATATCCATACCAAATTTGATTTTTAAAAAGTAATCAACCTCAGATAATTCTTCTATCAAAGATACTTTTTTTGTCTCGGATAGGACAAATAATGATGCTGATGACTTTTTTGGTGAACTTGTAATTATGCTTTTATTTGAAATTAGACTACAATTAACTCCATCTTTTTTGTTTTCCCAGATAAAACTTTCGAATTCAGATTGATTATATTTCATTGATTTTTTAGATCGAATAAAACTTGATCCTAAATTTTTATTTATCAAATAAGCTAAAGAAAAATCTTCAATATTGCTATGAATTCCTATTAAATCATATGATTCTTGAGAAGGAAATTCATCAAGTATATATTTTTTGGTCAATTATTTAATGAGTTTAATTTTAAATTATTATATGCTCTTTTAGCAACTTTTTCTTCAGCTTTTTTCTTTGAGATTTCTCTAGCTTTTGCAATTACTTTTTTATTAAATAAAAGAATCGATGAGAAATTTATTTCAGAATCTAGACCAGCATCTTCTTGGGTGTGAAAAACAATTTTGTGTTTATTCTTTTGCCCCCATTCAATTAAAGCTCCCTTATAACTAATAATTGAATCATTAAGACTTTTAAAATCTACATAAGAAGAAATTATTTTACTTAGCACAAAATTTTCACATTTTTTATATCCTTTATCCAAATATACTGCACCAATAAGAGCTTCAAGAAGATTTCCGTTAACATCATCTTTAGGGCCTTCAATTTTATAATTAGAATTTGTAAACTTATACAATTGAAGATCAAAACCAATTTTATTTAGGGTTTCACGATTTACAATTTTTGAACGAAGTTTTGTCAAATCTCCTTCATTAGATTTAGGAAACTTTTCGAAGAGGTATGATGAAACACAACTTCCTAAAAGAGAATCACCTAGGAATTCAAGCCTTTCATAATTAATAATTTCACCATTTATATCTTTAAGATTCATCGATTTATGAGTAAATGCTTTTTTATAAGGTTCAAATTTATTAATTGAAAACCCTAATAATTTTTTAAGTTTAGAATAAAATATATACTCAGAGTTTTTGTTTTTATTAAAAAATTGACCCAAAAACATAGGATTACAGATTCATTTTTTTAAATAGCAAACAAGCGTTATGACCACCAAAACCAAAAGTATTGGAAAGGGCAATATTAACTTTCCTTTTTTGAGCTTTGCCAAAAGTAAAATTTAGCTTAGAATCAATTTCATCATCATCATTTTCATGATTTATTGTTGGAGGGACAATATCATTATTTACAGACATAATTGATGCAATAGCTTCTATAGCTCCTGCTGCACCTAATAGATGACCTGTCATAGACTTTGTGGAATTAATGTTTATATCATATGCATGTTTTCCAAAAACTTTTTTAACTGCTTTAACTTCAGCTAGATCTCCTAAAGGAGTAGAAGTTCCATGCATATTAATTGTATCTACATCTTTGGGTTCAACTTTAGCATCTTTAAGGCAATTCCTCATTACTTTTATTGCACCAATTCCCTCAGGGTGTGGAGCTGTTATATGGTAAGCATCAGCTGACATCCCACAACCTAATAATTCAGCATAAATTTTTGCTCCTCTCGATTTAGCTCTATTATACTCTTCAAGTATTATAGTGCCTGAACCTTCTCCTAAAACAAAACCATCACGATCTTTATCAAAAGGACGTGAAGCTTTAGAGGGGTTATCATTTCTTTTCGATAGCGCATTAAGAGAATTAAATCCTCCGATACCAGCAATAGTAACTCCTGCCTCTGATCCTCCTGTAATCATAACATCAGCATAGCCAATTTTTATATAATTAAGGGCATCAATAATTGCATTTGAAGATGAAGCACATGCTGAAACTGTAGCAAAATTTGGACCTGTCAAACCATATTTAATTGAAATCATACCTGGAGCAATATCTGGTATAAATTTTGGAATAAAGAAAGGATTGAACCTTGGATTGCCATTTCCTTTTTGGAATTCAATAACTTCATTTTGAAAAGTTTCAAGACCACCTATTCCTGACCCCCATATAACCCCAATTCTATCTTTGTTTTCATTATCTAGATCTAATTTTGAATCAATTATTGCCTCTTGAGTAGTAACAAGAGAATATTGAGTAAACCTATCATATTTTCTTATCTCTTTTTTTTCAAAATGATTTAATGGATCAAAATTTTTTAGCTCACAGGCAAATTGAGTTTTAAACTTTGATGCATCAAAATAAGTAATAGGGGCGCCACCACTTTTACCATTTAATAAACCATTCCAAAAACCTGAAAGTGAATTTCCAATAGGAGTAAGCGCACCCAATCCTGTAATTACTACACGTCTAGGTTTCATTGCGCTTAAATTATTTTTCTTGTTCAATAAATTGTATTGCTTGTCCTACAGTGGAAATATTTTCCGCTTGATCATCAGGGATTTGAATATCAAATTCTTTTTCAAATTCCATGATTAATTCTACAGTATCAAGGGAGTCTGCACCTAGATCATTAGTAAAGTTTGCTTCTGTAACGACTTCATTTTCATCGACACCTAATTTGTCAACAATTATTGCTTTAACTCTTGAAGAAATATCAGACATAATTTATTATTTTAAATTTGTTGAGACAAAAATAAAAAACTTTAAACTAATAGCTTGTTTAGTTTACAAAATATAATATTTATTTGTGGTTCTATCAAATATTATAAAAAGGATTAAATTCAGCTATTCAACGACTTTAAAGTAATAATTTAATTATATGAAGACAAAAAAACTTATTCTATTTGCTTCAGGAAATGGCTCTAATGTTGAGAATATAATTAAATATTTTCAATCAAACTCAATGGTAAGGGTTGTATTAGTTGCCTCTAACAATAAAAATGCATACGTTTTGGAAAGAATAAAATCATATAATATTGAATCTTTAGTTTTTGATAAATATTTTTATGCTAATAAGATGTTGTCTTTATTGGATTCCTATAAACCTGATTTAATAATTTTAGCTGGATTTTTATGGAAAATTCCTAATGAATGGATTGAAAAATACAGAGATAAAATAATCAATATTCATCCATCTTTATTGCCTAAGTTTGGTGGAAAGGGGATGTATGGAGATTATGTCCATGAAGCTGTGATTAAGGCTAAAGTAAAAAAAACGGGTATAACTATACATGTAATTGATCAAAATTATGATAAGGGACATATTCTGTTTCAATCTAGTTTTAGTTTAAATTCAAAGGACACCATAGATAGTATTTCTAAAAAGGTTCAATTGGAAGAAAAAAAATATTATCCAAAAATAATTGAAGAATATTTATTTAATTGTAAATGAAACAAGTAATTATATATACTGACGGATCATCAAGAGGAAATCCAGGGCCAGGAGGGTATGGAATTATTTTAGAATGGGATGGTCATAAAAGGGAATTGTCTGAAGGATTTATTCAGACAACAAATAACAGAATGGAATTATTGGCTGTAATTGTTAGCTTAGAAAGTTTAAAAAGGACACCTATGGATGTTGTTATATATTCTGATTCTAAATATGTGGTTGATTCAGTTGAAAAAAAATGGGTATTTGAATGGGAGAAAAAAAGTTTTAAAAAGAAAAAAAACTCTGATTTGTGGAAACGATTTCTTAAAGTTTATAGAAATCATAATGTTAATTTTCATTGGATTAAAGGTCATAATCATCACCCCGAGAATGAGAGGTGTGATTTTATCGCAGTTAAAGCTTCAAATAATCATAATTTACTTGTAGATAAGGGATATATTGAAAATGAATAAGAATAAAATACTAATAAAAGTATAGCTAGAAGCCAATGAAGTTTTTTATTTTTGTAGTATGAGGAAAAAACTTTTAGTTGTAGGCACCATGGCTTATGATACTATAAAAACTCCTAATCATAAAAAAGAAAATATTTTGGGTGGTGCAGCTAGCCACATAGTTTTTTCAGCTTCCAATTTTAATGTAGAGATAGGTGTAGTTTCTGTAATCGGAGAAGATTTCCAATCTTCAGATTTAAACTTATTTATTAAACGAAATATTGATTTAAAAGGTTTAGATGTAGTAAAGGGAGGAAAAACTATGTTTTGGAGTTGTTCATATAGTGATAATTTTAAAGCTAGGGAAACACTAGAAACACGATTAAATGTTTATGAAAATTTTAATCCAAAAATTCCAAAGGATTGGTGTAAGCCTGACATTCTATTATTAGGAAATGATCATCCAAAGGTTCAATTATCTGCTATTAGTCAAATTAAAACCTCTTCAAGTCTGATAATTTTAGATTCTATGAATTATTGGATGGAAAATTTTAAAGAAATTTTGGATGAAGTTATTTCAAAAGTGGATTTAATTTGTATAAATGATGAAGAAGCGATTCAGCTAACTGGAAAAAAATCAATAATTCAAGCTGCAGAATTAATTCAAAATTTAGGACCTAAATATGTTATAATTAAAAAAGGTGAGTATGGTGCTACATTATTTAATAAGGATAATATTTTCTCCGTTCCAGCATTTCCAATAAAAAAAATATTAGATCCAACCGGAGCAGGAGATAGTTTTATTGGTGGATTTGCAGGTTATTTATTACAACAAGATGTAGTTGATTTTGAAAACATGAAGACAGCGATGATATATGCATCAATTATTGCCTCTTTCACTGTTCAGGGGTTTGGAAGTGAAAATTTGCAGTTAATTGATAGTTCAGAAATTAAAAAACGTCTATTAGATTTTAAACAATTGATTAATATTGATCTTAATTTTACTAAAAGTAAAGTATTATGAGTGATTTTATAAAACATGAGTGCGGAATAGCTTTAATTTGTCTTAAAAAACCATTAAAATATTATAAAAATAAATATGGCTCTGCCCTTTATGGAATAAATAAAATGTACTTGATGATGGAGAAACAGCATAATAGAGGTCAAGATGGTGCTGGTTTTGCAAGTATAAAATTGGATGTTCCTCCAGGACAAAGATATATTAGTAGAATTAGATCTAATGAATCGGAACCTATTCAGCATATTTTTAAAAAGATTAATAAAAGAATTTTTTCTGAATTAAAATTAAAACCCGAATTATCTGATGATGTAGAGGCTTTAAAAAGGGCGGCACCATATCTTGGAGAAATAATGCTAGGTCATGTAAGATATGGTACTTTTGGAAAAAATACTTTGGAAAGCGTACATCCGGTTTTGAGACAGAACAATTGGAAGCACAGAAATTTAATAATTGCTGGTAATTTTAATTTAACCAATACATCAGAATTATTTTCAAGCCTAGTAGAACTTGGACAACATCCTAAAGAAAGAGCAGACACCATAACTGTAATGGAAAAAATTGGTCATTTTTTAGATGATGCTGTTTCAAAAATTTATAAACATTTAAAGCGAGAGGGATATACAAAGACTGAAGCAACACCTAGAATTGCTTCTAAACTAGAAATTTCGAGAGTATTAAGAAAAGCATCAAAAAACTGGGATGGGGGATATGTTATTGCTGGTCTATTAGGCCATGGAGACACATTTGTTCTTAGGGATCCTGCTGGAATTAGACCTGTATATTATTATGAGGACAGTGAAATAGTAACTGTTGCATCTGAGAGACCCGTAATACAAACAGTTTTTAATATTCCTTTTTCCAAAATTAGTGAATTGGAACCAGGACATGCATTAATTACTAAAAAAGGTGAAAATTCAAAAATTGAAAGTATTTTAGAAAAACTTCCTAAAAAATCTTGTTCTTTCGAACGCATTTACTTTTCAAGAGGAAGTGATGCTGAAATTTATAAAGAAAGAAAATCCCTTGGCAAAGAAATCTTTCCTGAAGTTTTAAAAGAAATTAAAAAGGATTTTGTAAATACTGTTTTTTCATTTATACCAAATACTGCAGAGACTTCATTCTATGGAATGATTGATGCAGCTCAAGAACATATAAAGAATAATCTTTTAGCAGCTATTTCAAAAAAAAGCAATCCAGATATAAAAAAGTTAAAATCATTAGTCTTATTAAAACCTAGGATTGAAAAAATTGCTATTAAAGACGTAAAACTAAGAACATTCATAACTGAAGATTCTAACAGGGAAGATTTAGTAGCTCATGTTTATGATATTACGTATGGTGTAATAAAAAACACAGATAATTTGGTAATTATTGATGACAGTATAGTTCGAGGAACAACTTTGCAGAAAAGTATATTAAAAATGTTAGATAGACTTAATCCAAAAAAAATAATTATAGTTTCAAGCGCCCCTCAAATTCGTTATCCAGATTGCTATGGAATTGATATGGCAAAATTAGAAGATTTTATAGCTTTTAAGGCAGCAATTGAATTACATAGAGATAGGGGGACTAAGAATAAGGTTTTAGATTCAATCTATAAAAAGTGCTCCAGTGCTAAATATGAAAATTCAAATCAATCTCAGAACTTTGTTAAAGAATTATATAATCCATTTACATCTGAGCAAATATCAATTAAAATTGCTGAAATGCTCTCAGATGATGGATTAAATTCCGAACTAAAGATTATTTTTCAATCAATTGAAAGTTTACATAAATCATGCCCTTCACATAAAGGAGATTGGTATTTTTCAGGAGATTATCCTACCGCTGGTGGAAATAAAGTAGTAAACACAGCATTTATGAATTTCTATGAAGGAAAATCTAAAAGAGCTTACTAAAATTATTCAAGAATTTTTTTGAAATAATTCGCTTACTCTATCCCAATTAATTAAGTTAAAAAATGCATTAATATAATCTGGACGTCTATTTTGATATTTGAGGTAATATGCATGTTCCCAAACATCTATTCCTAAAATTGGATAACCACCACAGCCAATCCCTGGCATTAATGGATTATCTTGGTTAGCAGACGAGCAGACTTCAAGTACGCCATCATTTTTTACACATAACCATGCCCATCCTGACCCAAAACGGGTAGCTGCAGCTTTAGAAAAAGTAGTTTTAAATTCTTCAAATGATCCAAAAGAAGTGTTTATTGAATCAGATAATTTTCCAGAAGGAATGCCTCCGCCATTCGGATTCAGTATTTCCCAAAACAAACAGTGATTATAATAACCACCTGCATTGTTCCTAACACCTTTATTATTCATATCAAGATTTTTTAGAATTTCCTCAATAGAGTTATTTTCTAATTCACTGCCATTAATAGCAGCATTTAAGTTATTTGTATATCCATTATGATGTTTTCCATAGTGAATTTCCATTGTTTTAGAATCGATATTTGGTTCTAGCGCATCAAATGCATAGGGTAAAGTTGGAAGATTAAAAGCCATAATAATTATTTTTTTTACAAAAATATAATTTCTTTTTCTTTCATGGATTTTTTTAGTTAAAGAATCAATTAAATTTATAAGTGATTAAATTGACATGATAAAATCTCCTTTTAATATAATAAATGCTTCTGCTGGTTCTGGAAAAACATACTCTTTAGTTTTTAATTACTTATGCAGACTATTATTGAATCCAAATGATGATAATTATAGAAATCTTTTAGCACTAACTTTTACTAATAAGGCTGTTAATGAGATGAAAAATAGAATAATCATGAATTTAGCTGATTTTTCAATAGAAAATGATTCTATCATGAAAACTGAAATATCCAAAGCAATTGGAGTTTCAGTAAGGGATATTCAAATCAAATCTAAAAGAATATTACAAAAAATTTTACATGATTATGGAGGGTTTGACATTCTAACTTTGGATAGTTTCACGTACAGAATTATTAGAACTTTTGCAATTGATCTTAATATTCCAAAATCTTTTGAAGTAGTTATAAGGCAGGATGAAGTGCTTGAAGATCTAATTCAAACAATAATTGACAAAGCAGGTGACAATAATCAGATTAATGATGTCTTGGTAGACTTTGTTCATTATAAAATAAATAATGATGTAAAAGTATCTTTAGATAAAGCATTATTAGAAACAGCAAAGCTTCTACTTAATGAAAATGATAGAGATTACATAAAAAAATTAAAGAAATTCTCGTTATCAGATTTTAAAAACGAATACAAATCATTAAATAATAAACAAGAGCAATATTCAAATAAAGCGATAAAAACTGCTAAGAATATTTTAGATAAAATTTTGTCAAATGGATTAGATAAATCAATGTTTTATCATGGAATGGTTATTAATCATTTTAATAAAATAGCTAAAGGCGAATTCAAAAACCTTTATGCAGGGAAATTGGAAGAATATTTAAACTCAGAAAAAAACATATTAAATAAATCAACACCTTCAGATTTAAAAATTATTGTTGAAAAAATGATTCCTGATATTTATAGACATTTTTTATCAGCTAAAAAAGATGTTTCATTGTATAATTTGATTGATGATTTAAAGAAATCTTGGATTCCAATTTCACTTTTGACAAACTTGGAGCAAAGCCTTGAATTTTATCAGAAAGATCAAAAAAAAATGCTTCTTGCTCAGTTCAATGAAAGAATTTCCAAAATAATTGACAATGATGAGGTCCCATTTATTTATGAAAAATTAGGTCAGAAATACAGACATTTTTTTGTAGATGAGTTCCAAGATACCTCAAAACTCCAGTGGGATAATTTAAAACCACTTTTAAGACATGCTTTAGAGGGTGAAGATTTAAGCGGTAATTCAGGATCAGTTTTTCTAGTTGGTGATCCAAAGCAGGCTATTTATAGATGGAGAGGTGGTGATGTTCGACTTTTTTTAGATATTTTAAATGATAAAAGACTTAATCAGACTAGTGCTAAAATCAAAAATTTACCATTTAATCGTAGGAGCCTGAATAATATTGTTGAGTTTAATAATTCTTTTTTTAAAAATGCATCAAGATCAATTTCTAAATTAGAATACCAATCATTTTATGAAATTTCTTCAAAGCAAAATACGAAAAACAAACCGGGAGGATCTGTAGAGATTCATTTTATAGAAAAAAATCATAACAATAAAAAGGAATTACAAATTGATTTAAGTCAACTTTATATTAATAAAATAATAGAAATCATTTTAAAGGTTAAAGAGGATGGTTTTTCCTGGAGCTCTATTGCAATCCTAGTTAGATTAAAAGATGATGGTGTTTCAGTTTTTGAGGCAATATCTAAAACCAAAATCCCGGTTATATCTTCAGAATCATTATTAGTTAGAAATTCTAATGAAGTGAATCTAATAATTTCAGTTTTAATATTACAAATACAGCCAGAAAATATTGAAGAGAGAATAAAAATAAGCTCATATTTTATTGAAAAATTAAATTTAATTAAAAAGGCCCATGAAATATTAAATAAAACAGTAGAAGGAACATTAGTTGATTTTTATAACTTCATCAAAAAAAGTTTTGGATATTCAATTGAAACTAAATTGTTATCAGAACTAAGCTTTTATGAATCAATAGAGAATATAATTAAAAGCTTTGAACTTTCTAATAATTTTGATGCTTATATAGAATTTTTTCTAGATTATTGCTATAGTTTTTCAAATCAATCGGAGAATACGATTTATGATTTTTTAAGAAAATGGAAAATAGATTCAGAACATGCAAGTATTCAATTGCCTGATGATAATAATGCAGTAAGAATAATGACTATTCACAAAGCAAAAGGGCTGGAATTTCCTGTCGTTATATTACCATTTTTAGACTCAGATTTTCAACCAAATATTCCTAGAAGACAAATTTGGTATCCAATAGAAATTTCAGATTCAAAGATTCCTTATGGAAGAATTAATTTTTCTTCTAAACGTTTAAAAAATGATTATGGGAATCTAGGAAAGAATATATTGGAAAATGATATTATTCAAAATGAACTAGATTCTCTTAATGTATTATATGTTGCAATGACCAGAGCTTCATCAAAAATGGTAATAATGACAACTTATATTGAGAAGGAGAAATTAGATAAACAAAAAAAGAGTTATGCTAAATTATTTAATGAATTTGTAAGAATTAATCATTCATCTATTATAATTTCTAATAAACACCATTATGTTTTTGGAGACAAAATATCTTTCCCAAAAGAATTGACTGAAGAAAATATAAAGTATGACTCTATAATACCAGAATTTAATTTTATATGGAAAGAAAAGATAAAATTAGATACAGAGTTATTTTCTGATACACAAAGATTAAAAGGTATTATAATTCATAGATTATTATCAAAAATAAAATTTGATTCAGATATAAATTTTGCAATAGATTCAGGAGTTGTTGAAGGAATATTAACAAATCATGAAACAAAAATTTACAAAAAGCTTTTAAAAAAAGTTGTTGCTCATAAAGATTTGAAGCATTTATTTAGTTTGGGAAATATTATATATACTGAAAAAGATATATTATTACCTTCAAATCAGATAATAAGGCCTGATCGAATTGTTATTAGCAATAAAAAATGTCACGTAATTGATTATAAGACTGGAAATCCAAATGATCAAGATTGGGGTCAAGTTAATATGTATTCAAAATTCTTAAAGTTGATAACTAAACTTGAGACAGAATCATATTTGGTATATATTAAAGATGATGTAATAGTCAAAAAAAAAATTAATATCTAAAATGGCTAATTTTCTAAATTATATAGCAGAAAAAATTATAGCGGACAAGCACAGCAAGCTAGAAGAAATAATAGTAATTCTTCCAAGTAATAGAGCGTCATTATTGCTTAGAAATAAGATATTAGAAAAAATCAAAAATCCAGTTATTTCCCCAGAGATTATTAGTATTTCTGAATTCATAGATGAGTTATCAGGATTGCATAGAATTAATAATGTATCTGCTGTTTTCGAACTTTATGATATTTATTGTAATAATATTCCTAAAAAAGATCAACAAATATTTGATGAATTTTTAGGCTGGGCTCCAACTCTAATTAATGATTTTAACCTAATAGACAGTAATTTAGTTGATTATAATACTCTTTTCTCAACCATGATTTATGCAGAAAGAATAAAAAACTTCGGAGAAGAGGAAATTAATACATCTGGAATAAAAAACCATAATAAATTCTGGAAACAAATTCCTGGATTATATGCTTCTTTAATTAATAAATTATTAGACAAAAAAATAGGAACAATTGGAATGCAATTTCGATCTTCCATAAATCAATTGGAGTCCTATATAGTTGAAAATAAAAAGTATCATTACTTTGTTGGATTCAATATGCTAAATGAGGCTGAAAAAACAATAATTCAGGAATTTATTTCACAAGAAAAAGGAATCGCATTTTGGGATATTGACAAGGAATTTTATGAAGACAAAAATCACTCAGCAGGAAACTTTATTAGATCATACTTTAGGGAATGGAAATGCTTAAAAAACTCTAAACCCATTCCTTTATTATCAGAATTTAAAAAAGAAAAAAAGTTTCAATTTATTGAAACTTCAAATAAAATAACTCAAGCAAAATATGTAGGCAAAATAATAAATAAATATAAAAAGATTAATTCTTTAAATAACATGGGAATTGTGATTGCAGATCAAACAATTATGAATCCAATTCTTTCTGGAATAAGTTCAAATATTAATTCTTGGAATCTTACTATGGGCTTATCCATATCAAGCTCTTTGCCAATCAATTTTATAGATCTAATTTTTGAGATGCACATTAAAAGTAGGAAAATTGGATTTTTTCATTATCATGTTTTATCATTATTAGAGCACAACATTATTAAAACTAAATTATATAAGGATAAAAGTAAGATTTTAGATTTTGTGAA
>TARA_B100000686_G_scaffold68455_3_pt1 | contig 28628 bp, 23 predicted proteins | sample TARA_B100000686 | Tara Oceans TARA_B100000686 (sample SAMEA2622733) | marine metagenome | biome: marine biome (ENVO:00000447); feature: marine epipelagic mixed layer (ENVO:xxxxxxxxx); material: "saline water (ENVO:00002010), including plankton (ENVO:xxxxxxxx)" | depth 150 m | reverse complement strand
TTAGACGATAAGATAATTAACAAAATTAGTAATACAGTGATAATTGCATATGCTGTTTCAGCAACCAAATATTTTCTTAAGATTTTTAACATATTTAAAATATATAGTTAAATTTTACAAGTTTTATGAAAAAATGTTAATCTATTAAAGTATTTTCACACAAATTTATATATAGGTAGAATTATGGAATATTCAGTAATAAATAGAATTGATGCTAAACAACCCTGCGATTATCACATATTAGGGATATTTAATGATAAAAAAACTAACCTCATAAAGTCTTCCGTAGATAAAGATATTGGCGAAAATATTATAGATAGTATTAAAAATGCTGAATTTAAGGGTGAGATTGGGTCATCTCAAATTTTTCATAATTCTAGAAGCAAGGTTATAATATTTGGCCTTGGAGATAAAAAAAAATATAACTCTTCTGCGCTAACTAAAGGAATATTCAGTATAATGAAGAAGGTTAGTGGAATTAATGCAAAAAATATTTTATTAAATACCAATAACCTTTCTATAGGCAATGATGAAATAACCATTAGAACAATAATAATTTCTGCAGAAGCTGCGTTATATAATTTTTCACTGAAAAAAAATGACAGTAAAACTTCATTAAAAAAGTGCATCTTACTTCTAAAGAAGGCGTCTGATAAAAATAAATTTAATAATTTCGCCAAAATTGCTAAATCGATATCAAATGGCATAAATAAAGCTAAAGATCTAGGTAATACACCTCCAAATATTTGTACACCAACATTTCTCAGTAATGAAGCTAAAAAATTAAAACAAATTAGTTCTTCTATCAAAGTCGATGTTATTGATGAAAGCAAAATGAAAACATTGAAAATGGGATCCTTCCTATCGGTCTCAAAAGGTAGTAAAGAACCAGGCAAGCTCGTAATCATAAAACATCTCCCTGTAAAAAATAAAAAGCCAATTATTTTAGTGGGGAAAGGTATTACTTTTGACACTGGAGGTATTTCAATAAAACCTTCTCCTGCAATGGATGAAATGAAATTTGATATGTCAGGCGCGGCAAGTGTGATTGGTGCATTGCAAGCTTGTGCTGAAATGAAATTAAAAACTAATGTGATTGGTATCCTTGCTTGTGCTGAAAATATGCCTGGTGGCAATGCTTCAAGACCAGGAGATGTTGTTACAAGTATGTCTGGTATTTCTATTGAAATACTCAATACTGATGCAGAAGGAAGACTTGTACTAGCTGACGCACTAACTTATGCAAAAAGATTTAAACCAAGATATATGATTGATATGGCAACTTTAACAGGTGCATGTGCGGTTGCCTTGGGGAAATACCCAAGTGGTCTATTTACCAATGATCAGAAACTGGCTGATTTAATTAAAAAATCTGGTGATCGAACGGGTGATAGAGTTTGGCAGTTACCACTTTATGAGGATTATTTTGAAGAACTCAAAACTAATTTTGCTGATATACAAAATATTGGTGGAAGATATGGAGGAGCCATAACAGCAGCAGCTTTTTTAGCTAAATTTACTGAAGATATTAAATGGGCACATCTAGATATAGCTGGTACAGCTTGGGATGTTGGAAAAGATAAGGGCTCTACTGGTAGGCCAGTAAATTTATTAACTGATTTTATTTTATCTAACCAACAAAATTGAAGAACGAAGCTTTTTTTTATATAATCAAAGAATCAGAAAAACTTAACCAAGCCATTTGTCAAGTCATCAAACATTTTTATAAAAATAAATACAATATTCTTGTAAATACTCAAGATGATAATCAAATAGAAGATCTAGATTCTTTGCTATGGACGTTTGAACAAATAAGTTTCATACCACATTTGACTGATAAAGATCTTGGCTTGCCTACACCGATTCTCCTATGTAATAAAGTTGCACTACCAAAAACATTTGATTTGTCTCCTTTCAAAGTGCTGTTTAATTTAAATCAAGATATACCAAATGATTGCGAAGATTTTGAAAAAATAATTGAATTTGTACTGCCAGAAGAAAGTCAAAAAACTATATCGCGAGAGCATTATTTATTTTATAAAAACAATAATTTTATTGTAAAGCATGAGACAATATAAATAATGGACAAAAAATATTCTCCTTTTGAACTTGAAAAAAAGATTTATGAAAAATGGATGAAAAATGACTGTTTTTCACCCAAAGAGTTTAAATCTAATTATTCTATTGTTCTTCCACCTCCAAATGTGACTGGTACTTTACATATGGGACATGCTTTTCAGCATACCATCATTGATATTCTTATAAGATATAACCGAATGCTTGGTAAAAGCGTTCTATGGCAGCCTGGAACGGATCATGCAGGAATAGCTACTCAAATTGTTGTTGAAAATAACCTTAAGCAAGAAGGTAAAACGAGAGAGTCATTAACTAGAAATAATTTTGTTAAAGAAGTATGGAAATGGAAAGAAAAATCAGGAAATACAATTATTAATCAAACAAAAAGAATTGGCTCTTCTGCAGATTGGAATAGAAATAGATTCACTATGGATGATGGATTAAGTGATGCTGTAAGAAAAGTTTTTATTGAACTATATGACAAAAAGATAATATACAGAAAAAATAAACTTATCAATTGGGATATAAAACTTCAAACAGCTATTTCAGACTTAGAAGTTTCTAATATAGAGAAAGAAGGTTTGCTGTTTTTCATTAATTATGATGTTGTTGATAGTAAAGAAAAAATTACTGTTGCTACAACGAGACCAGAAACATTATTTGGTGACACAGCCATCTGTATCAATACTAAAGATGAACGTTATCGACATTTAGCTAATAAATTTATCGAAATACCTTTCATAAATCGTAAGGTTCCAATAATTCAAGATGAATCAATTGACATGACTTTTGGAACAGGATGCGTGAAAATTACCCCTGGTCATGACTTTAATGATTATAAATTAGGAGAAAAGCACAAATTAAAGATAATAAACATATTAAATAAAGATGGTACGCTTAATTCTAAAGTTACAAAAGATTTAATAGGTATCAATATACATGATGCGAGAAAATTAGTTCTTAAAAAATTAGAAAAAGAAAAGAGACTAGTAAAAAAAGATAAATATAAAACCTCCATACCAGTTGGTGACAGATCAGGTGAAATCATCGAACCACTTTTAACAGATCAATGGTTTATGAAAATGGATAACTTAGCTAAACCTGCAATAAAGGCAGTAAAAGATGGGCATATAAAATTTATGCCAAAAAATTGGGAAAAAGTTTATTTTAATTGGTTAGAAAATATTGAGGATTGGTGCATAAGTAGACAAATTTGGTGGGGTCATAGAATCCCAGCTTGGTTTGATGCTAAAGGAAATATTTATGTTGCTGATAATGAAGATCAAGTAAGAAAAAAATACAGTCTTGATAAAAAACTTAAACTTACACAAGACCAAGATGTTCTTGATACCTGGTTCTCATCTGCGCTTTGGCCATTTACAACTTTAGGCTGGCCAGAAGAAACAAATGAATTTAAAAAATATTATCCTACGAATGTTTTAGTCACAGGTTTTGATATTATTTTCTTTTGGGTTGCACGAATGGTTATGATGGGGCTAAAATTTACTAATAAAATCCCATTCAAAACTATTTATATTCATGGGCTGGTTAGAGATTCTGAAGGAAAGAAAATGTCAAAATCACTTGGCAATATAATTGATCCTATTGATATTATAGATGGGATAAATCTTAAACCTTTAATAGATAAAAGAACTACAAACTTAGTTCAACCAAAATTTAAAGAAAAAATTATTAAAAAAACAAAAATAGAATTCCCAAATGGTATTAAGCCTTATGGAGCTGATGCCCTTCGCTTTTGCTTTGGAGCTTTAGCTTCTACAGGCAGGGATATTAACTTTGATTTAAATAGAATTGAGGGTTATAGAAATTTTTGTAATAAACTATGGAATGCTTCAAGATTTGTTTTTATGACTGTTGATCTTAAAGAGTATAATCAAAAAATTAACTATGAATCTTTATCGCTCTATGACAAATGGGTTCTGTCAAGACTAAATGACATCATTGCCGACTATAAGAAACATTTTTCTAATTTTAGATTTGATCTTGTTTCTGGCTCGCTTTATAGTTTTATATGGTATGAGTACTGCGATTGGTATCTTGAGATTGCAAAAATTATGATTGCACGAGGCGTAGATTCTACTAAAGATACACTAATTAATAGTTTACAATTAATACTGAAATTATGTCATCCAATAATTCCATATATTACTGAAGAAATTTGGGAAGAGATGCACAAAAGAAACTATGTAAATGATGAACTGTTAATCAACTCAAAATTTCCATCTCAGCAGAAATTATTTATTGATAATACTGTTTCAAAGGACGTAAATACTGTCATGAAGATTATTAATTCTATACGTAAAACAAGAAGTGATTTAAATATACATCCTAAAATGGAGATAGATGTTTACTTCTTATCAAATGAAATGAGTTATGAAAAAATAATTAAAGAAAATAATTTTATAATTCAGAATTTAGCAAAAGTAAACAATATATTCTGGAATGAAAAATCTTATGTCATTAAAGATTGCATAACCATCACACTTAAAGATTTGAAAGCCCTTATCCCAATAAAGAAAATAATTAATGTTGATCAGGAAGTTGCTAGATTAGAAAAGAATCTTAACCAACTACAAAATCTTTTAGATAAAGTTCAGCACAAACTTAATAATAAAGATTTTATTGAAAAAGCTCCATCTTCTATCATTAAAGAAAATTTAGATAAAAAAGAAAATATACAAAAAGAAATTATTTCTATTAATGAATTAATGAATTATTTATCTGATTAAACTATAAAATCTTTCTAAAGTAAGTCGGAATGAACTCATATCTTGAGATATAGTTGCCTGAACATCATCAGCCAATGCACGATATTCTAGTGCTTCATGACCGATCAAAACTATGTTTTCTTTTCTATTAGCATTACTTTTAATAGCTTTAATTTCATAGCTTTTTCTTGCTATGTCTCTTGGATTATTTAGAGCTAAAACCAAAACTTGTGCTGAAATCTCTTTTGCTACAAAAGTGATTTCATCATGAGGTAAATTATTTCCAACATATGTAACATCCCAACCAATATTTTGTGCAACTATGATGTGCATAAGTGTATCTAAATTTTCATACTCTGCGATTAGAGACCCTATAACTAATTTAGGTCCTTGATCTTTTGGTGATCTGTATTTTGCATATAGATTATTTAAGCAGCTACGGATTGAAATTTTTGCTATTTTTTCCTGGACATAACGCAAAGAGCCCCTCTTGCATTCATCATTAACATGATTATGTAAAGGTTTCAAAAACTCCAATAAAAAATCAGTTGTGCTTAACATTGCGACGGCATTTGAAAGCGTAATATCAAGTTGCAGAGCATTCATTTCCTTTATATTTGTAATTGCTTCATCAAATAATTCCATGATTGTGCCAGTACTCGGCCTTGAATATGTAGTAGATTTATTTGATTCATCTCCCATTACCAATTCAAAAAGATCATCGTAAGATAGGTTTGCTATGTCTCCAATCCTTCTGCCAGAATTGATCGCACGTTTTAGGAGAGCCAATTTTTCAATATCCGAATCAGAATATAGTCTGCGGTTTGTGCTTGTCCGTTGTGAAATAACTGCATTATAACGTCTCTCCCAAGCTCTAATGACATCGGAACTTATCCCTGTACGCCTATGCACCACCTGTATTAAGTGCCTTGGTTTCTTCGCTAAATCTGCATCTATTTTTATCATAGTTACTTATACAAAATATATTTGTACATATTTTTATGCTTTTTATCAGTTTTGTCAAGTTTTTGTCAATATATACATGAACAATCCTATTTTGTCTGATTTTTGTTCATTTTTTGTTCATTTTTTTCTTGACAAAAACAGCTATTTTATACTACTGTAACAAACATGATATAGACACATACTGTCGTATCTCCACCCCTTTATAATAAAGGCCGATTCTTACCCCCTTTCGGCCTTTTTTTTATATAGACTTTCTATGTCCTTCTGGTCTCCATGAAGGAGAAATAACATCTGGGTTTTCTAATTTATTAATGATCCGAGCAGGAGCAATAGTCAGTTCACCAAACTTCTCATTTATTTTATCCATTGCTAAATCTAATGCTCTATCTTTATTACAAGCCTGAACAAAGAGATCTTGCTGGAGGCTTACTGGCCTTGGTTTTAATGCCGTTACTTGGACTTGAAATATTCCATGTCTAAATTTAAAATTTTCTATTAAATCCATACAAAGATTAAAAATATCTCTTCCATGGTTTAAATAATGATCAACTTTAATTTTATTTCCAAACCAACCTTTAGATGTTTTTAATCCAACAAAAAATAAATTGCTCTCATACTTATATAATCTCATTCTCCTAGCAACCTTTTCACTCATATAATGGAAGATTTTTTTAATTTCATTTCTATCATATGTATTTGGTTTAGTAACTTTTCCATGGCCAAATGATTTAGGTTGATTTATTTTTAAATTTAAACCATCAATGTCTTTCCCTTGCGCCATTAGCCATATCTTTCTACCAATATTCCCAAATCTATTTCCTAAAATACTTATAGGGATCTTCTTCATATCACCACAAGTAAAAACACCATGGAAATTTAAAAATTTTTGAATTCCATATGAAACTCCACATAATTCAGTCACTGAATAGTTTGATAGAGTTTGTTCAGCTTCCCATGGATTAATAATTGTTAGTCCATCAGGTTTATTTAACTTAGCTGCAAATTTTGCTATTGATTTATTATCTGAAATTCCAATTGAGCATGGGAGATTAAATTTACTGAATATATTTTTCTTAACTAGTTCAGCAACAAATACTGGTGAAGGGTAGATTTTTTGACAATGTGTTAAATCTAAAAATGCTTCATCTACAGAGAATATTTCTAAATCTGGAGAAACATTGTTTAAAATTTCCATAATTCCTTTTGAAATCTTTATATATCTTTCAGGTCTAGAGGGTCTGCGTATTAGTTCTGGACATAATAATTTTGCATCTCTAAACCTCATACCTGTCTTAATCCCAAAAGCACGCGCTTCATATGAGCATGTAATTACACATGATCCTTTAATTCCATTAGTTACTGCAACAGGCTTATCTTTTAAGTACAAAAAATCGTTTTGCTCAATAGATGCAAAAAATGCATTCATATCTACGTGCATAATAATTCTAGACCAACATGATGTTGAAAATTTAGTCATTTTAGTATATCCAGCCTAACTAGAGCAATATCTTATTTTTTTTGCTCTAATTTTATTAAGTATTAAGGTTTGGTTTTTTGCTAAAAGCCCTACTAACTTACATAAAAATTTATATTAGTACAAGACCTAATGATCATTAATCCAAAAATGGTATATATTCTGTCCAACCTTTATCAGCCTCTTCAGCCTCGATATCGTTGGACTCAAATACTACGGGTTTATTGTCGCATGTAAAGGTTACAAACATAACGGCGCTTTTAATTTTACTTATGCCCTGGTGTCTTTCTATAATTTTATATCCAGAAATACAAAAGTTTTTGATCTTTGTCATACATGTCTTTTCTTGAGGCAAATCAAATTTTTCATTATGCAAAGCTTTAGAATATGGACACTGTATCTGATAAACATCTAAACCATTTATATTAGCAGGTAATATAGCATGGTGAATTTTAACTGCACAAGATGTAGTTAACAGTAGTATTATTGATAAGATTTTTGTATTCATAAATCTATAAGAAAATCATTCCCACTCAATAGTTCCAGGAGGTTTACTGGTAATATCATAAACGACTCTTGCCACACCATCAACTTCATTAACAATGCGAGTAGAGATTTTATTAAGCAGTTTGTATGGAATTTCACTAATAGATGCCGTCATAAAATCTATTGTTTTAACTGCACGTAATGCAACAACATAGTTATATTGTCTTTTATCACCCATTACACCAACTGCTTTTATTGGTAAAAAAACTGATAAAGCTTGGCTAGTTTTATTATAGAGGTTATTAGATTTTAATTCTTCAATAAAAATATAATCAACTTGTTGAAGTATTTTAACTTTTTCACGAGAAACTTTACCTAAAATTCTAACAGCTAGTCCCGGGCCTGGGAATGGATGTCGATTAAGAATGTTTTTCGGTAAACCAAGAACTTCCCCAATCTTTTTAACTTCATCTTTAAATAAACTTTTAAGCGGCTCTATTAAAGTAAATTTAATATTTTTTGGTAAACCCCCAACATTATGATGTGATTTAATAGTGTCAGATTTCTTATTCCTACCAGATGATTCTATAACATCAGGGTATATTGTTCCTTGAGCTAAAAACTTTATGTTTTTAATTTTTTTTGAATGTTTTTCAAATTCCTTTATAAATATTTTTCCAATAACTTTTCTCTTTTTCTCAGGATCTGAGATACTTTCAAGGTTTTTAAAAAAAATATTACTTGAATCTATAGTAATTAAATTAATTTTAAGCCTTTTTTTGAAACTTGATTGAACTTCATTTACTTCATCTTTTCTCAATAATCCTGTGTTTATAAAAATACAAGTTAATTGTTTTCCAATTGCTCTGTTTAGTAATGCTGCAACCACAGATGAATCAACCCCGCCAGATAAAGCTAGCAGCACTTTATTGTTACCTACTTTTTTTCTTATTTCATAAATTGATTCCTTGACTATATTTTTAGGCAACCAAGATTTTTTACACTTACAAATATTAATCACAAAATTATTTAAAATTCTTTTACCATTATCTGTATGTGTTACTTCTGGATGAAACTGTAATCCAAAAATTTGTTTTTTTTCGTCTGCAATAGCTGATATATCGCTATTTGTACTACTGCCAATCTTTTTAAAACCGTTAGGCAATACTGTTACTTTATCACCATGGCTCATCCATACATTCATTTTGGATTTCTTTATACTATTAAAAATCTGAGAAGACATATTGCCTTTAAATTCTGAATGTCCAAATTCTCTTTTTTTAGAAGTACTAACTTTTCCTCTAAAATAATCGCTTATTAATTGCATTCCATAACAAATACCAAGTACCGGTATAGATAAATTGAATATTTTAGCATTTAATTTTAATTTATTTTTAGATTGAACTGATTCTGGGCCCCCAGTTAAGACTATGCCTTTAGGATTGATTAATTTTATTTCTGTAAGCGTAATATCATTAGGTTTTACTATGCTATATACCCCACATTCTCTAATCCTTCTTGCAATCAGCTGGGTATACTGAGATCCAAAATCAATTATTAGTATTGAGTTAGGTTCAGCATTGGACATAGTTAACGCGGTTGGTAATTTGGTGGTTCTTTAACAATTGCAACATCATGGACATGGCTCTCCTGTTTGGCAGATGAAGAAATTTTGATAAACCGTGTATTCTTTTTCATATCCTCAATATTGCCGCAACCAACATATCCCATGCTTGATTTAAGCCCCCCAGTTAATTGATGTAGTATTGTTTTCATAGTTCCTTTGTAAGGGACTCTACCCTCTATTCCCTCAGGAATTAATTTGGAAGTTGATTTTTCGCGATCTTGAAAATATCTATCACGTGAACCTTTTTGCATAGCGCCAATTGAGCCCATGCCACGATAAGATTTGTATGTTCTACCTTCATACAATTCTACATCACCTGGAGCTTCATCTGTGCCAGCTAGCAATCCACCCAACATAACTGTATCTGCACCAGCAGCAATAGCTTTGGCAATATCACCAGAATACCTAATACCTCCATCAGCTATTAAAGGAATTTTCATTTTTTTTGAAACTCTAGCAACATCAACAATTGCTGATAACTGTGGTACACCAACACCAGCAACAATTCTTGTTGTGCATATTGAGCCAGGCCCAATCCCAACTTTAATTGCATCTGCTCCACAAGCAATTAAATCTTTAGCTGCTTGTTCTGTCGCAATATTTCCTGCTATAACTTGCTGACGTGGAAACCTTTTCTTGATTTTCTTGAGCATATTTAGAACTAACCTAGAATGGCCATGAGCAGTATCAATTACTAAAACATCTGCTTTTTGATTAATTAAAGCTTCTGCTCTGTCCATAGATTCGCTATTTGTTCCAATTGCTCCTCCTACAATTAAACTTCCCATTTTATCTTTTGAAGCATTTGGAAATGTAGTAGATTTTTGAATATCTTTAAAAGTTATCATTCCTTTCAACTCATGCTTTTTATTAACTATAAGTATTTTTTCAATACGGTTTTTTCTTAGAGCTGAAATCACTTCTTCTTTACTATAATCTTCTTTTACAGTCACAAGTTTTGTTTTAGGAGTCATTATCTTAGTGACACTAAGATTAAGATTATCAACAAACCTCAAATCTCTATTGGTGACTATACCAACCAAAATATTCTTATCAACAATAGGTACTCCAGAAATTCCATATTTTTTTGTGATATCATAAATCTCCTTGACGCTCATAGTTGGGTCGGCAGTTATCGGATCTTTTATAACGCCACTTTCATACTTCTTAACCATTTTTATCTGATGCGCTTGTTCATCAATACTCATGTTTTTATGGATTATGCCAATTCCACCTTCACTTGCTAGTGATATTGCCATCTGAGCTTCTGTCACTGTGTCCATAGCAGCTGACAATATAGGTATTTTAAGTTGAATTTTACTAGTGAGTTTAGTTGTTAAGTTGACATCACTTGGAAGTATTTCTGAGTATTGTGGCACCAGTAGGACGTCGTCAAAAGCTAGCCCTGTTTCAACAGGATTTGGGTACTTACTTTGATTATTTTTAGACGTTCCCATTCTATATTATACATATTAACGTTATCATATGAAATATAAATTTAAAAAAATATGAAAATTTTTACTGTTTCTGAATTAAATTACAAAATTGAAGATACTATTGATAGTTTTTTTAAGCACCCTATCATGATTAAGGGGGAAATAACAGGTGCGAAAACTGCACGTAATAACCAATATTGTGATCTTGTTGAGAAAACAGATGAAGGGTCGTTTGCTATTCCGTGCGCTATTTTAGCTTGGGAAAATCTCCAAAAAATAAATCTAACAGATTACAATAGCTCAACAGTTCTCATTACTGGAAAAGTTAATTTTTATAGACCATTTGGAAAATTAAGTATTAAAATTCTTGAAATTGAACTATATGGTGAAGGAGCTTTAAAGAAAAAAATTGAACAAGTTAGAAGGAAGTTAGAAGGAGAAGGTTTGTTTGATCGTAAAAGAAAAATTCCTAGCTTCCCGAAAATTATTGGTCTTATTACATCAGAAGAAGGGGATGCTGTGCATGATGTAACCAAACAAGTTAGAAAGAGATATCCTTTAGCGGAAATTCACTTATATCCAAGCTTAGTGCAAGGTGATTTGGCATCAAAAAATATTATCAAACAAATAAAACGTATTAACTTTGATAATAAAGCAGATGTTTTGTTGGTCGTTAGAGGAGGTGGGAATTTACAAAACCTTATGCCTTTCAATGATGAAAATCTTGCAAGAGAAATCTATGCATCAAATATTCCAACTATTACTGGTATCGGTCATGCTCCCGATATAACAATAGCAGATTATATTTGTGACCTTCATACTAATACACCAACTGATGCAGGAATATCTGCTACACCAGATAAAAATGAATTATACCAAAGGCTAGATAATCTAGAAGAAGTTTTTATACATAAAATTGAAACAAAGATACAAGAATGCAAAAATTTGACAGAACAAAAAATAGTATCAATAAACTCTCATAATCCAGAAAACCTTATTAAGGAATTAATAATTCAACACACAAGACAATCAAAAAAAATAGAATACTGTATAAAACACTCTATTCATCAAATAGGAGAGAACAAAAAGAGAATCAATTTGGGGATAAATCAATCAAGAAAAAGGATAAGTCAAAAATTTCAAACTCTTGCAGAAAAACTTCACTATCAGATTTCAAATATAAATCAAAAAGTTGAATATACATATGGTATGAAAAAACAAAAATTCTCAACATTTTCCTGCGAAATATCAAATTCCAATCCTAAGAAAATACTAAAAAAAGGTTATTCTATTATCCGAAATAAAGGTAGGAAAATCATCAAAAGTAAAATAGAGTTCAATAAAGAAAAGACTTTCTCGGCTGAATTCCATGATGGTGAAACAATAGCTGAAAAACATTAACATCTCTCAAAGGTAAAAAAAAACTTGCTATAGACTCCATGTCGATGCAGAATAAATGGTTTAGTTATGATAGAAAAATCTAGTTCTAAAAGTACAAATAACAAAGATTTATATAGTTTTCTTACTTTTAAACCCTATAAGGCGTCAAAAGGAGAAAAATATATGTCATCTAAGCAAGTGTCTCATTTCAAACTCATTCTGCTAGAATGGAAAAAGCAACTCATGAAGGAGGCGGATAAAACTGTCCGACACATGCAACAAGACTCTTCTAAGCTTTCGGACCCAAATGATGCTGCAACACAAGAAGAGGAGTTTAGGCTAGAACTCAGAACACGTGATAGGGAAAGAAAACTTATTAATAAAATTGATCAAGCGCTACAAAGAGTTGAGGATGGTTCTTATGGATATTGTGAAGAAACTGGTGATCCAATTGGCATCAAAAGACTTGAAGCTCGTCCAATTGCTACATTATGTATAGAAGCGCAGGAACGCCATGAGCGATTGGAAAAAACTCGAATAGACTAGAAGATGTATATTCGAAATGAAAAATATAGAATCAAACCTTAAAGAAAAAAGAGTTTTCAAACCTTCAGAAAAGTTTGTCCAACAAGCTAACCTTAATAGTATAAATTTAGATAAATTAATAAAAAAATATAAATCAGACCCAAGTCTATTTTGGAAAGAGTTAGCAGTTAATGAGATAACATGGATAAAAAAGTTTACTACTGTCTGTACTGGTAAATCTCCTTTTTTTAAATGGTTTGAGGATGGAACTCTTAATATCTCTGCAAATTGTTTGGATCGACATATTGAAACAGATAAAAAAGATAAAATAGCAATTAGACATGTTTCTGAAGATAATCAGATTAATACTCTTAGTTACCAGGAATTATTTTCAAAAGTTAATTCATTTTCATCTGGTCTAAAACATCTTGGTTTAAAAAAACAAGATAGGGTTATTATATACATGCCTACAATCCCAGAATCTATTACGGCAATGCTGTCTTGCGCTCGATTAGGATTAATTCACTCTGTTGTCTTTGCAGGATTCTCATCGGAGTCACTGAAAGATAGAATAAATGATTGTTCTGCAAAAGCAGTAATTACTGTTGATGCGTTTAAAAGAGGTGGAAAGTTCATAAAAGCAAAAGAGACTGTTGATAAAGCTTTAGCAATGGGTTGCCCTTCTATCGAACACTGCATAATATATAAAAATTCTTCTCAAGAAATTAATTTTGATAAATCTAGGGATATTTGGTGGCACAAGGTAATAGATACCGATGGTCAAATTATAATCCCTGAAGAAATGAACGCGGAAGATTTATTGTTTATTTTGTATACATCTGGGTCAACAGGAAAGCCAAAAGGGATAATACATAGTTCGGCTGGCTACCTATTAAATTGTTTGCTTACAAATAAATGGGTTTTTGATTTGAAAGATGATGATATTTTTTGGTGTACTGCTGATATAGGATGGATAACTGGTCATAGCTATGTTGTGTATGGTCCACTTGCACTTGGTTCAACTATCTTAATATATGATGGCGCGCCAACATATCCCGATGGAGACAGGTTTTGGAAAATTATAGATGAAAACCAGGTAACGGTATTTTATACAGCACCAACAGCAATCAGGACGTTAATGAAGCTTGGTGATGAATTACCCAAAAGACATAAATTAGACTCTTTGAGATTATTAGGGACCGTTGGTGAACCAATTAATCCCGAAGCTTGGATCTGGTATTATAAAACTATTGGAAAAGAAAACTGTCCAATTGTGGATACTTGGTGGCAAACTGAAACTGGCGCAAATATGATTGCCCCCCTCCCTGGAATATATTCAACCATACCAGGAACATGCACAAAGCCACTTCCAGGTATAGAGGTTGAGGTTGTTGATTCCGAAGGAAATAAAGTAAAAGATATAAAACAAGGTGGTAATCTAGTTATTAAAAAACCTTGGCCATCTATGTTAAGAGGTATTTGGGGTGATGAAGAAAGATACGTTGAAACATACTGGAAAAAATATGATAACAAGTTTTATATCACCGGTGATACTGCCAGAAGAGATGAAGATGGAAATATCTGGATTATGGGACGATCAGATGATGTGGTTAATGTTTCAGGTCATAGACTAGGGACAATGGAAATTGAATCTGCCCTTGTCTCACATGAATATGTTGCAGAATCTGCAGTTGTTAGTTTTCCACATGATATTAAGGGTGAAGCAATTCATTCATTTGTTGTTCTCCGAGATAGTTTTAAATCGCATGTTGGAAAACAATTTGCTAATGAACTTAGAGAATGGGTTAAAACAAAAATTGGTTCTATAGCTAAACCAGACCGTATATCATTCTCTACTAATCTTCCAAAAACAAGATCTGGAAAAATAATGAGAAGACTACTGAGAAATATAGCAAGAGGGGAGAAAATCTCCGGCGATACTTCCACATTAGAGAATGAAAATATATTAAGTCAATTAAGAGATATATTTTAAAAAGATTAGCTAAAAAACATCATATGGCGGATTATTCAATATCCTTCATTGTAAGCTTCACTCGTCCTTGGCCATCAATATCAAGTACTTTAACTTGAACTTCATCACCTTCAGACATCTCATCTCTAACATTATTAACTCTTTCTTGTTTGATTTGAGATATGTGAACTAAACCATCTTTACCAGGCAATATATTAACGAATGCCCCGTAATCCATGATCTTTTTTACTTTTCCGGTATATACTTTTCCTATTTCAATATCTTCCATTTTTACCTCTGTTATTTACATTAAACTTAGTCAAGATCTTTCATTGTGAGCTTGACTCGTCCTTGTCTATCTACCTCAAGGACTTTTACTTTTACTTCGTCGCCTTCATTTAGTACATCTCTAACATTTTCTACCCTTTCTTTACTTATTTGGGATATATGGACAAGTCCATCTTTATTAGGAGAAATATTAACAAATGCTCCGAAATCCATTATTTTGGCTACTTTGCCTTCATAAATCTTATTGACCTGTGGTCCTGCAGTTATATCTTCAATTATTGATTTAGCATGATCACTTTTTGCTTGATCAGTTGCAGCTATTTTTACTACTCCATCATCTGAAATATCGATTACTGCTCCTGTTTCTTCCACAATAGATTTGATAACAGCGCCACCCTTTCCAATTACTTCAGCAATCTTAGAAGGATTAATTTTTATGTGCGTATAACGCGGTGCATGCTCAGACACATCATCTCGTGGAGAAGTAATTGCTTTAGCCATCTCAGATAATATATGAAGTCTAGCAGTTTTTGCTTGATCTAATGCTTCAGACATTATTTGGGATGTTATGCCATCTATTTTAATATCCATCTGTAAAGCATTAATACCTTTTTCAGTTCCAGCAACTTTAAAATCCATATCTCCTAGATGGTCTTCATCGCCCAAAATATCAGTTAAGACAACATGCTGTTCGCCTTCTTTTATAAGACCCATTGCTATTCCAGCAACAGGTGACGAAATTGGAACACCAGCATCCATTAGAGATAAACTTGATCCACATACTGATGCCATTGAACTTGAGCCATTTGACTCCATAATTTCCGAAACAACTCTAATTGTATATGGACATTTGTCCTGACTTGGTAATACAGCCTGAATTCCTCTACGAGCAAGCTTTCCATGTCCAACCTCTCTCCTCTTTGGTGAACCAATCATACCAATTTCACCTACTGAATAAGGCGGGAAATTGTAGTGAAAAATAAAATCATCTTCAATTCTTCCAGTGAGAGAATCTATGATCTGGGCATCTTTATCTGTGCCTAAAGTTGTAACAACCAATGCCTGAGTTTCTCCCCGAGTAAATAAGGCTGAGCCATGAGCTCTAGGTAAAATACCAAGTTTAACATCAATAGGCCTTACTGTTTCAGTATCACGTCCATCTATACGATTTTCTCCATTTAAAATTTTAGTGCGAACTATTTCTTTTTGAAGCTTATCAAAATGTGAAAGAATTTCTTTACCATCATCTTCATCTTCATTTACTTCTTCTGTTGCTTTATTCTTAATTTCCGCTATGGCTTGATTTCTATCTTGTTTAGTAGTGATTGTGTAGGCTTCTGTTAGTGGAGTTTTATATTTATCTTTTAGTGTATTATATGATTCTTTATCAGCTTCTTCAGGAGTCCATTCAATTTTTTTAACATTTGCTTCTTTACATAATTCATCAATAGCTTCTATTATAGTTTGCATTTTTTCATGTCCAAAATTTACCGCACCTAACATTATTTCTTCCGTGAGTTCTTTAGCTTCTGATTCAACCATGAGAACTGCATTTTTTGTACCAGCAACTACTAAATCTAATGAAGAGTCTTCAAGTTCTTTTGTCGATGGGTTTAATAGATATTTTTCTCCATCATATCCAACTTTAACTGCACCTAATGTTCCATTGAATGGTAACCCAGATAGTTTTACAGCTGCTGATGCTGCTATTAAAGCGGAGATTTCTGAATCTACATTTGGATTAAGTGAGAGTAATGTCAATACTATTTGAACTTCGCGTGTGTATGTTGACTCAAATAAAGGTCTAAGTGGACGATCAACTAGTCTGCTAATCAAAATTTCCTTTTCACTAGGTCTGCCTTCTCTTTTAAAGAATCCACCTGGTATTTTTCCAGCTGCATATGTTTTTTCATTATAATTAACAGTGAGTGGAAAAAAGTCTCTGTCATTATCTTCTTGGGCAGCAACAAGTGTAGCTAATACTATTGTACCTTCAATATCAACCAATACTGAAGAGTTTGCCTGTTTTGCGATTACTCCTGTTTCAATCTTGACTGATTGATTTCCTATATCAAATATTTTGGTGAACATTAACTATTTTCTAAGCTCTAACTGTTTAACAAGTTCCTCATAACCAGAAACATCTTTATTTTTTAAATACTTCATTAAAGATTTTCTTTTCATGACCATTTTAAGTAGACCTCTTTTTGAATGAATATCTTTTGAATTTTTCTCAAAATGGTTTGTTAAATTATTAATATTTTCTGTAAGTAACGCGATTTGAACTTGAGTTGAACCACAGTCATTTCCAGTCTTACCAAATTTTTTGATCAATTCTTTTTTTGAATTATTATCAAGGGCCATAAATTTATACATTAAAGTCCGCATTCTAGCATGAGTTTAGATTAATACAACCTTTATTCATTAAAGTTTATTAGTCTTTTTGGATATATGCAGTTATTCTTGATAACAGCTATCCCTATGATGTTGTTTTTATTGTAAATAGTTACTAATTTATTATGAAATTTTGAGAATCTATAAACTGGTTGACCCATCCTTATTTTCTTTGTTTCAAGATCAGATAAAATGAAACTGTCTTCATCAGAAAGTATTGCGCTAATATCTATAAAATAATTAGATTTTTTTATAGATAGACTTTTAATTTGATCAAGTTTAATCATTGAATCTTTTTTATATCTCCCTATTTCAACTCTTTTCAAATCTTTAACGTATGCCCCTACTAATAATTCTTTACCGATTTCTTCTACTAATGTTCTTATATAGGTTCCTTTTGAACAAACTATACTTAGTTTTAGTATTGACTCCTGAAATTTTAGTAACTGTAAATCATGAATGAAAATTTTTCTTGGTTTCCTTGGAACAACAATTCCTTTTCTTGCAAGATGATAGAGTTTTTGACCATTTACTTTCAATCCACTATGCATTGGCGGTGTTTGTAAAGATTCTCCTAAAAATTTTTTTATTTTCATGCGGATGGAGTATTCATTTAATAATTTTAAATTATTGTGCATATAAGGAGTCACTGTTCCTTCTTCATCACCAGTCGTACTGACTGATCCTAATTGACAAATTACTTCATATTTCTTTTCATATGATTCTATATAACTAGAAAACTTTGTGGCTTCACCAAAAAGTATTGGAAGCATACCATGTGCAAGAGGATCGAGGATCCCAACTATCCCTGCTTTTTTAATATTGAGTCTTTTTTTAAGTACTTTGAGAGTTTGATTAGATGTGATATTTTTTGGTTTATCTACCAACAATAGCCCATTAAACATATTATAATCCTTTCGGCAGTGTTTTTATTATATTTTCAATCTTTTCACTACTATCAGCAGTTTTATCATAAATAAATTTTAGATTTGGAAGTCTTTTAATATATAACTTTTTAGAAAGTTCATTTTTTATAAAGCTTGATGATTTATTTAATTCCTTCTCAACTTTTAGGGTATCGGATTCAAAGGTTGTAAAAAAAATATCAGCATAGCGTATATCTTTACTTACACGTACACCTGAAATTGTAATCGATTTATTTAGTAGAGGGTTTTTAATTTCTTTAAGTATAAGATTTGCAATCTCTTTATGTAATAAATCTTGAATCTTATATAAACGATTGTTCATAATTATTTTTTATATGGACCTTTTTATTTCTATTCTCTTGTAGACCTCAATTTGGTCTCCATTTTTTATATCATTATAGTTCTTTACACCAATCCCACACTCTGTTCCACTCTTAACCTCTTTAACGTCATCCTTAAATCTTCTCAATGATTCTAGCTCACCTTCATAAATTACTACATTGTCTCTTAGGACTCTTATTGGCTGTTCTTTTTGTATTGTACCTTCTACAACCATTGAACCAGCTATTGCACCAAATTTTGATGACCTAAATACATCTTTAACTTCCGCAATACCAATGATCTCTTCTTTGATATCAGGTTCTAAAAGACCTGATAATTCTTGCTTAACATTATCAAGTAGGTCGTAAATAACGCTGAAGTACTTTAAATCTAATTGATTTGCCTCAATGATCTTTCTAGCTTTAGAATCTGCTCGGACATTAAATCCTATTATTTTTGCATTTGAAGTTTGTGCTAAATTAACATCAGATTCATTGATGCCGCCAACACCACTATAAATGATTTCAAGTCCAACATCTTCATTATCAATTTTTTGCAATGATGTTGTTATTGCTTCACAACTCCCTTGAACATCAGTTTTTATAAGAAAATTCTCTATTCTTTTTTTATTAGATGTATTGCTAGCATTAAAATCATCTATACTAAAACTCTTTTGCTTTGATTGCATTTCAATTTCTTTTTGTTTTGATTCTCTCATTGAAGCAACTTCTCTAATCTTTTTTTCATCATTAGTTGACATGAGTTGATCTCCAACATTTGGTGTACCTGATAAACCAGTTACTACTGCTGGGCATCCAGGCTCAACACTCAAAACTTCATTATTAAATTCATCATACATTGCACGTACTCTGCCAAATTCTTTTCCTACTAAAATAAAATCTTTTTTATGTAAGGTCCCACTTTTTACCAAGATTGTGGCAACAGGACCTCTCCCTTTATCTAGAGATGATTCTATGACTGTTCCTGCTGCTGGTCCGTTTTTTGAGGCTTTAAGTTCAAGAATTTCAGCTTGTAAAGATATAGAATCAAGTAAATTATCTATACCATCTCCATTCAATGCAGAAATCTTAGCAAAAATTGTATCTCCACCCCACTCTTCTGGAATTACATTTTTTTTACCTAGTTCATTTTGTACTTTTTCTGGATCCGCATTTTCTTTATCAATTTTGTTAATAGCTACAATTATTGGTACTTTTGATGCTTGTGCATGCTCAATTGCTTCTTCAGTTTGAGGCATAACACCATCATCAGCTGAAACTACTAAAATTATAATATCTGTAATTTGAGCACCTCTTGCTCGCATTGCAGAAAATGCTGCATGACCTGGCGTATCAAGAAACGTTATCATTGTTCCTTTTTCTGTTTTGACTCTGTATGCTCCAATATGTTGAGTGATACCACCTGCCTCTGAAGTTACAATTTTTGTTTTTCTAATGTAGTCCAATAAAGACGTTTTTCCATGATCAACATGCCCCATAATAGTGACTATGGGAGGTCTAGTTTCTACTTTTTCTTGTTTTGTTGGTTCAGTTTTTAAAATTGATTCCTCACTTTCATTATCTTTACCTATTGCAATATGTCCCATTTCTTCAACAATCAATATTGCTGTGTCTTGATCCAATGATTGATTAATAGTAGCCATTACACCCATTCCCATCATAACTTTGATTAGTTCGGAAGATTTGACAGCCATTTTTTGTGCAAGTTCACCTACAGTTATAGAGCTTGGTACTTCTACATCTCTTTTCACTGGCTCTGTAGGTTTCTCGAATTGATGTTGCGGTGTTAAGTTTATTTCAGAGTCTTGTTTTTTTTCAAAGTTTTGGCCTTTTTTCTTCTTAGTTTTTAAATGCAATTCTTTTTCTTCAAAATTCTCAATTTTTTGATCTTTATCGGATTTTATTTTTCTTTTATTTTTCCCGTTATCGTCATTTTCCGGTCTGATTTGATATTTTTGTTTATTTGTTTTTTCATTTATGTTTTGTTTTTGGCTCACCTCTTGCTTTTGATTTATTTCTGATTTCTGATTTGTTTCCACAGAAACATCGTGCGAAGGTTTTTTAATTTCGTCTGTTTTTTTAGATAGAAGCCTTTTTCTCTTTACTTGAATTGTGACTGTTTTCGATGAAGTGCTAGCACCCCTTTGTTTGGGCTTATTAGATTTAGGACCTTTTAGTGACAAATTTGTCTTATTATCTTTTTGCATTCTAGTGGCCTACTCTTTAGTTTTTTCAAACCATGGTTCTCTTGCATCCATAATAATTTTTCCAGCTTCTTCTTCACTTAATTCTATCATTTCCAAGAGCTCATCTGTAGATAAATCAGCAAGGTCTTCGCGAGTGTAAATATTGTTTAAGTTTAGTTGTTCTATCATTTCTTGATTAATACCTTTAAGATTTGATAATTTACTTTCCTCTTTTACTTTAGATTCTTTTTCTTTGACTTTTTCTATAGCTCTTTTCCGTAATTCATCAACTAATTCCGTATCAAAATCTTCAATAGTATTTAATTCATCAATTGCACAATATGCTATTTCATCTACAGTTGAAAAACCTTCTTTAGCAAGAACTTCAGCCACATCTTGGTCAACATGTAACTCGTTCATAAAAAAATCACTAGTTACTTTATTTTCTTCTGTATTTTTATTCTCTGCTTCTTCTTTGCTCATCACATTTAAGTTCCAACCTGTCAATTCGCTTGCTAATCGAACATTTTGCCCACCTCTTCCAATCGCCTGTGATAGTTGTTCTTCGGCAACAGCAATATCCATTGATTTTTTATCTTCATCGACAATAATTGATAATACTTCTGCTGGGGACATAGCATTAATGACAAATTGTGCAGGGGCATCATTCCACATAATTATATCAATTCTTTCTCCAGATAGTTCATTAGATACGGCTTGTACACGTGAGCCACGCATTCCTACGCAAGCTCCAATAGCATCGAGTTTTGGATCATTTGATTTAACAGAAACTTTTGCTCTCAACCCTGGGTCTCTAGCAGCGCCCAATATTTCAATAAGTCCCTGCCCAACTTCTGGAACCTCTAATTTAAATAATTCAATTAAAAATTCTGGCGCTGTACGACTTATGTATAATTGCGGACCCCTAGATTCTGACTGCACATCTTTTAAGTAGCCCCTTATTCTGTCTCCTGGTCTTATAACTTCACGAGGGATCAATGCATCCTTTCCTATCATAGCTTCTTCACTATAAGTTTGTTTATCAGGCACACCTAAATCAATATAAATAGTGCCTTTATCAACACGCTTTACAACACCAAATATTAATTGTCCAATTTTCGGCTTGTATAACTCTACCATGCGGTTACGCTCAGCTTCTCTAATCTTTTGTACAATGACATTTTTTGCTGTTTGTGCAACAATCCGTCCAAAATCCGCTGATTGTATTTCTTCTTCTAAGTAATCATCTAATTTTATTTCTGGTTGTTTAACTGCAGCATCTTTGAGTAAAACTTGTTGTTCAATGAATTCATCTTCTTCAATCTCCTCTACTACCTTCCATCGTCTAAAAGATTTATAAGTGCCTAACTCTCTATCGATTATAACTCTTGCATCAATATCATAGTCGCCCTTATTATCAAGCCTATATTTCTTTTTAACTGCAATTTTTAAGGCCTCTTCAATTGCTTCAATAACAATATCCTTACTAACGTTTTTCTCGTTAGAAACCGTTTCTATAACAAGTAAAATATCTTTATTCATATATATACCATTAAATATCTTTTATTAAATTTGCTTTGTTTATGTTCTCAAAATTGATTTCTATATTATTATTATTTTCTTCTAAAATAATAATATTATCCTTGACGCTTATAATTTTTCCTTTTAGGTTTCTTTTTTCACCTATTGGTGTTTTTAATGTAATCTTCGCAATTTCTCCTGCAAAATCTAAATAATCATTAATTGTAAATAAAGGTCGATTAATTCCTGGAGATGAAACTTCTAAATTAAAGTCATCGATTATTAACTGTTCCATATTAATAGCATCTTTAGTCAGCCGTGAAACATATACACAATCATCTAAACTTACACCTTGTTTCGAATCAATTATAAGTTTAATTTTATAGCCACTTCTTTGCTTGTTAATATTTACATTTAACAAATTCATATCAGTTTTTCCTAGTATCTGATTAATTACCAAATAAAACTTATCTTCAAGACTATTCATCTTAGAGTAAACCAATAAAATAGCCCCTTCATGGGGCTGTGTCATAATTGTATAACAAAATTAGTAGATTAAATAGATAAAAAATAAGGATTTTTGTATTTTATTTTGGTGGTGGTAGCGGGGGCAGGATTCGAACCTACGACCTTTGGGTTATGAGCCCAACGAGCTACCAGACTGCTCCACCCCGCACTGTAGAATGAAGTCTATAATCTCTATAATTTATTTTCAAGTATTAAAAGAGGCTGCCAATAGTATATGAACTAATCACACTGAGATTCGATGGGAAGATACCAAGGACAATTAAAATTATAGTATTTATACTTATCAATACATATGATGGTATTAAATAAATTTTACCAGCGCCTTGATCAAAATATATTACTTTAATTACTTTTAAATAATAATAAGCTCCAATAACTGTCATAAGTACAACAAAAATTGATAACCAAATATGTCCTCCATGGATCAAAACATTTATTATTGAGAGTTTTGCATGAAACCCAATCAAAGGAGGAATGCCAGCAAGCGATAACATGATGATTAATAATAGAAATGCAAACCAAGGATGCTGAGAATTCAAACCTTTTAAATCAGTTATTAGTTCTATTGGTTTTTTATTTAGAGTTATTAGTAGTAAAACTCCAAATGCAGCCATAGTCATTATTACATAAGATATTGTATAGAACATAGATGCCTCATATGCCTCTTGTTTTCCGAGAGAAATAGCAATTAGAATAAAACCAATATTAGCAATTGTGGAATATGCAAGCATTCTTTTGATATTGGTTTGAGCTATAGCAATAATATTTCCAATCAAAATTGAAATGACGGATAAAATAAGAATCATTTCAGACCAAAAAATAAATAAATTAGAAAAGGCACTCGATAATAATTTAATCAAAACTATAAAAATAGCAATTTTAGGGAGCGTACTTAATAGCAATGTTGTTGGGATTAGTGCACCATGATACACATCTGGTATCCACATATGAAATGGCGCTGCCCCAAATTTGAATGCCAAGCTCACTAATATAAAAGTTAATGAAAATATTAATCCAACATTATATAAATCTAAACTTGCTGAGTCAGTCTGTATATTTTTGATAAAATCAAAAATTTCTGTTAATGCTAAAGTTCCAGTTAAACCATAAATTAAAGAAATGCCAAACAATAGAAAGCCAGATGAAATTGCACCTAAAACATAATATTTTACCGCTGCTTCAGATGAAAAAATAGATTTCTTATTAAAACCTATTATTGTATAAAGTGATAAAGATAATAATTCAATCCCTAAATATAATATTAACAAGTCATTAGCTGATGACATAATCATCATTCCAGTAACAGCAAATAAACATAGTATAAAATATTCAGTTTTATATAATTCAAAATATTTTAAAAAATTATATGAATAATGAAATATAACAACCATTCCAACCAATAGAAAAATTTTAAATACTGTTGAGAAAATTTCAGTATTATATGAGAGAGGCTCTAAGCCTATAAAATAATCGAATCTTTCAAAAATAGTGATTATGCTTATAATTAAAGAAATTTGTATTAGGTAATATGAAACCTCTTTATAACCTTTTTTTAAAAACAAATCCAAAATAAGTATAAAACAGGCTGAAGAAACGATAATTATCTCTGGTATTAAATATTGGATTAGAATCATAATTATATTCCTCTTACTAAGGAGTAAACTATATTATGTGAAGTTTCATGCATTATATACATAATCAAATCTGGTTTAATTCCAATTATTAAAACTAGAATTAAAAGAACTAATAAAGTCCAAAATTCAATAGACTGAATCTCTTTCATAGAAATAATCCTTTGATTACTTGGAACACCAAATATAACTCTTTTTCCTAACCATAAAGAATAAGATGCAGCTAAGACTAATGTGAAAGAAGCTAATATTGCATAAACTATATTTGATCCCATGCTCGCAACTAATACCAAAAATTCACCGACAAAGCCAGAAGTTCCAGGTAAACCAGAATTTGCTAACAAAAAGAAAATCATGAAAGTAGAAAAAACTGGCATAACTTTGACAACTCCACTTTGTTCATTAATTAATCTTGATTTAGTTCGAGTATAGATTATTCCAATACATATAAATAAAGCTGCAGAAATTAATCCATGAGAAATCATTTGTATGACTGCTCCTTGCAGAGCTAAATTTGCTATATCCATATTTTTATCAGCATTATCTAAAAAAGCAAAAACTAAAAATATCCCAAGTGTTACGAAACCCATATGAGCTACAGAAGAATAGGCTATCAATTTCTTCATATCCTGTTGTGCTAAAGCAACAAAGCTTATATAAATTATAGCTATTAATGATAATGGGATTAGAAATTCATATAAATACATTCCTGCTTCAGTTGTTATAGGTAATAGAAATCTAATCATCCCATATCCGCCTACTTTAAGGATTACTGCAGCTAGAATCACTGATCCTCCTGTAGGTGCTTCAACATGGGCATCGGGTAACCAAGTATGAACTGGCCACATTGGGATTTTGATTCCAAATGCTATTAAAAAAGCAATAAAAATAAAAATCTGAGTTTGCAAAGGTAGAATTAGATTATAAAAATCAAATATCTCAAAACTATTCGCCTTGAATGATAAATAAATAATCGCAACCAGCATGAGGACTGAACCAAATAAAGTATATAGAAAAAATTTTATAGTTGCATAGATTCTATTTGGCCCACCCCAAATCCCTATTATGAGAAAAAGAGGGATCAACATTGATTCAAAGAAAATATAGAATAAGATGCTGTCAAAAGAACAAAAGACTCCAAAGAGTAACCCTTCTAGAATTAAAAATAGAGAGAAAAATTTGTTCTCTTGTGGACGAGTATCACTCAAGCTAAAAAATAATATTAGTAATGAAATAATAGATGTTAATAATATAAATAATAGAGAAAGGCCATCAATAGCAACGAAATAATTTATTTTAAAATTATCTATCCAAGGATTATTTTCAACAAATTGAAGAGTGTGTTTATTAAAGTCAAAGTTAGTTAACAAAATTATAGATAAAATTACCATTAATATTGAAGTCAAGATGCTATAAAATCGAGTGTATCGATTATCACCTTTATTGAAGAATAACATTAAGAAACCAACAACAATCGGTGTCCAAATCAAAATACTTAATAATGGTAATGGTGTTGGGCTCATATCAAAAATCGTAGAAAAATAATAAAAATAGAACTAAACTTATAATCATTGTGAAAGCATAATGATATAAATATCCAGATTGAAATAATCGAATTTTCATAGAAAATGTATTGATTAGATTAGCTAGGCCATTGACTAAATAACCATCAATAATTTTTTCGTCTGATTTTTTCCACAAAATTTTAGAAATTAAATTAGCATTTTTGGGAAAATAAGTATTTGCAAGATAAGTGAATCCATATTCATTCTTCAATAAATCATAAAAATATTCAAATTTAATTTTCATCTTCTCGCCAGTATTGGGATATTGTAAAAAAAATAAATATGAAAAAAATAAACCTAGTGCAAGTGTCAAAAAGTTTAATGATGTAAGTGAATGAATAATTAATTCATGTGATGAAGATATTGAAGTTGAAAAGAATTCTTTTAGTCTTACTGAGTCAGTTAAAGAACTACTAAAGTAGTTAGATTCTATAATTGGGTTGAATAGAATAAGACCAATAAATATACTTAAAGTTGCAAGTATTCCTAATGGAATTAATATAATTTTATTATGTTCTGGTTCATTTTCATTAATATGAATTAATTTATTTTTCCCGTAAAAGACCTTAAAGAATATTTTAGATGTATAGAGTGTCGTAATAAAAATACCAAGAATCAATGTATAATATGCAATAGGCAAGCCTTCAAATTTTAGAGCATCAATAATTAAGTCTTTTGAAAAAAACCCTGAAAATATTGGAAAACCAATCATTGATAAACCTCCAATAAAAAATGTGACATAAGTAACAGGTAATAAGTTTTTTAAACCCCCCATCTTTGTGATGTCCTGCTCATGATGGCATTTAAGTATTATTGATCCAGCGCAGAGGAATAAAAGTGCCTTAAAAAAAGCATGGGTCATAAGATGAAAAATTGCCAAAGAATAATATGATAAACCAAGCGCAACAGCCATATATCCTAGTTGCGAAATAGTGGAATACGCAATAATTCTTTTGATGTCATTTTGTGCAAGAGCAACTAACCCCATAGACAAAGCAGTTATACAACCAATTATTAAAATTAAATCTGAGATATATAATGATTGGTCGTAGAGTGGTGACAATCTTGCAATCATGAAAATTCCTGCTGTTACCATTGTCGCAGCATGTATAAGTGCTGAAATCGGAGTTGGCCCCTCCATAGAATCTGGTAACCAAAACTGAAGTGGAACTTGCGCTGATTTTGCTGCCGCTCCAATAAATAACATGAATGCAATCAAAGGTAAAAGGGATATATCATATCCAAAAAAATCAACTGATTCATTTTTTAATATATCTATGGAAGTAAAGAAATTAGAGAAACTTAGGTCTTTGCAATATACAAATACCAAACAAACACCTAGTATCAATCCTATATCACCAACCCTATTTACAATAAAGGCTTTCAAGTTTGCAAAAATAGCTGTCTCCTTATGAACCCAAAAACCAATAAGAAGATAAGAAGATAGACCAACTAATTCCCAACCTATGAAAAGTTGTAAAAAATTATCAGAAAATACAATTAGCAACATTGAAAATGTAAAAAAAGTTGTATAAATAAAAAATCTATTATAGCTCTCGTCTTTACTCATATAAGCTACTGAATAAACATGTACAAGGAATGAAACAGATGTTACTACAAAAGCCATAAAAACAGATAGACTGTCAACTAAAATTCCAAGGTGCAATATAAACTCATCAGAGTGAGCCCAAGTATATAATTTAAATGTATTAATTATTTCTGGATGGAATAGATATTTTATGAATAAAAAAATTGAAAGCACCATAGGTATACCGATAGATGTATTTGCAATTAGATTTGTAAAAAGTTTTGGCGACTGCGGCTTTAATGATAATAGTAATATTGCTCCAATTAAAGGTAGGAATAATATTAAAGATGTATATATAAACATATTTAGCCTTTTAATCTTCCAATGTCATCAACATTTATGCTTTGCTTATTTCTGTATAAAACAACTATGAGGGCAAGCCCAATTGCAGACTCTGCAGCTACTACAGTTAGGATAAAAAATACAAAAATTTGGCCAGTTAAATCAACTAAAAAATTTCCAAAAATTATAAAATTAAAATTTATAGATAGAAACATAATTTCTATAGACATAAGTAGAATAAGAATATTTTTTCTATTTAGAAATATTCCTGCTAAAGAAATACTAAATAACACAGAGCTTAAAATTAAATAATACAACATAGGTATCATTGGCTTTGATCCTCATCTTTTATAATTTTCAGTCTATCTGATTTCGTAACATTAATTTGATCAAAAGGATTTTGGTACTTAGTTAGAGTATTTTTTTTATGGGTTAAGGTAATTGCAGCTATTATGCCTAGCAATAAAATAACTCCAGCAATTTCAAAAGCTAGAATAAAGTCAGTATATAATAAGTACCCGAGGTTTTTAGTATTATCAGAACCAATCAAAGGAATTTCTTGTATTATATTTCTATCCATATTTGAGAACTGGTCACTCAAAAAAAATATTAGTAATATAGCCATACTAAAAAATACTATAAGCCCTACTGGAAAATAGTTTACAAACCCTTCCTGTATTTTAGCTAGATTAATATCCAACATCATA
>TARA_B100000686_G_scaffold345035_1_pt1 | contig 28631 bp, 27 predicted proteins | sample TARA_B100000686 | Tara Oceans TARA_B100000686 (sample SAMEA2622733) | marine metagenome | biome: marine biome (ENVO:00000447); feature: marine epipelagic mixed layer (ENVO:xxxxxxxxx); material: "saline water (ENVO:00002010), including plankton (ENVO:xxxxxxxx)" | depth 150 m | reverse complement strand
TTAACCACGATACTCCAAATAAATCAACTAAACCAACTCTAAAACGTTGAAAATTACTATATTTAGATTTACCCGACGAACGCTGTCTATGAAAAACTTCTAAAGATATAACTTCTCCTCCTTGTCTCCTTATCAAAGCTGGTAAAAATCTATGTATATGATCAAAATATGGTAAGCTTAAAAATAAACTTTTACTAAAAACTTTTAGTCCACAACCACTATCAGGAGTTGCATCTTTTAAAACTATTTTTCTCATTTTATGAGCTAGTCTAGATGCAAAACGTCTTGACCAAGTATCCCTTCTATTAATTCTATTTCCTATTACTAAAAGTAATTTATTATTATGAAATTTCCATTCCTTAAACATTTTTTTTATGTCCTTAGGATCATTTTGACCATCTCCATCTAAAGTAACTATTATATCATTTAATGAAGATTTAATTCCTGTTAATAGGGCTGCACTTTGACCAGATCTTTTTATATGCCTAAATAAATTAATATTAGTCTTATTTGTACCATAGCTTTTATATATTTTATCCGCTGTTGAATCTGTCGAAGCATCATCTACAAAAACTATTTCTCCTCCTCCTAATGAATCAACAATAGGAAGCAATTCTTTGATTAAAATTCCTATATTTCCATATTCATTATACACAGGAATTACAACTGATATTTTCTGGTCCATAAATTTACCTATTTATTTTATTAAGTTGATCTGTAACTAATTTATATTCTTCTGAATCAGACGATAAATGTAATAATAAATTGTTCAACAAAATTCTTGCCCTCTTTAAATTACCTATTCTTATTTCTTCTTCTGCTAACACCCATAATGCTAATTGATTATTTGGTTCCTTTAAAATTATTTTGTTAAATAAATCCAAAACTTCTTCATTTATTCTTATCCCTGGATCTCTATTTAACAGTTTGGCCTCTGCTAATCCTTTCATAGAATCAATATTTTCTTCATCTAACAAAAATGCTCTATTATAAGCTTTTATAGATTTTTTTATTTCTCCTAAAACCAAAAATGATCTTCCCAATTTTTGCCAATCATAAATATTTTCACTATTACTAGAATACAACCTATCTTCTAATCGTTGCACCATATTTAGCACTTCATCATTATTATCTGAAATGTTTTCATTATTTAAAAGTTGATCAATTTGTATAGATAAATTCTTTCTCCAAATCACATCATCAGGTGTATTATCTAATAAAAATTTCCAAACTTTTTTTGCTTCAAATAATTTTTCTTGCTGATAAAAATATAAGCCCCTATAAAAAAAGGCAATGGCCCATACTTCTGAAGAAATTTCAGAATTTTTAATAGCTTTTTCAAAAATATTAAAAACTTCAACAGAAATAATAATTTTATTCTGTTTCAAAAATGTTTCCTGCATCAAAGATTCTCCATAAGACAAATATATATCTCCAGAAACCTCTTCAGGAAAAACATCAATAATATATTTCCATAACGCTAAAGATTCATCTCCTCTATTTAATAATGAGTAGGTATTAGCTTTTAAAATAAATAACTCAATGTTATTTTTATCTTTTGCAATTTTTTTATCTATATCTACTAGAGCTTCTTCATAAAAAATTTTTGGAACTTCATCATTCAATCTTGAGTAAAAAGGTAAATCTGGAAGTTTTGGATTTCCATTAATCATATAACTTAAAAAAGTAATAAGAATTATAGATATGATTATAAAAAATTTTACGTATTTAAGTATTCCCTTATTTTTGTCTAAAATTTCTTCTTTTCTATTTGATGAATAAGTCAAAACTCTTCGAGAAAGTTCATTTTCCATAAAATTATATTCATCTCCATTTATCAAACCTCTATCAAGATCCAGCTTAATTTCATTAAATTGCTGCTGAAATAATTTACTATTAATTTCCTCTCTAGAAATGTTTTTAAAAGATAAATTTAAAAATCTATAAAAAAAAATACACACAAAGAAAGTAATAATAATAATGATAAAAATAAATAAACTCATATGTTTTGATCTTCATCTAATATATTTTTTAGTTTTTTCTTTTCTGAAATAGATAAATGATCATCGTTATTTGTATTTTTAGAGTGAAAATAAAAAAACCTATATAAAATTATAATTCCAAATAATAAAAATATGATTGGCGCAATCCATAAAAAAATATTTTTAACAGAGAATGTTGGCTTAAATAATATAAATTCTCCATATTTTTCTACCAAGAAAGATTTCACTTCTGCTTTGCTTTTTCCATTTTTTAATTGCTCTAAAACAATTAATTTTAAATCTTTTGCTAAAGGAGCATCTGATTCTTTTATAGATTGATTCTGGCATACTAGACAGCGAAGTTCATTATACAATTCTTCAGCAATTTTATTTTGATCTGAAAAAGAAGGATATGAATTAAAAATAATACAGAATATTAAAATAAATTTTTTCAATTAATTCTTTCTCCTAATTTTTTTAGAATTGGTAAAATTGTATTATGCATATCATATTCTTGTATAGGACCTACATGCCTATACTTGATGAAACCAAACTTATCTATAATAAAAGTTTCTGGAACTCCATAAACTCCTAAATTTATAGCTACTCTTCCACTATTATCAATTCCAATAGCCTTAAAAGGATTGCCATAACTTTCTAAAAAGAATTCTGCTTCTTCTATACGGTCTTTATAGTTAATTCCATAAATAGTTGCCCCATAAATTTCTTTTAATTCCATTAAATATTCATGTTCTACTTTACAAGGGGCACACCAGCTTGCCCAAACATTAATTAAATAAGGTTCTTCTGCAGTAAAAAAATATTCAGAAGAAAATTTTTTATTCCCTTCCATGTAATCTAATTTTAATTCAGGTAACTTTTTATTTAATAAGGCCGATGGCAATTCTGAAGGGTCTTTTTCATAAAAAAGCTGTCTAGCAAAAAAAATAATTAGCACTAAGAAAAATAAAAGCGGAATATAATAATAATACTTTTGCATACCTAACTTACTTTTTTATTTTTTGAATAACCTAATCTATGTTTCCTATCAGAAAGAGAAACCAGTCCTCCTAGAATCATTAACGCAACTCCTATCCATATCCAATTTTGCAATGGGGAATAGTAAGCTCTAAACCCATAAGAGTTTGTATCTTTAATTTCTTCTCCTAAAACTAAATATAAATCAGAAAATATGTTTGACATAATTGCAGGCTCACTTGTAGTTACCTGTGACGCTGGAAAATGTCTTCTTTCAGGATATAAATTATTAATTAACGTATCATTTTTATACACCATAAATGTCCCTTTATCTGCAATCCAATTGGGGCCTTCAACCTTATCAAAAGAAGAAAAATTAATCTTAAAATCTTTAATAAAAAGATTATCACCCAGTATAATTGTTTTTTCTAATTCTACCCTCCATGCGCTTGATACTGTAACGCCTATTACAAAAACTGCTACTCCAATATGTGCAAGACTCATCCCATATGAAGATCTTGGTAATGATAGAATTCTTCCATAAATTACTCTTATATTTTTTCCTATGCCTACTTTAATAATTAACTCAAGCAATGTGCCGCATATTAACCAAAAACCCAAAAATATTCCTAAAAACGCAGAATAAGAGCCTTTATAAATAAAAATTATTAAAGCTGTAATAAGAATAGAAAATATAAAAATGGTTATTATCCTCTCATACAAATTTTCTATTACTGCTCTTTTCCATGAAAGCATCGGACTAAAAGCACAAATTATTAGAGCAGGGACCATTAAAGGAATAAAAACCGCCTCAAAATAAGGAGGACCTACTGATACTTTAGAATTACTAATTGCATCAATAAATAATGGATATAGAGTTCCAATTAATACTGTTGCAGCTGCAGAAGAAAATATTACATTGTTAATAATTAAAGCTCCTTCTCTACTTATGGGTTGAAATAAACTTCCTGACTTTAAATAAGGTGATTTTTTCGCAAATAATAATAAAGCTCCACCAGTAAAAAATAATAAAAGAAAAAGTATATATAAACCTCTGGATGGATCAGAAGCAAAAGAATGAACAGAAATTAAAACTCCAGACCTAACTATAAATGTCCCTAATAAAGAAAAAGAAAATGCAACTATTGCTAATAAAATTGTCCATGCTTTTAAGGCATCTCTCTTTTCTGCAACTATAGAAGAATGAAGCAATGCTGTAGAGGCCAACCAAGGCATAAAAGAAGCGTTTTCTACTGGATCCCAAAACCACCAGCCTCCCCAGCCCAATTCACGATAAGCCCACCATGATCCTAAAGCTATGCCTAAAGTTAAAAAAACCCATGCAATTAAAGTCCAAGGCCTCACCCATTTAACCCAGATAGAGTCAACTCTTCCTAATAATAATGCTGCTATAGCAAAAGAAAATGTGACAGATAAACCAACATATCCTAAATATAAAAATGGCGGGTGAATGGCCAAACCAAAATCTTGTAAGATAGGATTAAAGCCATCTCCTTCTTCACTAGGATAAAAAACTCTAACAAATGGGTTAGAAGTAAATAATATAAAACTAGTAAACGCTAATGCAATTAAACCCTGAATAGAAAGTACCAAAGCTGTTAATTTTAAGGGTAAACGCTTTCCCAAAAAAGCTACAGCGGCACTATATAATGCTAATATTAAAACCCATAATAAAAGTGAACCTTCATGATTTCCCCACACACCAGATATTTTATATATAAGCGGTTTAAGGGAATGTGAATTCTTTACAACTAAAGATAAAGAAAAATCAGAAGTAACATATGCCCACAGTAATGAGAAAAAAGATAAAAAAACTAATATAAAACTTAAATAAGCAGAAAAAGTCGCTATTTTCATCATATTAATAGAATTATACCTTACGCCAATTACAGGAACCATAAATTGAACAAAGAAAATTGATAAAGCTAATGCTAAAAAAAAGTGTCCTAATTCTATTATCACTTAAACTATTATTCTCCTTTCCATTGCCCTGATTCTTTAAGCTTATCTGCTACTTCTGGTGGCATATATTTTTCATCATGCTTAGCTAATATTCTTTCTGCTACAAATGCTCCTTCTAAATTTATTTTACCTTCACAAATCACTCCTTGACCTTCCCTAAATAAATCTGGAAGTATCCCTTCATAAAAAACTACTATTTTATTTGTCCCATCTGTAACAGTAAATTGCAATTTAGAAGAATATAAATAAACAATACTTTTTTCTTCTACTAAACCTCCTATTCTTATAGTTTTTCCTTTTATATCACTCTTTTCTAAAATTTCCGTCGGACTATAAAAATATATTAATGAATCTCTGGAAGCATTTAAAACTAGAAAACCCGAGATACTTAAAGCAATAAAAGCTAAAAATATGATTAATAATCTCTTTCTTCTTTTAATTTTAGCAATATTCATAATCTTTTATTTACATTATTTTCCATTTTAATAAGTTTTTTTCGAAGACCCAAATAAGACAAAAAACTTTTAAAACCTAAAAGTAACAAAATAATAAATGTAAATAAATATGCCGAGAAAACATATACTAGTTGGTTACTCATTTTTTTTCCTCATTATATTTTGAATATATTTTTTTTTAAGTTTGCGCTTACTCAACTCAAATTGAACATTAACAAATAAAAAAGATATATAATAAAATAAAAATGCAAGTGCCATAATTAACAATGGAATCATCATATCTATATGTATACTTGGTCCATCAATCTTTATAACACTTGCTGGTTGATGTAATGTATTCCACCAATCAACAGAAAACTTTATGATTGGTAAATTAATTGCTCCTATTAAAGTTAAAATGGCTACTGCCTTTGCTCCTTTTTCTTCGTCTTCAAATACATTAATTAAAGCTATATGACCTAAATATATAAAAAACAAAATCAATACCGAAGTTAATCTGGCATCCCAAACCCACCATGTTCCCCATGTAGGTTTTCCCCATATAGAACCAGTAACTAAAGCTATTAATGTAAAAGCAGCTCCTATTGGAGCACTAGATTTAGCTAATAAATCTGCTAAAGGGTGTCTCCAAACTAGTGAAAAAACACTCATTATTGTCATTGATAAATATACCATCATGGCCATCCATGCCGCAGGGACATGAACATACATAATACGCACTGTTTCTCCTTGCTGATAATCTGGGGGAGATTTGTATATGCTAAACCATAACCCAAAAAAGAATAATATACACATAATAAATACAGTATATGGGTAAGATTTTTCTGCTAATCTCCTAAACCTAGATGGATTTGCTAAAAAATTAAATACATCTGACATATCTATTCCCAACCTAACCTAATAGCCTTAGCAGCTAAATATGGAGATATTAGCAAAGATATTGGTAAAATTGCTGCTAAAGCGTATATATGACCTATACCTCCTAATCCAGATACCTCAGATTCTATCGCGCCAGATCCCAAAATCAATATAGGCAACATTAATGGTAACATTACCATAGCAGTTAAAACTCCTCCTTTTCCAATAACACAAGACAGAGCAGCAGGAGTAATACCTATTAAAGTTAATGATGGAGTGCCAACCAAAAGAGTTAATAACAAAATCCACCAATATGAATAATCTAATCCAATTATAATACATAATATAGGAGATAAAATAACTAATGGAAGGCCGCTTGTTAACCAATGAGAAAAACATTTAGCTATTATTATAACTTCTAAAGAAATTCCTGACAATACTAATAATTCTAAAGAACCATCATCAAAATCAGATCTTAAAATTCTATCTAAGGACAATAAAGATGAAAACAATGCAGCCATCCATATTGCGCCGCCAGCAATCTTCGTTAATAAATCATTTTCTGTTCCAGATGATAAAGGAAACATAATTATAGCTAATATATAAAATAACAACGCTGCTATTGCTTCATTAGAACCTTTAATAACTAACTTAAAATCCCAAAATACTAATTTAAAAAAATTTTTCATTTAATCACTCTATAAATTCTTCTTAATCTAAACTTAAAGTTTTAAATTTATTTATGTTTAAACTATCATGTGAAGCACATACTATAGCTCCTCCTTTTGAAACATGCTCTTCCATCACTCTTTCAAAGATCTTTTTATTTTCTTCATCTAAAAATGTAGTAGGTTCATCAATAATCCAAACTTTAGAAGGACAAAACATAAGCCTTGCTAGACATAACCTTCTCTTTTCACCTGCAGACAACCAAGATACAGGAAGTTCTAAATATTGTGAAAAACATAAATGTTTAATTGCATAGTCATATTCATTTTTTTTTACTGACCATAAATCAGCATAAAATAATAAATTATCTTTTACACTCAAAGAAAGTTTTACAGCATTAAGATGACCTAACCATGCTAACATTTTTTTTTCGGGAAAATATGTTGGCAATATCTTTTTACCATTCCATAATATTTGCCCTTTTGTAATACGATGAAAACCAGCCAAGCATTTTAAAAAAGACGTTTTCCCCGAACCATTTTTTCCTTTAACTATAACAATATCACCTTCATTTAAAGTCATATTTACTGAAGAAAGAATAGTTCTTCCTGCTTTCTCAAAATATATACTTTGAGCTTCTACTAAAGGCTTTTTAATCAATTTTCTACCTTATTTTATTTATTCATAGGTCCTTGTATCTTCTATTACTAATCCATCATTAGGTAAAGAATCATTATTAACCAATTCTATTTCTGCACGAAGCTTTAATTCAGATCTTGCTAATTCTTCAAGTAAATCAAACAATTTTGCATTATCATTAGATGTTTCTACTAACAATTTTAAGGTATCTTTATGATCAACATTTCCAACCACTAACCTTGCCTTATTAATTTCTTTATTTGATTTAACTATTTTAGCAACCTGTTCTGGTCTTACAAACATACCCCTAACTTTAGTGGTCTGATCAGCTCTACCCATCCAACCTTTTATCCTCATTGCCGTTCTACCACAATTACTTTTTTCGGATATAACAGCTGATAAATCCCCTGTTGCAAATCTAAATAAAGGATAGTCCTTATTCAAGGTAGTTACTACTAACTCTCCAACTTCTCCTTCTTGAAGTACCTCTTCTGATCCTGGTCTTACAATCTCAACAATAACATCTTCATCACAAAACATTCCTTCCGAATCCCAAGTTTCATAGGCAACCAATCCTAAATCAGCTGTTCCATAAGACTGAAGAACAGAACAACCTAATTCTTTTAATTTATTAGTTAATGATGGAGGACAAGCCTCTCCACCCACTAAACCTGTTTTTAAAAATGAAATATCTATACTTTTTTCTATACTTAAGTCTAATATCATTTTTAAAAATGAAGGAGTTCCAACATACCTATCTGGGCGTAATTTTTGTATAGCAGAAAGTTGTTGTTCTGTATTTCCTATTCCTCCAGGAATAACACACATCCCTATCTTTTCACCTCCTTGTTCCATCATCTGTCCCGCAGGTGTTAAGTGATATGAAAAAGTATTATATAGAATTTCTCCTTTCTTAAATCCGGCTGCTTTCATAGCTCTAGACATTCTCCAAAAATCATTATCTCCGCCAGGTTCATATATAGGCCCTGGGGAAACAAATATATTTTTAAATTGATTTGCTTCTATAGTTGTTAATCCCCCAAAAGGCAAAATATCATTTTGAAGATTAGACAATAACGATTTTCTAATTATTGGTAATTTACCTAAAGATTCTTTATTAATAATTTCTTCATAATCCACATCACCTATTATTTTCTTCCACCCATTAGAATTAAGCTTAGCATTTTTAATTATTTCTCTTAATTGTTTAAATTGAGATTCTTCTCTTTCTATTATTGGTCTTTTTTCTAGATCGTCCATAATAATTTACTTTCTAATTAAAATATACTTACCTAAAACTTATATAACATAAAAATATATTAATAAATCTATAATAGTTTTTGCATAATTTATTAAATAAATAGAAATTAAAATTATAAATAATAATAAAAGATTATGAAGCTTCTCTGATTAAATTCCTTAATACATAATGAAGTATGCCTCCATTTTTGTAATAATTTAGCTCATTAGCAGTCTCTATCCTTGATAAAACTGAAATATTAATTTTTTTACCATTTTCATATTCTATTTCTAAATTTAATACTGCACTAGGTTTTAAATCTTCTTTCAGATTAGTAATAGTAAATTTTTCTATGCCTTTTAAGTTTAAACTTTCTACAGAATGTCCCTCTTGAAATTCTACAGGTAATATACCCATGCCTATTAAATTGGACCTATGAATCCTCTCAAAACTTTCTGCAATAACCAACCTTACTCCTAATAATGCTGTACCTTTTGCAGCCCAATCTCTTGAAGACCCTGTTCCATATTCTTTTCCTGCTATAACCACTAAAGGAATATTTTCCTTTTTATATAACATAGCTGCGTCATATATAGACATAACTTCATTATTTACAATACACTTTGTTAACCCTCCTTCTGTATTAGGTACCATTTTATTTCTAATTCTAATATTACCAAAAGTTCCTCTCATCATTACTTCATGATTTCCTCTTCTGCTACCATAAGAATTAAAATTAGGTTGTGAAACTTGATGAGATAATAAATAACTAGCCGCAGGCCCATCATTTTTAATTGCTCCAGCAGGAGAGATATGATCTGTAGTTATAGAATCTCCCAATATTGCTAAAGATCTAGCATTTATTATATCCTTTATTGCTTCAACATCCAGACTCATATTTTCAAAATATGGAGGATGCCTTACATATGTAGAACTTATATCCCATTTATATGTAAGACCTTCATCTGCTTTAATATTAGACCACTCCTTAGGACCTACAAATACATCCTTATATCTATTATCAAACATTTCTTTTTTTAAACAATATTTTAATAAGTCTTTAATTTCACTTGCAGTAGGCCATATATCAGAAAGATAAATATTATTTTTATTTTGATCCAAACCAATTGGGGTTGTTGTAATATCTTTTACTAAGGTTCCAAAGATAGCATATGCAACTACTAAAGGTGGAGAAGCTAACCAATTAGCTTTTACTAAAGGATTAACCCTTCCCTCAAAATTTCTATTACCCGACAATACTGCAGAAACAGACAAATTATTTTTTTCAATTTGCTTACTAATATTTTTATCTAATGGTCCAGAATTTCCTATACAAGTAGTACATCCATAGCCAACAACATGAAAACCTAACTTCTCCAAAGGACTAATTAGTCCAGCTGCCTGCAAATAATCACTTACTACCTGACTTCCTGGAGCTAAAGAAGTTTTTACCCATGGCTTTCTTTGTAAACCCAATTTAACTGCTTTTTTTGCTAATAAACCTGCTGCTACCATAACAGATGGATTTGAAGTATTTGTGCAAGATGTTATTGCTGCAATTACCACATCTCCATTATCTAAAGATCTAGATTCATTTAAATGTTGCATACTTTCAAAATTTTTGACTTCTTTTTCTAAAAATTTAAGAGTTGCTTCACTAACTTTACCTAATTCTACTCTATCTTGAGGTCTTTTCGGACCAGCCATACTAGGTTTTATTAAAGACATATCTAAAGATATTGTATCTGAAAATATAGGATCTTTTGATTTTTCATCTCTCCACATTCCTTGTAATCTTGCATACTTCTCAACTAATTTATATTCTCTTCCAGTAAATTTAAGGTATTCACAAGTTTCTTTATCAATAGGAAAAAACCCACAAGTTGCTCCATATTCTGGAGCCATATTAGCTATAGTTGCTCTATCAGCCAAAGATAAATCTATTAATCCAGGTCCATAAAATTCAACAAACTTTCCTACTACACCTTTATTTCTTAAATTCTCAGTTACTGTTAGGACCAAATCTGTCGCTGTAACACCATCTAATAATTTACCTTCTAATTTAAAACCTATAACATCTGGAATTCTCATAGATATGGGTTGGCCAAGCATTACAGATTCAGCTTCTATTCCTCCTACTCCCCATCCTAAAACAGCTAAACCATTCACCATGGTAGTATGACTATCAGTTCCCACCAGTGTATCAGGATAAGCATAAAGTTTTTCTTTTTCTTTTTTAATCCATATTACTTTTGATAAATTTTCTAAATTTACCTGATGACAAATACCTGTCCCAGGTGGAACAACCCTAAAATTTTTAAAAGCCCTTTGTCCCCATCTTAAAAATGAATACCTTTCCTTATTTCTTAAAAATTCTAATTCTACATTTTTTTTAAAAGCTAAATCAGTTCCAAAATTATCAACCGATACTGAATGATCAATTACTAAATCAACTGGTGATAAGGGATTTATTTTAGAAACATCAACCCCAAAAGAATTTACAGCTTGTCTCATTGCCGCCAAATCTACAACAGCAGGAACCCCTGTAAAATCCTGCATTAAAACTCTAGCAGGTGAATAAGCCAAATCTATTGACTCTTGAGACTTCTCATTAGAAGAAAATAAAGCACTAATTTGTTTAGAATTTACAGACTTGCCATCGAAGTTTCTTAACAAATTCTCTAAAATAACTTTTAAGGAGAAAGGCAACCTTTCTGTTTCTCCATATATTTCACAAGCCTTTTTAAGAGAATAATAATTATAAATTTTACCTTCCAATTCAAATTTATCTTCAAAATCATTTTTAGATATGTCATTCATATTTTATAGTTCCCATCTATAAATATTAGTATTCAATTAAGACTGAATAGTTTCTAATAACTTACCATCAGATTGAAAAAGAGCAGCACAAACTCCTTGATCATCACCATCTAAAGTAATCCCATACTTTCCTGAAGCTAAACCTTTTTTATTTGGATCATAACCTCTTATCAATCTTAACATATCAAAATATGGCTCATCTAAATTTGAAAAACCTCCGCCCCACCATAATGCATCGCCTTGTGTTTCTATTGGTCTATCTTTAGAAAGTCCAGCTGATACAAATAATAAAGTTTTCTCTTCATTATATGCCAACCTTTTTAAAGAAGATAAATAACTTGAATGACCAGGATTACTATTTATTGCCTCTCTTATTTCAATAGATGCTCTAGATAAAGCAACAGCTCCATTTCTAGCAGCATTATATAATAAGTTAGATGGTATATTATAAGATTTTAATACATGGTCTAAGCCTTTGCTATACATCCATTCTACTAATTCTGAAGGATTAGGAGACATATGTAATTCTATAGACCTTTCTAATAACTCTTCAAAATATCCTCTTAAAAAAACTATATCTGATATATCAAAAAACTTATTAGACATAAATTTTGCCCTTAAATTTAATGCTAAATCTATTGCTCTGATGGAATCATTTTTATCTTCCAAATTATTTCCAATTAAATTTCCTGTAAAAACTAATCGATCCAAAGGAAGACTTTTACTAATAATCTTATTAGAAATTTTTTCTAATGAACCTGCCTTACCTCTTACAGCTCCTATAACCCAAACTCTTTTTAAGGAACCTAAATTATGAATTCTAGAATCCTGTCTGGATATTTTTTTCTCATAATCAGTATGAGCAGTTAAACTATAATTGCTCATAAAAAAAATCTCTCATTTATTAACTTGCCTTAAGGTTGTCTTCCGTTTTTTTAATAGCCTCTTCTACATCTATATTATGCACTACCACCATTTCTTTTGAAAATCTGTCTAAAGCTTTTTCATAAAGTTGTCTCTCACTATATGATTGTTCTGGGTCACCCTCTCCTCTATATAGATCTCTTAATACTTCAGCTATCAATATAGGATCTCCACTTTCTAATTTTTCTCTATATTCTTTTTCTCTTTTTGCCCACATAGTCTTTTTAATTTTAGCTTTTCCTTTTAAAGCAAGCATAGCTTTTTTCATCTTATTCTTATCAGAAATAGCCCTTAAACCTAACTCATTTAATTTTTTAATAGGAATTCTTAAAGTCATTCGATCATGTTCAAAATAAACTACTATTAACTTCACTTTTTCTTTCAAAATTATTTGTGTTTCAAAATCTATAGCCTTACCCAATCCATGTTTAGGATATACTAACCAATCCCCAATGTTATATTCCCTTGTAATCTCTGTCATAATATCTCCAAAAAATTTATTTTATACGCCAGATTTCTCAGAATAAAATTGTTCAAATTTATTTTCCATTCCTTGAAAATCATCTGCATCATCTGAAGGATCTTTTTTTTCAGTTATATTAGGCCAAATGTTAGATTGTTTAGCATTCAAGTTTATCCATTTCTCAGCTATTTCATCTGAATCTGGTAGTATAGCCTCAGCTGGACACTCTGGCTCACAAACTCCACAATCTATGCATTCATCTGGGTTTATAACAAGCATATTTTCTCCTTCATAAAAACAGTCTACAGGACATACCTCTACACAATCCGTGTATTTACATTTAATACAGTCTTCTGTAACAACATAAGTCATATTCATACCCCTTAATATTATACATAATAATTACATTTTATTTAAAATTTTTTGTTTAGCTCTTATCCTATCTCTATCATCAACATGAATTAAACCTGCAATTCTCCTAATTAACATATCTTCAGCAGCATCCAAATTACCATCAACATATGCAACTTCCCATAGCATCTCAAGCATTCTAATTTTTTTTTCTATATCCCATGAATTTTTAATTATTTTAGTAAAACCATAAAGTTGAGAAGCACTCTCTGACATATTTTTTGCTTCTTCAAAAAGAGAAATTGATTGACTATGATCTAAAGAAAATTGTTTTTGTAATAAATTCATTATTAATGATTTTTCTTTATCATCAAATATTCCATCCATAGAAGCTGCTTCACATAATATTGCAGCACAAGCCAAATGATATTCTTCACCAGACTTTTCTATTTCTATACCCTTTTTCTTAAAAATACCTTTAAAAGAAGCTAACATTCAAAACCTATAAATTAATATTTATTTTAAATATCATAAAGAATTCAACTTTATGAAACCTCTATTAGCACAATATTAGAGTATTATATATATTTTTTTAATAAATAATCTAAATCTTTGCAAGAACCGAAAAAGGAGAGTTTTTTATATGTTTGTTTTTACCTAATAAATTTGTTTTATAACAAACATTATGATTTAAAAGATATTTAGCAGGATTATTTTTATCTTTCTTAAATTTCAACAAATTTAGTATATTTTTTATTTGTTCATATGAAAGTGAATAATTTTTATCAATAATACCAATATTTTTCTTATTTAAATAAAAAATATTTTTTGACTTGCTAAGTTTTTTTAAAAACTTAGCAATATTTTCAATTAATTCTATACCATAAATATAATTACCTATTAAAACAAACTCTCTACTACTTAATAAATTTTCTGGAATATTTCTGGATTCAACTGGCTTATCAATATCTGGATAATTTAATTTTGGTTTCAATCCATTATATATTTGAAATAATTTCCAAATAAATTCAGCATTATTTTTTTTTATAGAAGTTGGATACCAAATATAAATCTCTCCGATAATTACACCTTCATTATTAAGTAATTTTTTTTCTTTTTTGTTAAGATTTTCTATTAATTCTTTAACATTTTTTATTTTAATTACTCCTAAGGACTCTCTTAACTGGTAAGCAATACCTTTCAATATACCAAAATTAAATTTATTCATAATATTAGTTAAAGGAAAAGTAATTTTGTTAATCCTTTTATTCAAAAAATCTAGAAACCTTCTTTTTAAAACTTTTTGGTCCCAATCACTTAATAAATCTATTGAATCTAAAACAATCTTTGGTTTTAATAATTTTGAACCTTTACCTAATCTAGCCATATAAACTCCATTAAAATAAATATTCAAATTTTTATCAAAACTTAATTTATTATCATTACAATCTTTAATCAACTTAACCTTTCTTGAAACCTCAAAAGATAGAAATTTTCTTATTATTCTTAAAATTTCTCTTTCATCTTCCATGTTTTTAGATACTTCATTAACAAACTTCAGTCCTTCTAATCTTCCCACATAATGACCTTCTATCTTAACTAAGTTATCATTAGATATAGAAGCTACTAAATCATTATTAACTTTCAAATGCTTTGCAAATCTAGCCATTTTATAATCAACAAATCTATCTACTAAACCCTTATGCAAAGCATCAGATAATCTATTTTCAACATATTTAGTTCTAGAAGAAAGTTCATAACTATTTTCTACCCAATCAGTCTTATTAAAAATATAATTCCAAGTTCTTACATTTGCTAAACGCTTTGCAAGCAAATCTAATTCTCCTTTAATATTATTTAAATTATCCAAATTATTTTTAGACCAGATCTCTGGTATTTCTCCATTCTCCCTTATCAATTTATATATATTTTCCAATAAATTCACATGAGAGTCATCAAAATTTTTTCCATAATCTGGAATAGAACAAACTTCCCATAATAGTTTCAAATTATTATTATCATCTAATTTGTTGGACAGTAACTTTAACAATTTTTCATCCTCAGCTTCAGGACTCATAATAAAATGAGGTTTATTTGACCGAGCGCCCAAACTCCTTATAAGCATTTTTACTGAAGAAAAATCTAAATTACTATTACGCCATAAAACAGACTTAATTTCTGGAAAAGAATGTGTTTCTATTGCATTTATCATTGACGGTGTAAATGCATCACAACCTAAAGTGCTTCCAAAAGTTCCATCTTTTTTATATCTTCCTGCTCTACCTGCAACTTGTGCTACTTCAGAAAATGTCAAAGATCTTGTCATTTTGCCATCAAATTTTGTTAGCCTTGCAAAGGCTACATGACTTATATCCATATTTAAACCCATTCCTATCGCATCAGTAGCTACTAAATAATCTACTTCTCCAGATTCATATAATTCAACCTGGGCATTTCTTGTTTTAGGACTTAACGCTCCTAGAACCACTGCTGTACCTCCATGTCTTCTTTTTAGCAATTCCGCAATTTCATAAACTTCATTAACAGAAAAAGTTACTATAGCTGATCTTGGAGGCATTCTAGATAGCTTTAAATCTCCTAAATATTCAATATTAGAAAATCGTTTCATTTTTTTTATAAAAATATGTGAAAATATTTTTTTTAATAAAATTTCTAAATTTTCAGAGCCTAATAATATAGTTTCTATTTTTCCTCTAATATTTAATAATTTATCAGTAAAAACATGACCTCTTTCACTATGTGCCGAAAGTTGTACTTCATCAATAGCAACAAAATCTACACTTAAATTTTTAGGCATTGCCTCTACAGTACATACAAAATATTTTGCTGTATGAGGAATTATTCTTTCTTCACCAGTTATTAAAGCAATATTTAAAATACCTTTTTTTATAACTAGCTTATCATAAATTTCTCTAGCCAAAAGTCTTAATGGACAACCAATCATGCCTGACTTATATTTTAGCATCTGTTCTATAGCATAATGCGTCTTACCTGTATTGGTGGGGCCCAAAACAGCCGTAATATTATCCGTATATAATTGTTTATAGTTTTTATGTTTCAAATTATGATAAAGCATTTTAAAATCTATATCCTAATTTATAGTAACATTATCTATGCAATAGAAAACAAATAAACTAAAATTATTTTTAAATTTATTAAATTAATAAAATAGGTAATTTATGGATAAATTATACCCTCAACTAGAGCCTTACGATTTTGGTCTTTTAGACGTAGGACATAAACACAAAATTTATTGGGAAAAACTAGGAAAAGAAAATGGAATACCTGTCCTCGTTTTACATGGAGGACCAGGCGCAGGAGGTAACAAATCATTAAGACAATTTTTTGATCCTAACTATTATAATATAATAATATTTGATCAAAGAGGGTGTGGCAGATCAATTCCTTCAGGCAGCATAGAAAACAACACTACGCAACACTTGATAGAAGATATAGAAAAACTAAGAACTTTTCTTAAGATTAAAAAATGGATAATATTTGGAGGTAGTTGGGGTTCTTCTTTAGCTCTAGTATATTCACAAAAACATCCTGAAAAAATTTTAAATATAATTTTAAGAGGTATATTTTTATGCAGAAAACATGAAATTGACTGGTTTTTATATGGAATGAAGAATATTTTTCCTGATTATTGGAAAAGATTTGCAAATTTTCTTCCAAAAAATGAACGAACAGACTTATTAAAATCTTATTATAAAAGACTAACAAGCAAAGACCTAAGTACATGTGTCGAAGCAGGATTATCTTGGGCAAAGTATGAAGCTAACTGCTCAACTTATTTACCAAATGGATCTGTAACAGAAGAGTTTTTAGATACCGAAATGGCTATTAACCTTGCTCGTATTGAAGCTCATTATTTCATAAATAATTTATTTTTAAATGAAAACCAGTTATTAAATAATATTAAAAAAATAGATAATATTAAAGGATATATAATACAAGGAAGGTATGATGTAATTTGTCCTCCTCAAAGCGCTTACGAATTATCAAAAGCATGGACAAAATCTGAAATAAAAATTGTAGAAAAAGCTGGTCATAGCTCTTTAGAACCAAAAATTAAAAACGCAATTCTACAAACTATGGAAAATATTAAAAAAAAGGACGAATTTAATGAACATAGAGAATTTTAAGAAAGAAATTCGAAGTATAAATTTAAAAAATAAATACATTTTAAATTTTAACCTTAAATTAAAAAATAATTTTGAAGAAGATAAAAAGTATTTTAGTAATTTATGGAAAGAATATATAAAAGAAAACAATGCCTTACAAAAAAAGAATAATAAAAAAAAATTAAGAAAAATAATTGAAATAACAAAAAAGATATTTTTACAGAAATATTCAGATCACATATACAATTTAGTTACAAACAATCAAAAAAAATATATTGGTATTGATGAATTAGTTTTTTCTGTTAACAAATTTGTTCCTTATCTTACCCCTTCAAAAGAAGAACTTAAGACGGAAAATAAAAAAATGTTAAAAGATAAAGACGGAATAGAAACAGATCAAGGCTTACTTCTATCATCAATTTTATCTCATAAAAAAGAAGGAAATCACTTATGTCATACTATGTTATTACCCAGCAAATTAGCTATAGAAAATAAAGAAAGGTTTATTAAAACGGGGAAAGCTCAATTTGATGGTGCTAGTGTAGAAAAATTTGATAAACATGCTGTGGTTACTCTTGAAAATGAACATTTTTTAAACGCTGAAGATGAAAGAACACTTCTTCCTTTAGAAGCAGCTATTGATCTTGCAATTATGGATAAAGACACAGAAATATGTGTTTTAAGAGGAGAAACTGTTAAACACCCTAAGTATAAAGGAAAAAGGACTTTTGGAGCCGGAATAAATTTAACTCATCTATATCAAGGAAAAATTTCATTCCTTTGGTACATAAAAAGAGATATGGGAGCAGTAAATAAAGTTTTTCGAGGAATTGCTTCAAAAATAACTAATCCTGAAAATAACCTTTTTCCTCCTAAAGAAAAACTATGGATAGCAACTTTAGATACTTTCGCTATTGGAGGAGGGTGTCAATACCTCTTAGTCATGGACCATATAATAGCTGAAGAAGGAAGTTATATGACTTTGCCAGCTAGAAAAGAAGGTATTATTCCAGGTATGGCAAATCTAAGACTATGGAGATTTACTGGTGACAGAATAGCACGACAAGCAATTCAAAATGGATTAACCATTAAATCTAATTCTCCAGAAGGAAAATTAATATGTGATGAAATAGTTAAAAAAGACTCTATGGATAAAACTCTTTTGAACACTATTACTACTTATACAAATTCGGGTGTAGTAGGATCTGCAAGTAATAGAAGGGCTATTAGAATAGGGCAAGAACCTCTTGATATCTTTAGAAAATATATGAGTGCCTATTGTCACGACCAAGCCCACTGTCACTTTAGTGAGGCTCTAATTAAAAATCTTGAAAACTATTGGAATGCAGCCTCTAGGCCACTAAAATAAATTTATGACAAACAATTTAAACAAATTAATAAATAAATCTAATAATATTGTTGTTTTCACAGGAGCTGGAATAAGTACAGAATCAGGAATACCAGATTTTAGAAGTCCAGGAGGCATTTGGACTAAAATGCAACCAATAATGTTTCAAGATTTCATTTCATCTGAAAAATGGCAACTAGAATCATGGAGACGTAAATTTGAAATAGATAAAGATATTATTATTGCAAAACCAAATATAGGACACAAAATTATAGCAAAACTTTATAGGAAAAATAAGATTAGTTATGTAATTACCCAAAATATAGATAACCTACACCATGATTCTGGCATACCTAATAATAAAATTATTGAACTACATGGAAATGGCACTTATGCCAAATGTCTAAATTGTGAAAAACGTTATGAATTAAATTATATAAAAAAATTTTTAGAAGAAGACAATAACAATTATAAATATCCTCCTAAATGTAAAGAATGTAGTGGCATAATAAAATCTGCAACTATTTCTTTCGGACAACCTATGCCGCAAAAAGAAATGAAAATTGCAGAAAAAGAATCGATTGATTGTGATTTATTTATTGCTATTGGAACATCTTTAAAAGTATACCCTGCCGCAAGTCTACCAATCATTGCTAAAAATAATGGAGCAGAATTAGTTATAATAAATAGAGAAGAGACAGAACTAGACTCTATAGCAAATTTAGTTGTCAATGATGAAATTGGAAAAACTTTATCAAGCTTAAAAATATAAGCTTAACTGAAAAACTCTTTTAGTATAAAATATTTTTACTAAATAAACCTATTATTAGAAAGTGAAAGAATTGAAAAAAAATACAAACTCAAAAATTAGATCCAGTAAAGTAGTTGAATTAAAAAATGCTGTCAAATTTATTAAAAAAGGGAGCACTATTGCAATAGGTGGCTTTGCAATATACCAAAGACCTATGGCTTTCATAAGAGAAATTATTAGACAAAAAATTAATAATTTAAAAATTATTGGGGTTACTAATAGTATTGATGCAGATATTCTAATAGGAACTAATAATTTAAAATCTATAGAAACTAGCTATGTAGGTTTTGAAAAATATGGTTTAGCACCAAACTTTCGAAAATATAGTGAAAAAGGAAAAATTCAAATATTAGATTACCCTGAATTAATCTGCATTGACCGTTTTCGCGCAAGTCAAGAAAACTTAGATTTTTGGCCAGCTAAAGGTTTAGGAGGAACTGATATAGTAAAATTAAATAAAAAAATAAAAAAATTTAATTGTCCTATTTCAAAAAAGACACTTCATGCAATTCCCGCAGCAAAACCTGATGTAGTCCTAATACACGCCTTAGCAGCAGATGAATTTGGAAACATTATTGTACCAAGTTACAAAAATATGGCTCAAAGCTTAGATATATTATTATCTCGCTGTTGTGAAAATAATCTCGTTACTGTTGAAAAAATAGTCAGTAATAATTTTATAAAAAAACATCCAAATTTAATAGAAATTCCAAATCATAGGGTTAAAACTATATCTTTAGCACCTTTTGGAGCTCATCCAACTTCTATGCTAGGAAAATATTCTGATGATGAAAAACATTGGAAGAAATATATTAAAGCAACTAAAAATGAAAAATCCTTTAAACAATATATAAACAAATATATATCTTTACCAAAAAATAATAATGATTACTTAAATAAAATAGGCGGATCTCATTTATCTTCACTAATACAAGTGGACGTGCAGAAATGAATACAAACTATACCTTAAATGAACTTTTAGTTGTAAACTTATCTAAAGAATTTAATAATGGAGAAGTAGGTTTTACAGGTTTAGCTACTGGAAAACGAGCAGCCTTATATATAACAGCCATACCTTTAGTTGCTATGGAATTAGCAAGACGTACACATGCCCCAGATTTAAATATTATTTTTGCTGGTTGGATTCAAAATCCTGATCTATCTAAATTTTCACATCTACCTGATGCAGAATATGATGAAACTTTAAGAGATATACCTTGCGAAGGGCAATACCTAACATACCCCTACCCATACAGTTTTAGAAGAGGCAGTATTAGTTTTGGTTTTGGATCAGGAGTTCAACTAGATAAACAAGGTAATATAAACAGTGTTTGTATTGGAAATCATAAAAAACCAAAGGTAAGAATGGTAGGGCCAATTTTTCTTCCAGAACACTTTTCAATGTTTGGAAGAGAGTATGTAATGATGCCTCATCATGAAAGAAGAACATTTATTAATAAAGTCGACTATGTATCTGGAGTGGGATACCCAGGTGGTTTAAAAGGAAGGAAAAAATTAGGATTGCCTAGGGGAGGGCCCGAATTAGTTATAACCCCTAAATGCATTTTTGAATTTAACAAAAATAAAGGTTTTATAAAAGTTAAATCAATACACCCAGGTGTTAGTATTAAAGACTTGAAAGATTCTACAGGTTTTGAATTAGGTTCTTTAGATAATGTTAAAACAACTGAAATTCCCAATATTCACAATCTTAAAATTATTCGTGAAGATATAGACCCGCATGGGGTACTTCTTGGAAAGAAATAATGTTTGAAACGCAAAAATTCGATCCTCCTATTTTATTCACTAAGTAAAATCTTGTCTTAAATAAAAAAGTTTTAAACGAAAGAAATATTGCCTTGTTAATTCTTCTACCTTTTCTATTTCTGTAACAGACATGTTTTTCATAAGCTTATCTTCATTTCCCATTTCTAATTTCAAACCTTGATGAACAGCAATATTTAACCATATATGAGAAAAAAATTTATTTTTTTTAATACCTTCCCCTTCATAATACAGTTCACCTAATTTTTCTTGAGCAATACTATTTCCTCCTTCAGCAGCAAAACGCAACCACTTAAACCCTTCTTTATAATTTTTTTTAACACCAGTTCCATAGATATACATTAAGCCTAAATTACCTCTAGCCATTGAATAGCCTTTTATAGAAGCTTCTTTATACCACTTGATAGCTTTTTTATAATCTTGAACTGCTCCTCTTCCAGTATGATACATGACGGCCAAATCATATTGAGCCATAATTACTCCTTGTTCAGCAGCTAGTAGATACCAATTTAAGGCCTGTTCTTTTGCAGTCAAATTAGTATTATCATCTACTTCTGTCGTACCTAACTTTGTATATACCAAAGCTAGGCTATATTGAACACGTGCATCACCTTCTTCAGCAAGTGGTTTCCATTCTTTAATAGCTTTAAGAAAATCTCCTGATCTGGCTGCGGCTAATCCTTTTTCATAATCTGCTGTATATGAGTTTGAAATTAGCCCAGAACAAATAAACAAGAAAAGTAAAAATTCTTTATACATATAAGCAGTTTATTAAAAAACGGTAAAAAAATATATATAAAAATAGCATGATAGATATAAAAATACTCTTTAAATAAAACGTTTAAAAAACATAAAAATAAATATTTTTTAATGGTGGGAACGAGAGGATTCGAACCTCCGACCTATTGATTAGGAATCAATTGCTCTATCCAGCTGAGCTACGTCCCCGTGCTTTCCAAATGCACCTTCGTTCCCACTTCAGATTATTTATATAATAAAAGAAACTTTATAAAAATCTATTTTATTATATCAAATTTATTTGTCTTAAATTAGTGGTTGTATAGATTTTATCCATAAAGTATAATTAGACCTCTGAATAATAAAATAGTTTTTAAAAGGAGTTTAAAATGAGTCCAGTTACCTATGAACTTAAAGAGAATATTGGCATTATTACTGTTAACAATCCTCCTGTAAATGCTTTATCTCAAGCCGTAAGAGCAGGATTAGCGGACTGTCTAGAACAAGGCAAAAATGATAGCAATGCAAAAGTTTTAATTGTAACTGGAGGAGGAAGAACCTTTATGGCTGGAGCAGATATTTCCGAATTCGGAAAGCCTGCAAAAAGCCCGGACCTGAATTCTGTAATAAATGCATACGAAGATTCACCGAAACCTATAATTGCTGCTTTGCATGGAACTCCATTAGGGGGGGGATTAGAAGTTTCAATGGCATGTCACTATAGAGTTGCAAATTCTAAAACCATGCTTGGTCTACCAGAAGTTAAATTAGGACTTCTGCCAGGTGCTGGGGGAACCCAAAGATTACCAAGGTTAGTTGGCCCAGAATTAGCACTCGAAATGATTACTAGTGGAAATCCTGTCCCTGCAAACAAAGCCCTTGAAGAAGGTTTAGTAGAAGAAGTTTACGAAGTAAACAGCCATGAAGAATTAATTGAAAAAACCATAACCTTCGCTCAAAAAATAATTACTAATAATACTCATCCAAAATCTAAAGATAGAAATGAAAAAATTTCAAACATATCAAGTGATATTTTTGAAAATGCAATAAAAAGAATCACCCCAAAACTTAGAGGACGAGAAGGTCCTTTAAGATGTATAGAAGCAGTAAGAGGAGCAGTAGATTTAAATTTTGAAGAAGGCCTTAAAAATGAAAGGGCCCTATTCCAAATATGCCATGACTCAAATGAGTCTGCCGCTTTAATACACTCTTTCTTTTCAGAAAGAATGGCAAATAAAATTCCAGGTTTAAATAAAGAAACCCCTCTAAGACCAATAAATAATGCAGTAGTAATAGGATGTGGAACCATGGGTGGAGGCATCGCAATGAGTTTTGTAAATGCAGGAATACCTGTAAGTGTAATAGAAACCAATCAAGAATTTTTAGATAAAGGCATGAATGTCATAAAAAAGAATTATTCTGCGACTGTTTCAAAAGGCAGACTATCTCAACAAAATATGGATAAAAGAATAAGTTTATTAAATGCAACTCTAGACTGGGATGTTATAAAAGATGCAGATATTATTATAGAAGCTGTATTTGAAGAAATGGATATTAAAAAAGAGATATTTAGTAAAATAGATTCTTTAGCTAAAGAAGGAGCAATTTTAGCTTCTAATACCTCTACTCTTGATATCGACGAAATAGCTAGTGCAACTAAAAGACCAACAGAAGTGGTTGGTACACATTTTTTTAGTCCTGCAAATGTCATGCGCCTTTTAGAAATAGTAAGAGGCAGTGAAACTAGTCTAGATATACTAGCAACTTTAATGAGCCTTGCTAAAAAAATAAAGAAGGTTGGAATTATAGCAGGAAATTGTGATGGTTTTATTGGCAATAGGATGTTTCACCAATACGTTATGCAAGCGCATCTTTTAGTTGAAGAAGGAGCTACTCCAGAACAAGTAGATTCAGTTGCAGAAAATTGGGGTTGGGCTATGGGTCCTTTTGCAGTAAATGATTTAGCTGGGAATGATGTTGGATGGCTTATAAGAAAGCGTCATAAAGCAGAAAATTATTATGAGGGGAAAAAATATGCTTCTACCGTAGCAGATAGACTTTGTGAATTAGGAAGATTTGGTCAAAAAGTTGGTAAAGGATTTTACAAATATGATCCTCAAACTAGAAAAAGAGAATCTGATCCAGAGGTTCTTAAAATTATTGAAGAAGTCCGAAGAGAAAAAGGTATAAACCCTAGAGAAATTTCTGATGATGAAATTTTATCTCGTCTTCACGGTGCCCTTATTAATGAAGGAACTCTAATATTAGAAGAAGGTCATGCGTTCAGGGCATCAGACATAGATGTTTGTTATGTAAATGGATATGGTTTTCCTGCACATAGAGGAGGGCCTATGTGGCAAGCTGATAAAATAGGTTTAGATAAAATAAATAAAGAAATTGATTCTCATAGAAATGCAGACAACTTGTCTTGGCCAGAATCTAATCTCTTGAAAAAATTAGAACAATCAAATGAAAAACTTGGGTCTTTTATTCCAAATACTAGTGACCCAAAAAAAAGAAATTAAAATAAAGGAGAAAAAAAATGAAAGAAGCCGTAATAGTATCAACAGCAAGAACTCCAATAGGTAAAGCCTACAGAGGAGCTTTTAATAATACACATGGAGCAGTTTTAGGAGCACATGCTATAAAACATGCAATGGAGAAAACCAATATTGATCCTCAAGAAGTAGAAGATGTAATCATGGGATGTGGAACTCCAGAAGGCGCAACTGGTGTAAACATTGCAAGACAATGTGCTATTCGTGCAGGAATGCCAGTATCTACAGCAGGAGTAACTGTAAATAGATTTTGTTCTTCAGGTTTACAAACCATTGCAATGGCCGCTCAAAGAGTTATTGTCGATAATGTTCCAATAACAATAGGTGGCGGACTAGAATCAATCAGTTTAGTTCAAAATGATCATTCTAACAAGCATCATATTCATGAAGATTGGATATTAAAAAATAAACCTGAACTTTATATGACTATGCTTGAAACTGCAGAAGTAGTTGCAAAGAGATATAATATTACTAGAGAACAAATGGATGAATATGGTCTTCAAAGTCAGATGAGAACTGCAGCAGGACAACAAGCTGGAAAATTTGATGATGAAATAGTTCCATTAAAAACAACTAAATTAGTTCAAGATAAAGAAAGTGGAATAATTTCAGAAGTAGAAGTAACTCTTGAACAAGATGAAGGTGTAAGAGCTGATACAAATATAGAAGGATTAGCTAGTTTAAAAGCAGTATTAGGAGAAGACAAAACTATTACAGCAGGCAATGCTAGTCAATTATCTGATGGTGCTTCTGCGTGTGTAGTAATGGATTCAAAACTTGCTGAGAAAAGAAATATTGAACCATTAGGAACATTTAAAGGTTTAGCTGTAAGTGGTCTAGAGCCTGATGAAATGGGGATAGGACCAGTATATGCAATTCCAAGGCTACTTGAAAGAAATAATCTTACAATGGATGATATTGATTTATGGGAATTAAACGAAGCTTTTGCCGTACAAGTAATCTACTGTAGAGATAAATTAGGAATTCCTAATGACAAATTAAATGTTAACGGAGGTTCCATTGCCGTAGGTCACCCATATGGTATGTCTGGATCTCGTTTGGTTGGACATGCTCTTATTGAAGGCAGAAGAAGAAAAGCTAAATATGTTGTGGTAACAATGTGCATAGGTGGTGGGCAAGGGGCTGCTGGCTTATTTGAAGTCAATCCATCAAGTTAATTTAAAACATCATTATAGCCTCATACTCCCTTTTTAGTATGAGGTTATTTTTTTTATCCAGAAATTGTTATTCCTCCATCCATAACTATTTTTTGTCCTGTAATAAAATCTCCCGATGAAGAAGCTAACATAACTGCAGCACCTGCAACTTCGTCCGTTTTACCTATTCTCTTTAAAGGAGCAGTAGCTTCTACTTTAGCTAAAGTGTCTGGATTTTCCCATAAAGCTCTAGCAAAATCTGTTTTAATTATTCCAGGACATAGTGCATTAACTGTAATATTTTTTGGCCCCCATTCTACGGCAAGCGATCTAACTAACCCTAAATCAGCAGTTTTAGAAATAGAATAAGCACCTAATACAGAACTTCCTTGAATTCCTGCAATTGAAGAAATTATTATTACCTTTCCTCCTCCTGATTCTGCCATTTTTGGCAAAACCATATTTGATAACCATAAATTTGATTTTACATTGTTATTCATAACTTTTTCAAATGCTTCATCTGTAATATTGGCTAAAGGGCCATAATATGGATTAGAAGCTGCATTAAGAACTAAAATATCTATCTTTCCAAAATTTTTATAAGCTGCATCACTTAAATTTTTCAATTCCTCTTTACTACTAATATTACACTCATGTGCTACAGCTTCCCCTCCTAAAGAAATTATTTCTTTTACTACCTCATTACATGCATCTATTTTTCTACTTGATACCATAGTTTTAGCCCCATATTGAGCCATTCTTATAGCTATTGCCTTCCCAATACCTCTACTAGAACCAGTAATAACGGCCGTTTTTCCTGTTAAATCAAATAATGGGTTATCTTGCATTTTAGTTCCTTTCCGCTTAATTTATAAAACTAATAATTTTACATTAGCAATACATTATATTTTTTATTTTCAAAAGTGTAAAATAGAAAAATTTATAAACTTTAGCTATAATAATTTGGACAATTCTTTAATTATATCTTCTACATCTACACTATGAGAAAAATGTTTAAGATAGCTACCATCTTTATCCATCAGATATATAAATGCGGAATGATCTATCGAATAACCAAATTCAGAATCACTTAATTCTATTTTTTTCCTATAAACTCTCCAATTATTTGCAACTTCATTTATTTGTTCCACACTTCCAGACAAACCTATAATACTTGGGTTAAACAAGTTAACAAATTCTGAAATTTTTTTATAATCATCTCTTTCAGGATCTAATGTTACAAATACCACATTAAATTTACTTTTATCTTCTTTCAAATCGTCTAGCACACCACTCATAACTGATAAGCCATAAGGACAAATATCTGGACAAGAAGCAAAACCAAAAAATATCAATAAGGGCTTACCTAAAAAAAATTTCTCCGTATATATTTTTCCTTCTGCTCCTAATAGTTCAAAAGAACCTCCTATAGAAGTTTCTTCATTATTTGAAACTTGCCTGCTATCCTTTTGTAAATAAAAAATATAATAAAGAAAAAAAGCAACTAATAAAACTAATGATACTTTTAAACCTCTAGCTAAACCTTTTATAATGGCTACCTTCAACTTTAAAGCCTATCGTAAAAATTATTACTATTCGAAATAACTTTAGGTAATAAATTTATAAATCTAACTCTACAAACTCCATCAGAAAAATCGAAACGACTTACAGCTAAATTATCTATCCAAAAAGGTAGCGTTACTATAGGGTTTGTATTTAAAGCATAACCAATAGCTGCCTTTATAGGTCCGCCATGAGAAAAAATGACTACATCTCCATTTTTTTTCCTTTCTTTTATCTTATTAATTCCCTTTGATACTCTTTCAAATAAATTATTATAACTCTCTCCATTTGGAGGAACATAATTAGGAGATACTAACCACGTAGGATGAAAAATTCCTAATTCTTTAGTTAGTTCTTCCAACTTCTCATATTTCATGCCTTGCCATTCTCCTAAATTCTGTTCTCCAAAATTTCTATCCATTTCATATTCTTTATAACTAAAACCTTCTTTGATCGTAGCTTCCATAGTCTTAATCGTTCGTTTAAGATGAGAAGAATAAACTCCAGCATTTTTTGGTAAGATTTTAGCTAAAATTTTAAATGATTCTATATCTGATACATCACAATCAACATCATTATTTCCATAACAACAACCATTATTTCCTATAACAGTTGCATGCCTTACCCACCAAAACCTTAATTCAGACAATTTTTTCTCCATTTAATTATTGTATAATAAATATTTTTATTTAAGAAAACGAAAATAAGATTAAACCAACTATTAGAAAAAAGTAAATTAAATTTATTAAACAGTTTAATACTACTTTAAATTATTTTTATATTTTATATAAATAGGAATTAAAGAAAGAATCGATAAGCCAACAAGACCAATAATTATTTCATATGAAACTAAATTCTTAATATGTATTAAATTTCCTGACATAAATGCATCACTAGCGCCTGAACCCAATAAAGAATATATAATTGTAGCAGGTATTATACCTAAAAAAGTAGTGACTATGTATGTAAATAATCTTACATCTAATAAAGCAGGAGCAATATTTACAAAAACAAATGGAAATAAGGGCATTAAACGCATAAATAAAAGATAATTAAAAGCATTGTCTCTAATATTTTTTTCAAAACTAGAAAACATTCCTTTATCATTTTTTATTTTTCTATTTAAATATTTTCCAAAAATACTTTTAGAAAATACAAATA
>TARA_B100000686_G_scaffold241769_1_pt1 | contig 28637 bp, 27 predicted proteins | sample TARA_B100000686 | Tara Oceans TARA_B100000686 (sample SAMEA2622733) | marine metagenome | biome: marine biome (ENVO:00000447); feature: marine epipelagic mixed layer (ENVO:xxxxxxxxx); material: "saline water (ENVO:00002010), including plankton (ENVO:xxxxxxxx)" | depth 150 m | reverse complement strand
GCTGCTGAAGCACCAGCCGAAGAAGCTCCAGCCGAAGAAGCTGCTGAAGAAGTAACTAAAGAAGATTCTGACGACAAAGGCTCTGAATCTGAAGAAAAAGCTGATAAATAAAATTCATAGATATGCAAGGTCTGTCTGAAGACCAAAGAATATCCTTAGGTGTTCTTGGAAAACCCTTTGGAATAAAAGGTTATATATCAGTCCATTATTATGGAGAACAAGAAAATATTAAAAATTTTACTAAACTATATGTAGGGAATGATAGACATCTAGAAATACAAGATATTTTGATAAGAAATAAAAAAATATCTATTAAATTTAAAGATATAGATAACAGGACTGAAGTTGAATTATTAAAAAATAAAGAAATATCTGTCTTGGAAACCGAACTACCAAATTTGGAGAAAGGAGAATTTTATTGGTTTCAACTAGAAGGCTTGAAGGTAATAAATGAACAAAGTGAAATCCTTGGAGAAATAAACCACATGATTAAGACTGGTACTAATGATGTGATGGTTGTCAGACCTTCAAAAGAAAGTATTGATGCTCAAGAAAGGTTAATTCCCTTCCTAAAAAAGGAAATTGTTATTACGGTAGATTTAATAAATAAGGAAGTTTTTGTAAAGTGGCCAAAAGATTTCTAAATTAGAACCATGCATTTTGATGTAATTACTATTTTTCCTGATCTTATAGAAAGCTCATTTGATCACGGAATTACAGCTAAAGCTTTAAAAAATAAAAAAGTATCTTTAAAAACCTTAAATCCTAGAGATTTTTCCAATGATAAAAATGGAAAAGTAGATGATCGTCCTTATGGAGGAGGGCCAGGAATGATTATGGAATCAGAACCCATGATCAAAGCTATTCAAGCTGCGAAAAGCAATTCTAAAAACCCTTATACAATTTTTATGTCTCCTCAAGGAAGTATATATGATCAAAATAAGGCCAAAGAGTTATCTAAAAAAGAACATTTAATAATTGTTTGCGGTAGATATGAGGGAGTAGACCAAAGAATCATTGATACCGAGATTGATGAAGAGTGCTCAGTTGGAAATTATGTGTTGAGTGGTGGAGAGTTACCAGCACTGCTTGTAATGGATTCAGTTTCTAGGACTATTCAAGGTGTACTAGGCGACCCAGATTCAGAAAAACTAGATACTTTTAGTAATGGTTTACTCAAACATCCTCAATATACTAGACCTGAAATAAATCCTTACGGTAAAGTACCAGATGTTCTTTTAAGCGGTGATCACGAAACCATAAGAAAATGGCAGCTTAAGCAATCCCTTCTAAAGACTAAGAAAAATAGACCAGATCTTATAGAAAATAGATCTTTTAATGATGAAGAGCAAGAGCTTTTAGAAGAAATTATGCGTGAAGAACAAGCTTAATCTGGTAGAATGGGCGCCCCAAAAATACCCTAATAACAAAAAAGTCTAATGAGTAAGAATAAATATATACAACAAGTAGAGTCAGGAAGAATTAGAGATGACATTCCCAAGTTCTCTCAAGGAGATACGGTTGTAGTTCAAGTCAGAGTAGTTGAAGGCTCTAGAGAAAGGTTACAGCCTTTTGAAGGTGTTGTTATAGGGATTAAAAATAGGGGGCTAGGATCTGCATTTACTGTTAGAAAAATTTCTAATGGAGTTGGAGTTGAAAGAACTTTCCAAACGCATAGCCCACTAATTGGTAGTATTAAAGTAAAGCGTAAAGGGGATGTTAGACAAGCTAAACTTTACTACTTAAGGAAATTAACAGGAAGAGCAGCAAGAATTAAAGAGAAGCTAGATAAGTAACTCTTTTCGCTGTTAATTTCATGGTCAGCGCAAACATCTCATCAGATAGACTGATAGATGGATTTATAGATTCTATTTGGTTAGAAAAAGGGTTAAGTCAAAATACTCTAAATGCTTATAGACAAGACCTAACAAGTTTTGATAATTGGCTAAAACCTACAAGTCTTGAGAAGGCAGACAAAATTTCCTTACTTGATTATTTAGCCTTTAGATTAAAAGAAGGTTACAGCAGTCGATCTACCGCCAGATCTCTTTCTAGTTTAAGGGCCTTTTACTCTTATCTAATTACCAAGTCATTAATAAAAGAGAATCCTACTGCAAAAATTCAAAGCCCTAAACTAGGTCATAGCCTTCCAAAAGTTTTGTCTGAAGAAGAAGTTGAAAAATTAATTAGTTCTCCAAACACAAAAGAACCACTGGGTTTAAGAGATAGGGCAATGCTTGAACTTCTATATGCTTGTGGTTTAAGAATTTCAGAACTAATTAATTTAGATTTATTAAATCTAAATATAAGGCAAGGAGTAGTTAAAGTTATTGGTAAGGGAGGAAAAGAAAGATTGGTACCCATGGGCGAACAAGCATTAGATTGGATTTCTGATTATTTAGCTTATGGGAGGGATCAGCTTGTTATAGAAAGCAAAAAGAGCTCTCTTCTTTTCTTAAGTAAAAGAGGCACTGGAATGACTAGACAGACTTTTTGGTACAGAATAAAACATTATGCTAATAAATCTGGTGTAGATGAAACCTTGTCTCCCCATACCCTTAGGCATGCCTTTGCTACTCATTTAATTAATCATGGTGCAGATTTAAGAACTGTGCAGTTATTATTAGGGCATACTAGTCTCTCTACCACTCAGATATATACTGAAGTAGCAAGACACAGAATGAAGGAACTTCATAAAGAGCACCACCCAAGAGGATAGTTATGAAATCTTTTAACCTTTTAATGTCAGCAATAGTAATTACTTTCCTGTCCTTTGGTTGCTCTGAAACAATAGGTGATCAAGTTCAAGATGATTTGTCTTTTCTCGAATTAGAAAGAAAATTAAATAGTCTCCTTCCAGAAGATGTCATAGTTAAATCAATTGAAGAAACTGATATAGAAGGTTACCTTGAGGTTTCATTAGAAGGGATGGAGTCATTTTTTGTTTCAGAAAATGGAAAATTTATTATTTCTGGAGATATCTTTGAAATTACTAGTGAAGGTTTAATAAACAGATCTGAAGTAAGAAGAAGTGCCTATAGAAAGAAAATAGTTAATGATTTAGATTCCTCAGAATTCATAACATTTCGACCTAATGCGGTACGACATTCTATTTTTGTTTTTACTGATGTTGACTGTGGATATTGTAGGCAGTTTCATGCCCAGATGGCCGAGTATTTAGAGTTAGGTATCAAGGTTAATTATTTAGCTTTTCCTAGAGCTGGTGCTAATTCAGATTCTTATAAAAGAATAGCTTCTGCTTGGTGCTCAAAAGATCCCAATAACGCTATAACAGAGCTCAAATTAGGTAATGAAATTAAAGAAAACGTTTGCTTAGACAATCCAGTTATTAAACATTTTGATTTAGGAAATAGTCTGGGGGTTACTGGAACTCCCTCAATTATTACTTCTGAAGGTAAACTTATACCTGGATACATCCCAGCTGAAAATCTTATTGGATTATTAGAAAGCTAAAAATTAGAATCAAGTAATTATGGATACAGACTTTCCTAGAGTAAATAAATTACCCCCATATGTTTTTGACAAGATTCAAAAACTAAAGATGGAAGCAAGGCATCGAGGTGAAGACATAATTGATTTTGGAATGGGAAATCCTGATCAGCCTACTCCATCTCCTATTGTAGAAAAATTAAGAGAATCTTCTCTTAAGTCTTCTACGCATAGGTATTCACAATCAAAAGGTATTCCTAGGTTAAGAAAATCAATATGTGATTGGTATGAAAGAAGATTTTCGGTTGAATTAGACCCTGAATTGGAAGCAGTAGTAACTATGGGCTCCAAAGAAGGGATAGGTCATCTAGCTTTAGCTACTCTTGATAAAGGAGATGCAGTTTTAGTTCCTAATCCTTCTTATCCTATACACCCATATGGGTTTGTTATAGCAGGAGCAGATATTAGACATGTGCCTATAGGTGGTAATGTAGATTTTTTCTTAGAGCTTAATGATGCGATTAAAAATACTTTCCCCAAACCAAAAATGCTGGTCCTTAACTTTCCCAGTAATCCAACAACTCAATGTGTTGATATTGATTTTTTCAAAAAAATTGTAGATATGGCTCTAGAAAATAATATTTGGGTCATTCAAGATTTAGCTTATGCTGATATCTGCTTTGATGGGTATAAAGCACCTTCAATACTCCAAGTAGAAGGAGCTAAAGAAGTCGCAGTAGAATTTTTCTCGTTGTCTAAGAGCTATAATATGCCGGGCTGGAGAGTAGGTTTTTGCTGTGGGAACCAAGAGCTTTTAGCTGCTCTATCTAGAATAAAATCTTATTTTGATTATGGCTTATTTACCCCTATACAGGTAGCTGCCATAAAGGCTCTTGATGAATGTGATAATTACGTTAAGGAGATTACTGAAATTTACCAATCTAGAAGGGATGCCTTGGTTGAAGGGTTAAATAATGCAGGTTGGTACACAGAATACCCCAAAGCTTCTATGTTTGTTTGGTCAAAAATTCCAGATTCTTATATAGATCTAGGTTCTCTTGAGTTTAGTAAGCAATTATTAACTGAAGCTAAAGTTGCAATATCACCTGGTATAGGTTTTGGAGAATATGGCGAAGGTTATGTAAGATTTTCATTAATAGAAAATGAACACAGAATAAAACAGGCCGTAAGAAATATTAAACAGTTTTTAGTATCTCAAGAAAAAATTCATTTTATAAGGTAGCTAAATGCAAACATTAAGAGTAGGCCTCTGCGGAGTTGGGAATGTCGGAAGCGCTGTTTTAAAAACTTTAATGAATTCATCAAAGCTTTTAGAAGTTCAAGGAGGTGTTAACTTTGAATTAGTACAAGTAGGAGCGAGAAAAGGAAAGAAGGTAGTTCCTTTTGAAGATGTAAACGTAACAGTTAATTTAATGGAGGTTGCCACTAACCCAGAGGTAGATGTTTTAGTTGAGGTAGTAGGGGGAGTTGAGTTCGCCTATGAATTGGTCTCAACAGCTCTAAAGCAAGGAAAGCATGTTGTAACGGCTAACAAAGCTCTTTTAGCTAGTCATGGGAATGAATTATTTTTATTGGCTAAAGAACATAATGTAGAAATAGGCTTTGAGGCATCTGTTGCTGGAGGAACCCCTGTTATAAAGGCTTTAAGAGAAGGTTTAGTTGCAAATAAGGTGAATTGGTTTGCAGGTATATTGAATGGAACAAGTAACTATATTCTTACAGAAATGGAGCTAAATGAATCAACCTTTGACTCAGCTTTAAAAAGAGCTCAAGAATTAGGCCTTGCAGAATCTGATCCTTCCCTAGATATAAACGGAACTGATGCAGCTCAAAAGGCCAGCATTCTTGCAGCTTTAGCTTTTCGTGTTCCCTTTGACTTTTCTTTTGTAAGCTATGAAGGAATAGAAGATGTTGAATTGGAAGATCTCAAATACTGCAAAGAACTTGGTTATTCAATTAAACATATAGCTCACGCTGAAATCAATGAAACTATAGTTTGTATAAGTGCATACCCAACATTAGTGGATAAAGAAACTTTACTTTCTCAGGTTAGCCAAGAGATGAATGCCTTGGAAATATATTCAGAAGGAGTGGGATCAACTGTCTATTACGGTCCAGGCGCAGGACCAGAACCAACAGCATCAGCAGTGATTGCTGATCTTGTAGATATAGCTAAAGGTGGTTGGCAATTAGATTTAAATTCTGATGATTTAAATAGATTGGAAGTATCAGATAAAAAAATAGCAGCAAGATACTATAGGTTGCAAGTTAATGATGAACCTGGGGTTATAGCAAAGATTTCTTCAGTGTTTGGAGATAGAAATATAAGTATAGAAGCCTTAATACAGCATGAAGCTAAGTCAAAAAAGAGCCTTGAATCTATTCCAGTTGTCATAATATCTGGAGAAATCTCTGATAAGGAAGCCCTAAACCTTAAGGAAGCTTTAGAAAATTTACCTGAGGTTATTTCAGGTATTAAAAACTTCAGAATTCATTCAAGCTAGAAATAATGGAATATGTAAGTACTAGAAATTCTTCACTAAGGAGGTCATTCAGTGAAGTTCTTTTGGGTGGATTGGCACCTGACGGAGGATTGTATATGCCTCTAGAAATTCAGAGGTTTTCACTTAAAGAAATAGATAACTTTCAGTCTCTAAATTATCAAGAGCTTACTTGTGAGATCTTGCATCAATTCGTTTCGGAAGAGATTGATAAGGAGGAATTTAAAAGAATAATTTTAGACGCTTACCAATCATTTGATCGTAAAGAAGTAGTTGACTTAGTAAAACTGAATGAAAGCAGATGGATCTTAGAATTATTCCATGGACCTACTTTAGCTTTTAAAGATGTTGCTATGCAACTTCTAGGAAAGATGCTTGACCATTTTGCTAAGAAACAAAATACAAAAATTGCTGTATTAGGAGCCACATCTGGGGACACAGGTTCAGCTGCTATATCTGCTTGTTCTAGGTATGAAAATGTTAAAGTTTTTATTCTTTACCCTCATCAAAAAGTTACGGATATCCAAAGAAAACAAATGACAACCACTCAGTCTAAAAATGTACATGCACTTTCAGTTCAAACAGATTTTGATGGATGTCAGGCTATCGTTAAGCAGCTTTTTTTGGATGAAAGTATATTAAAAAATCAAGCTAAATTTATTGCTGCCAATTCTATTAATTGGGCAAGATGTATGACTCAATCAGTCTATTATTTCTGGACCTACTTGAGATTAAAAAATGAAATAAATAAGTTAATTTTTTCTATTCCCTCAGGCAATTTTGGTCACGCTTATGCTGGTTGGTTAGCAAAACAAATGGGATTACCAATAGATAAACTATTTATCGCAACAAATAATAATGATGTTTTGCATAAGCTATTCTCAGAAAATAAGTACCAACAAGGAAAAGTAAGTGAAACTTTAGCTCCTAGTATGGATATTTCAGTAGCCAGTAACTTTGAAAGATTACTTTATAATTTACACGGAAATAATTCTGAAATATTGAACCAAGTTATGACATCTTTCCCTGAAAGAAGTATTACAATTCCTGAAAATTCCTGGAATCAGATTCAAAATTTCTTTTTAAGTTATCCTGTATCAGATCAAGAAATTTTGGAAGAAATTCAGGCTACACATAATGAATATAATTATATTTTGGATCCACACACTTCTACAGGTCTCAAGGCAGCTAACGAATTAGCTTCCCTCAGTGAGCCTGTCATAACTATGGCTACAGCCCATCCTTCTAAATTTAATGAAGCAATTAAAAAGGCTATAAATGAAGATTTGATAGAAATGCCTCAAAAATTATCTTCTATAGTTGAGAAAAAAGAAGAATTTACAGTATTACCAAATAACACAGATAAGGTTAGAGAATATATCCTCTCATCGGTAAAATAGGTTATGGTTGAAATAACTTCAATAAATGAAGATTTAAAAGATCACATTAAACGAATAGATGATCTTAGGGGGTACCTTTGACCTTGAGTCTAAGCATTCCCGTTTGGATGAGTTAACTGAAACACTAAATGACCCCAAACTATGGGAGGAGCCCAAAAAGGCTCAGGAGCTCAACAAGGAAAGGGTTCATCTTGAGAAAGACCTCAAATCCTTCAGTGATTTAGAGCAGGCTATTAAAGATTCTTATGAGCTATCAGAGATAGCTCTTTCAGAAAACGACATTGAAGCATTAGAAGGTTTATCTGAAGAAATTAAAAAAAATGAAAAAAAATTATATCAGTTTGAATTTCAAAGAATGTTTTCTAACCCCATGGATCCTAATAATGCATTTTTGGATATTCAGTCAGGTTCAGGGGGAACTGAAGCTCAGGATTGGGCGGAAATGATTATGAGAATGTATTTGAAATGGGGAGAATCTAAAGGCTTTAATGTAGAAATGATAGAAGTCTCTCCAGGAGAGGTGGCTGGAATAAAAAGTTCGGCTATAAAATTTGAGGGTGAGTATGCTTACGGCTGGCTTAGAACAGAAACTGGCGTGCATCGTCTAGTAAGAAAATCCCCTTTTGATTCTGGAAGCAGAAGACATACTTCTTTTGCTTCAGTTTTTGTTTCTCCCGAGATAGATGAAGCAATAGAAATTGATATTAATCCTTCTGATCTAAGGGTTGATACTTACAGGGCAAGCGGAGCAGGTGGACAGCATGTTAATAAGACTGATTCAGCAATAAGAATCACGCATGAACCAACAGGAGTTGTGGTTCAATGCCAATCTCAAAGGTCACAACATAAAAATAGAGACAATGCCATGCAACAATTGAGAGCAAAGCTTTATGAAATTGAGATGCAGAAGTTAGACGCTGAAAGGAAATCTGTGGAAGAGTCTAAGTCGGATATTGGATGGGGGAGCCAAATAAGATCCTACGTTCTTGATTCAGCTAGGATTAAGGACCTCAGGACTGGGTACGAGACTTCTAACTGCACTGCAGTACTAGATGGAGACTTAGATAATTTCATAGAAGCAAGCCTAAAAGCTAATATTTAGTTAAAGTATGCCTAATGACAGAAGAAATTTCGCAAAATGAACTGTTAGCTCTTAGAAGAGCTAAGTTAGATGAGTTAAGATCTAAGGGCGTGCCCTTTCCTAATGATTTCAGAAGAAATGCTTTAGCAGAAGATCTACACTTATCTCATGGCTCTGAAGACAAGGAAGGCCTAGAAAAAAAATCTATTGAAGTTTCTGTGGCAGGGAGAATTATGCTTCAAAGAATCATGGGGAAGGCTAGTTTTATAACCATTCAAGATCTTTCAGGTCAGATTCAGGTTTATATAAAGGAAGACAATGTAAAAAAGGAAGCTTATAAGGAATTTAAAAAATGGGACCTAGGGGACATTGTAGGTCTGAAGGGAAGGCTCTTCAAAACCAAGACCAATGAGCTAACTGTTGAGGCTGAAAGCATTTTCCTTTTAACCAAATCCTTAAAACCCTTGCCCGAGAAGCATGCTGGATTAGTGGATACTGAACAAAGATATAGAAAAAGATACTTAGACCTTTTAACTAATCCTGAAAGTTTAGAAGTTTTCAAAGCTAGAAGTAAGTTAATCAGTGAAATTAGAAATATTTTTAACGAAGAAGGTTACCTTGAAGTTGAAACACCAATGATGCATCCAATTGTAGGTGGTGCTACCGCAAGACCTTTCATTACTCATCACAACGCTCTTGATATGGATTTATATTTGAGAGTTGCTCCTGAACTGTATCTCAAGAGGTTACTTGTAGGAGGGTTAGAAAAGGTATTCGAGATTAATAGGAATTTTAGAAATGAAGGCTTGTCAACTAAACACAACCCCGAATTTACTATGTTGGAGTTTTATACCGCTTATGCAGATTACAAAGATCAGATGGATTTTATCCAATCCTTATTTAAGAGATTAGCAGAAAGAGTCTTTGGTAAGCCTGTTTTTGAACAAAATGGTAAAAAATATGATCTATCCAAGTCTTTTAAGAAATTAACTTTAATTGATTCAATTACTCAACACTTAAAAGTAAAAAAATCTCAATTAGAAGATAGGAAGGAACTTGAAGAAATAGCTAAAAAGCTTGATGTGGATAATGTTAAAGATCTTTCTGATGGAAAATTGCAATTAGAAATATTTGAAAAAGGTGTAGAAGATAAGTTAGATCAACCAACATTTATTGTTGGTTACCCTAAAGATGTTTCTCCTTTATCAAGATCACAAGACGATAATCCTGATTACGTAGATCGATTTGAACTATTCATTGGCGGAAAGGAGATTGCTAATGGTTTCTCAGAGCTTAACGATCCTGATGAGCAAGCAAAAAGATTTAAAGATCAAGTAAAGCAAAAAGACTCAGGAGATAAAGAAGCCATGGAGTACGATGAAGACTATGTGGAAGCTCTGGAATACGGCTTGCCTCCTTGTGCAGGAGTAGGTGTTGGAATAGATAGATTAGTAATGCTTTTTACCGGAACATCTTCTATAAGAGATGTTCTTCTATTCCCTCAACTTAAGCCTAAAGGAAAAGATTAATCTAAAAGGTCTTTAACTGCTTCTTTTTCAGACAAGAGTTCTTCAGTTGTTATTTTAATTTTAGATTGAGCAAATTCATTAAGTTCAATATCTTGAACAATTTTGATTTCTCCTTGACCAGAAGAGGTTAAAGGAAAACCAAAAATAAGACCTTCGGGTATTCCATAACTTCCATCACTTGGAATTGCAGCACTAAACCAATAACCTTGTGGTGTTTTGGTTTCGACAGCTTTCACTGTATCTATAGCTGCATTAGCAGCAGAAGCAGCGGAAGAGGCACCCCTGGCATCAATAACAGCCTTTCCTCTTTGCTGAACTAAAGGGAGGTATTCATTCTCTATCCAGTTCAAGTCATCAATCACTTGCGCAGCACTTACTTCATTAATTTTTGCGTTAAAGGGGTCTGGGTACATGGTAGGGCTGTGGTTTCCCCAAATAGTCATATTTGTAACAGAAGCTATTTCAACAGAGGCTTTCTCTGCTAATTGAGCTTTAGCTCTATTAGCATCGAGTGCCGTCATAGCAAACCAACTTTGATTAGAGTTATTTGATTTTGTTCTTCCTATCAAAGCATTGGTGTTGGCAGGGTTTCCAACAACTAAAATTTTAGCGTTTTCTTTAGCTAGCTCTCCTATGGCTTGTCCTTGACCGGTGAAAATACCTCCATTTATTCTCAGTAGATCACTTCTTTCTTCTATTTTTTTACCATCAACGACTATTCCTCTCGGTATGCTTCCAACTAAAAGAACCCAGTCTGCACCCTCTATTCCTTCTCTGATATCTGCTGTGGCTAGTAAGGATCCTGTTTGTTTGAATCCACAATCAATTAACTCCATGATGGTTCCTTCAAGTTTATCTACCACTTGAGGAATCTCAATTAATCTGAGATTTACTTTTACATTAGGTCCAAAAGTTTCTCCGCTTACCAATCTAGGTAACAAAGAATAAGCAATTTGTCCTGCTGCTCCAGTAACTGCTACATTTATTTCTTTCATAGTTTGCTCCTTTTACACTGGGTGAAAGACATTACGAGAGTCTTCGTATTTTACAGACCCTTTTATGTTTAACATCTCTTCTTTCATCATTCTTTCTAAAAGATTTGGATCTTTTTTAGTATTAGCAAGGAATCTTCTTCCATCTTCAAGACGACCTATAATGATAGCTTTTGTAGGGCCCTCTCGAGAATTTACAACTGTATAGGTTTCTACATAACCAACACCGCTTGCTTGCTCAACAAGTTCGGGAGCTTTTTGACTATCAATTTCTTTTTGTAGAAGAGAAGAGTCTATAACTTGATTCCATTCTCCAAGAAAGGGTTTAGAAGAAAAAAGGCCTAGACCGTGCTTAGTTAAGAACCAACCATTGGCATTCACCATTCCATAAGTACCCTGATTACTTCTTAATTTATTCATCATGCTTGCAATTGAATTAACAACATAAGCACTGCCTGGTCCTCCGTAATATGGAAGGCCTCCTGTAACTGTTAGATCTCTAAGATCTTTATTAGGGATTCCAATTTCTTTTTTAGCTATTTGTACTGCACTTGGGAAGCAAGAATACAGATCAAAGAAAGAAACGTCTGCTTGTGAAAGCCCTGCCTTACTTAGGATTGCAGCTGAGCACTTTCTAATTGCAGGTGAAGAGTGCAAGTTTTCTCTATCCGTTATATTCCAAATATCATTTAAAGATCCAGCTCCATGAAGAAAAATCCATTTGGAATATGGAATTTTTAATGTTTTAGCTTTCTTTGCGGACATAATAACCAGGGCTGCTGATTGGTTCACGCGAATAATAGAGTTCATGTATTTAGTGTACGGGAAACCAACCATTCTATTTTGAAGGGTTGTCTCTACTATTTCCTGAACAGATCTGTAGTTTTTAAACCAAGAAAATTCGTTTTTAGAAGCTATTTCTGAGAACCTACTAAAAAGGTTACCTATCTCTTCTTGATGTTCAATAACATTCTTGCCTTCATTGCTCCTTATGCTGTTAGCAAATAGCGGGTAAACTGAAGAGGGATCAAAAATACCATGCTTTTTTTCAAACTCACTTCCTAAATCTCTTAAACTTCCTAATGATTCAGGTTCTCCACCAGGATCATCTCCCCAATCAACCTCTAACCCTTCTTTTAATCTTGATACAAAGGTATCTAAAGCTTCTCCTCCCGTTAAAAGAGCACATTCAATTTTTTTGTCTTTTATTCGATTGCATATTTCATTTAGAAGAAGCTGAGGAGAGTTTCCACCAGTTGTTGTATAAATCTCATTAGGCACTTTGACGCCCAAGGCATTACCGAGAGTTCTTGGCATGTTTGAATAACCCCAAAAATCAGTAGTGGCTGAGTCTCTGTTTGGTGTATCTGCAGTGAAACGAATTACTGAAATAGTATCTAGGTGATCTTTTACTTTAATTGAAGCCTCACAATCCTCCAAAGCTTTCTCGCATGATACTTTTAAAATGTCTGAATAACTAAGTCCATCAATACCTTTTTTATCTAAATATTCTGAACAACCCACTAAAACAGGAGTGTTATCGTTAACTTGGGAATATAGATCTGTCATAAAGAATTATTTTTTAACGCGGAAAGTCTAACTATTGAAATCTTTTGTAGCAATAGGCGAGCCTCAAAGAATTTTTTAGAGTACCATAATGCTATTCATGAAATATGATTTTGATACCTTAATTGATCGGATAGAAACTAGAAGTACTAAATGGTTGAAGTTCGATGATCCTGATGTTCTTCCTATGTGGGTAGCGGATATGGATTTTCAATGTCCTCCTGAGGTTATATCTGCTATTAAAGAAAGAGCGAATCAAGGGATTTTTGGATACACGGAAATACCTACAGATTTAACCCCATTGCTACAAAAAAGGTTGCTTAAAAATTCTGGGTGGGAAATAGATCCGGATTGGGTTACCTGGCTTCCTGGTGTAGTGGTAGGGTTGAACGTGGCTTGCAGAACTGCATTAAGTCCTGGAGACATGGTGATGACACCTTCGCCTATATATAGGCCTTTTATTTATGCATCTGACAATATGAACAGAGGAATGCTAAAGACTGATTTGATTAATAATAAAGGAAGACTAGAGCTCGATTATGATTCTATTCAAAGCTTAATCAGTGAAGAGATTAAAATGTTCTTTTTTTGTAACCCTCATAATCCTGGTGGCACTATGTTTAAAAAAGAGGAGATAGAAAAGCTGGTTAATATTTGTGAAGAAAATAAAACAATAATCTGTGCTGATGAAATTCATTCTGATCTTATCTTAGATCCTAACAAGAGCCACTTACACCTAGCACAAATCAATGATTATGCTTTAAATAACTCAATTACTTTGCTGTCTCCAACAAAAACTTTCAATATGCAAGGATTACCTTGTGGAGCTGCTATCATTCCTAATCCGGAACTTAGACAGGAATTTAGACGAAACATGAGAGGCATAGCAGCCCATATAGGTGTTTTTTCTTATACAGCTGCACAAGCTGCTTATAAGTACGGTGATCCCTGGTATCAGGAGCTAATTAAATATCTGAGAAAGAATAAAGAGCTATTAAGTAAAGAAATATCAGAAATAAAAGGATTATCTTTATATGGTCCTGACGCAACATATCTAGCTTGGATAGATTGCAGTCAATCTGGTTTAGAAGATCCCTCTGATTTTTTTATCAATGCTGGAGTAGGAGTTCATAGAGGAGAATGGTTTGGCGATCAAAATTTTGTTCGTTTAAACTTTGGTTGTCCTCAATCTAGATTAGAAGAAGCTCTAACAAGAATAAAAAAAGCCTTTTCACAAAGAAACTAGGTTCCTGTAGTATTAGCGCCTCAAAATCGATTAGGAGAGATTATGTCTATAACTTTTAAAGATCAGGTTGCTATTGTTACTGGAGCAGGAGGAGGACTGGGTCGTTGTCATGCTCTAGATTTAGCAAAAAGAGGGGCTAAGGTCGTTGTTAATGACTTAGGCGGAAGTGTTGATGGATCCGAAGAAGGATCCCTATCTCCTGCTGAGTCTGTTGTTGAAGAAATCAAAGCAGCAGGTGGCGAAGCTATGGCTAATGGAGCTAGTGTTACTGATAAAAATCAGGTCGAAGCTATGGTAAGAGAAGTGATGGAAAAATACGGACGTATAGATATTCTAGTTAATAATGCTGGTATCTTGAGAGACAAAAGCTTTACTAAAATTGAAGAAGAAGACTTCAGGATGGTTCTAGAAGTTCACTTGATGGGTACAGTTAATTGTACTAAAGCTGTATGGGAGATTATGAGAGAACAAAACTACGGAAGAATTGTCGTAACCTCTTCTTCAAGTGGTTTGTATGGAAATTTTGGACAAACAAATTATGGAGCTGCAAAGATGGGTGTAGTTGGATTAATTAATACTCTTAAGCTAGAAGGAGCTAAATACAATATTAAGTGCAATGCTCTAGCGCCTTTAGCAGGAACTAGAATGACAGAAGAATTGCCGGGTATGGGAGATATACTTGAATTAATTAAACCTGAATTTGTTACTCCAGCTGTGACTTATTTAGTTTCTGAAGAAGCACCCACAGGAGCAATTGTTGCTGCTGGTGCTGGAGTTTTCGCTAGAGTGATGATCCATGAAACTATGGGAGTTAATTTAGGAACTGGTGAGGATATGACCGCTGAAAACATAGCCTCAAACTGGGATCAGATTTCAGACATGAAAGATGCTAGACCTTGTTATCAGGGAGGGGATCAATCTATGAAAATGTTTGAATTGATTCAGAAAGAAAAAGGTTAGTGTCCAAGAGAAAGCTAAACTCATGCCATAAAGTTATGGACTTTAGGGCTCTTGCAAAAAAAAGGCTTCCAGCCCCAATGTTTCATTACATTGATGGAGCTGCAGAAGACGAATGGACTTACAGGCAAAATACTTCTGCTTTTGAGAAATATGAATTAGTGCCTAGGTTTTTGGTCGATGTTGATAAGATTGATACATCTACATCTGTATTAGGTCAAAAAATAGATTGGCCATTTATTTGCTCTCCTACTGGATACAACAGGCTGTTTCATCATCACGGTGAAGGAGGTGCTGCTAGGGCTGCAGCAAGAACCGGAACTATTTTTTGCTTATCAACTATTTCAACAACGTTAATTGAAGAGGTCGCAGAGGCTTCTGAGGGACCAAAAGTTTTTCAGATCTACGTTCTAAAAGACAGAAGTCTTACCCAAGAATACATCCAAAGATGTAAGGATGCTGAGTATGACGCCTTGTGTTTAACAGTTGATGTTCCTAGTAATGGAAGAAGGGAGAGGGACTTGGTTACTGGAATGACAGTTCCTCCAAAATTAGGTTTAAGTGGTTATATGAATATTGCAAGACATATAAATTGGTCATTCAACTACCTAACGCACCCACCTACACCTTCAATGGTAAACCTAGAACATAAAGTCCCTGAAGGTTCATCCAGTATGTCTGTTATGGATTTTATGAATAGCCAGTTTGATAGAACTGTAACTTGGAAAGATGCAGCTTGGATGATTGAACAATGGGATAAGCCTTTTGCAATAAAAGGAATTCTTTCTGTTGAAGATGCAAAAATGGCAGCTGAAGTAGGGGCATCAGCTATTATGGTTTCAAATCATGGTGGTAGACAGATGGATGGTTGTCCTGCACCAATTGAGGTTTTAGGGGATATCGTTGATGCTGTAGGAGATAAGGTAGAAGTAATTTTAGATGGTGGTGTAAGAAGAGGAACTCATATTTTAAAAGCCTTGTCGATGGGAGCTAAAGCTTGTATGGGCGGAAGACCTTATCTTTATGGGTTAGCTGCAGCGGGTGAAGAGGGAGCTTACAGATCTCTTAGCCTTCTTAAAGAAGAAGTGCAAAACAATATGATCTTACTAGGAGCCACTAAGGTTGGAGATATTAAAACTGATCACCTTAGAAAAGTCTAAGAAGGTTCTTCAAGTTTAGATATTAAAATCTTTACTTCTTCTTTTATCTTGTCTCTCACTTTTCTGAACTCCTTTAAAGACAAATTTTTTGGGTCAGGAATATTCCATTCAATTCTTTCTTTGCAGTCTAAATGAGGGCATGAATCACCACATCCCATTGAGACTAAGACATCAACCTTGCCTTTAAGGTCTTTAGTGTTGTTAGAAATATGTGATGAAAGGTCGTATCCAATTTCTTGCATTGTTGTTATTGCTAAAGGATTAATTTGTCCAGAAGGATTTGAGCCAGCGCTCATAATTTCGTAACCTTCAGGAGCCATCAAATGGCCAAATGCTTCAGCCATTTGACTTCTACAAGAATTCTCAACACATAGAAAAATTAAACGTTTCATGAAATTGATTATGTAAAATTTTAGCTAAAAATTTAGGCAGTAAAGGAACTAACCTAAAAAATTCATGCTATAAAAAATATCCCTCATGGAGATAACACCAATCAATCTATCTTCATCGAGAACGGCAAGATGCCTAATTTGATTTTCTATCATTAATTTTATTGCTTCATCAGTAGTTGTTTCAGGAGAAGCACTTATTACATTCTTAGACATTATCTCTGAAACAGGTTTCTCTTCTATATTTAATTGATGGTGGGAAATAGTTTTAACAATGTCTCTTTCTGTAAGAATTCCAACAACATGATGATCACTTTGGTCCTCCTTTTTATCAACTACTATAAGGGCACCAATTCTATTCTTTTCTAAGATTTCACATGCATGAACCACAGTTTCATTTTGAGGAATAACAAAAACTTCCCAATACCTTTGACCGGCAAGATAGTGTTTAATTTTTTTAGACCTAGGCATGGATTTAATTCCGTTTAATAACAAGTGTATAATACACTCTTTAAACATATTAGGAGATAAGTAGATGAGTTTGAATAAAGCTATAAACTTTACAATAGCCTTTGTTTTTCTTAGCCTTTTTTCTAGTGTTGCATCTGCAGCTACTACTTTTGAAGGATATGTAGGTGAAGATAAAACAGTCTATACAGTAACTAGAGTCTTCAATTCGCAACCGACTTATCCTAGAAATGCAATTAGAATGGGCAGAGAAGGTTTTGTAGTTGTAGAGTTTGATGTAGATTCTGATGGATCTGTACTTGATCCATATGTTTTAGAAAGTGAGCCTACAGGTGTATTTGAAAGAGCTGCTATCAAAGCAGTAAGAAAATGGCTTTTTAGTCCTCCAACTTATAACGGGGTTTCAGTAAAAATAAATGATGTAAGGGCAAAAGTAATCTTTGCGCTTAACTAAACTGATTAAATCAGTTTAGCTTTAAAACAATATTCCTGTGTCTATAAGAATCCAGCTTTTACTTTTTGGCTTAATAGGCAATATTCTTATTGCTGGTGTTCTTTACTTTGCTTCACAACAAAGGGCATCTATAGAAGAAGAAGCTTCTGGCGAGTCATTACTGATCTTGTATGAATCAGCCTGGTATTTAGCTTACTATAGTTCACTAGAGAGAATGGGTAGATGGGAACCAAATTTTGGTGATAGAGGAGATGTATGGGATCCTGATTCCGAAGTTCAAGTCCTTATGGATATGGTTGAAACCTCTGGTTACTACGCAAATCCTCTTCTAGACTCTATTAAATCAAAAAGCATTGGTAATGCTCAATTTCTTATCGAAGAGTTATTTGCAACTGATTTAGACGATGGAAATCTAAGCTTTGTGATGGCTTATTTTCCTACAGGAGAAAGAATTTATTGTGGTAGTGCTTTTGACTTGTTCGGTGTTGATGCTTGTAGTCGTGATGCTTTGCCCGATTTTTTTGGTTATTTGGATTCTTACATAAAAGATGCTGCCCAAAGACCACGTCAGTCCACTTTAAAGATTACTGATTCCACAGAAAAAAATATCTCCACTTTGAACCAAACTTACTCCTTTCCAATTAAGGTGGGAGGGGAAACCTTAGCAATCATGATTTTAGGTCAAGATATCAGAAAGACGCTTGAAGTTTTTGAAGATGAGTTTGAGGTTAGAACTGGAGTTATGACCCCTTTAGGCCTTATATCGCTTGATCAAGACTATTCCTCTGAGAACACATCGCAAGAAAGTGAAAGGTTCGGTATAGGTAATTACTCACAGTTAATAAAAGAGGCTGCTAGGTTAAGAGTTCTAGAAGGAAGTCGTCATAGTGAGAAAGCTTACAATTTAGGAACTTCTATAACTTTGCTTCCCTTAAGTTCTTCTTTGTCAGCAGATGAAGCTCAACTTTATGTTTTTAAAGATGAGAAAGAGAGCATGCTTGCCGCAACTCAAGAATTAAATAAAGGTTTGATTTATGCTGCAATTATTGTTGTTCTGGTCATCGCTTTTTTATCAGGATTAACAGCAGTTACTTTTGGGGGTATTACTAGAGCAATAGAAGTTCTAAAAGGTTTAACCAAAGGCGATCATTCCCAACAAATGCCTGAGAGGCGAGGTCTCTTTGCTTCAGACAATGATGAAGTTGGTGAGTTGTCAAGCGCTCTTCAGAGTTATCGTGGACATCTATTAGAAATGGAAGATATAAGAGCTGAGCAAGCTAGAAGAAGGAAAGAAAGAGATAGTGTAATTATTGAAAAGATGTCCCACTTAGCTGATCAGCTTGAAGGGGATGCTAAGACACTTATTATTAATGACATTAGTAGAATGAGAGAGCTAGAAGAAGAAGAAACTGTGAGAGGGGAAGAAGCTTCTGTAGAACTCATGCTGTTAGCTTTTACAAGAATGTCAGATGAGGTAAATGCACTCATAACAGCTAGAACAAGTGAGATGGAAAAAGCTAGAGATGAAGCTATTGATGCCAAAGGAGAGACTTCTAGATTTTTTGCAAATATGAGTCATGAATTAAGAACTCCTCTTAATGCAATATTGGGATATGGAGAAATGCTTGCAGAAGAGTGCGAAGATCTTGGATATGATGATTTATTACCTGACTTAAAAAAAATTACCTCTGCAGGAACTCATTTACTTTCCTTGATTAATAACATTTTAGATATTTCGAAGATTGAAAGTGGAAAAATGGAGTTATACATAACAAGCTTTGAAATTGAAGATGTTATTGACACCATTAAAGACATATCTGCTCCTTTAATATCTAAAAACAATAACGCTTTTCAATGCAAAATACAGGACGGTATTGGTGCTATGAGACAAGACGAAACTAAATTAAGACAGTGTTTAAGCAATCTTTTAAGTAACGCGGCTAAATTTACAGAAAATGGGACTGTTACTCTTGAGGTGGATGTAGTCCAAGAAGATGTAGAAATGATTGATTTCAAGGTAATTGATACTGGAGAAGGCATGAGTGAAGAGGGGGTTAATAAAGTATTTGAAGTTTACACTCAGGCAGAGAGATCTACCTCTGCTAAACATGGTGGAACTGGACTTGGACTTCCGCTTTCTAGAGAAATGGCGCAGATGATGGGTGGAGATATTACTTTAACCAGTGAATTAGGTGTTGGTTCTGTATTCTCCTTAAAACTTCCAAGAGAGTGTGCTCAAGACGAAGAAGTTGTTTCTGATAATGTACTCGAAGGCATAGATGATGATGAAAAATTAGTGGTTCTAATCGATGATGATGTAACCATGCATGACCTAATAAAAAGGACCCTTAACAAGATAGGCTTAACAATGGTAGGTGCAACAGACAGTGAAAAAGGAATGCAGATGGTTAGAGAAACTAAACCTAAACTTTTGCTGCTTGATGTCTTAATGCCCGGTAGAGATGGATGGTCAATATTAAGAGAATGTAAGTCTGATCCTGAATTAAAAGACATGCCTGTAATAATGGTTAGTCAGCTTAACCAAGATACCTTGGCTAATTCCCTCGGAGCAGATGATTATATAACCAAGCCCATTGATCGTGAGCTATTTCTTAAATCAATTAAGAGTATTTTAGGAGATGGGGACTCAAGTAATAATAAAATATTAGTAATTGATGATGATGCAAATACAAGAGATTTGCTTTCTAGGATGTTAACAGAGGGGGGATGGAAACCTCAGACCGCTAAAGATGGTAAAGAAGGCCTTGATCAACTTAAAGATCAACCCGCTTTGATAGTTTTAGATTTAGAAATGCCGAGAATGGATGGATTTGAATTTCTTAATACTTACATAGAAACTGTAAAAGAAGAAGACAGGTGCCCAATTCTTGTTTATTCAGGAAAAGATTTAACGGATGTACAGAGGGAGCTATTAGAAAGCAACGTAGAAGGCCTGGTTAGAAAAGATGAGGTCTCTATGGACGAACTTTCTTCCATAGTAAAAGGTATTTATTCTAAAGAAAAGCCTGAAGCTTAAGGTAACAACGATTCTATTTTTTCAAGGAGCCTTTTTAAATCTATTGGTTTAGTATCAAAATCATCAGCTCCACAATCTAAAGCCTTTTGCCTATCTGATTCTAATGCGTGTGCTGTTAAAGCTATAATCGGTATAGACTTCAGTTCATCATCAGCCTTAGCTTGTGTAGTGGCTTCCCATCCATCTAATACAGGAAGTCCCATATCCATTAAAACTAGATCAGGTTTTTCTGATCTCATTTTTTCAAGCCCTTCTTGTCCATCGAAAGCTAGAGAGATTTCATGTTCTCTCCGAGTTAATCTTCTAGAGAGCATGTCTCTATTCATCTCATCATCTTCTACATATAGTATTCTTGCCATTAATCAGTTCCTTAATCCATTATTATTTAGGGTAGATAATTCTATCTCTACCAGATTTTTTAGCTTCATAAAGTCTTTCATCTGCTTTATTTACAAGATCAGAGGCATTTCTCGATTCAGAGGTATTCGCAGTTCCGCCACTAAAGGTTACTGCGATTTCTTTTCCTTGATAATCAACAGACTTACCTGTTATCTCTTGCCGTAAATTATCACACATTTCTATTATTTTTTGTGAATCACTTTCTATTAATATAGCCAAGAATTCTTCTCCCCCAATTCTTCCAACTATATGTGGTTTAGAAATCATTTCATTTAAATGATTTGCAAAAGATTTTAGGACTTCATCTCCACCCGAATGTCCATAAGTATCATTAATTTTCTTAAAGAAATCTATATCCAAAGTCAAAACTGAAAAACCCTTAGATTTTCCTTCTTGAACATCATCATAAGCTTTTTCTAGAGATTCAAATACTACTCTTCTGTTATAGATACCAGTCAATTGATCGGTAGTAGCTTGTATATGTAATTCGTTAACTAACTCTTGTTCTCTTTCTCTGAAGAGTTTTCTCTCCAAGGAAGAGATTACTTTTGCTAATAATATAGTTCCATTTAGAGGTTTGGGTAAATAGTCTTGAGCACCCAATTGTATGCATTTAGCAATGCTGTCAACATCATTGAAAGCTGAAACCATTATCACAGGAAGGTCGTCACTTGTATGATTTTCTCTGAATGTTTTTAGTAATTCCAGTCCATTTATGTCCGGGAGGATGACATCAAGCAAAATTAGATCAGGGGTTTTTTTGTTCACCTCTTCAATAGCTGAATTTCCATCATAAGCTGTTCTGCACTTAAGCCCCTGAAGTGATAATCTTCTTTCTAATACTTCACAATTAGTTTTGTTGTCATCAACTATTAGGATGTCAGATTTTTGTAGATTTTCATCTACATCTAAAGAATAATCTATTGAACCAAGAGACTGGAATAAAGCTTCAGCTGTTTGTATTTGCGAAGGACCTTCAGCTGAAGAGTCATCAGATAAGGCACCCCTTATATAATCGACAAACTTTTCTATTGCTTTCTCTGTTTCTCTCGATAAATCAATGATTGAAGAGATGTCTGCACTTAGTTCGTCAGAAGATTCATCTTCAGTATCTTCTAGAAGGATTTCGCCGTAACCTATAATTGCATTAAGAGGAGTTCTTAAGTTGTGTCTCAAAGTAGAATATTCTTCTGGGCTTTTAGTTTGTTTGGTGGCATTAGGACCTGTATTTTCTTTAAATGCATCCTCATATTGTTCAATTAATTTTTCAGCCCCATTTTTAATTTGATTTATCTCATCATCAAAAGATAAATTTAATTGACTTAGATTCTTTTCAACTAACTCAAGATAATCAAATATTGCTTCTGCTGGAGTAGTGAATTCTTGTTTTATTTGAGTTAGAAGGATCTCTTCAGCACCTTTAGAGGCTTTTTTGCGAGTATTTTTATCTACAGTTGGCATGATTAATTTTTAAGGGTATCCAGAAACTCAGGTTTATGCATAAGAAATCCCTGTCCTATTTGGCAACCTAAGTTTGTCATAACCTCTTTTTGTTCTTCTGTTTCTATGCCTTCTCCTATCATTTCCATTGAAAGGGTTTTGCAAACTTCTACAACGAAACTAGTTAATTGACCTGTAACAGGATCTTCTATATCTCCTGTAAACATTTTATCTAGCTTAACAACATCAACAGGTAAATCTTTAAGGTATCTTAATGAAGAATAGCCTGCTCCAAAATCATCAAGAGCAATTTTAATTCCTTTAGCTTTTAATTTAGTTAATGATTCTGAGGCAGTTCTTGTATCTCCAAGTTCTGCAGTTTCTGTAACCTCAAGTCCAAATTCATTTGGTTTAAGGTCCATTGATTCAACGTAATTTGTGAAAATATTACAAAACTCAGGATGCATAACTGTGTGGGCTGATACATTTAAATAGACAGTTGCATCCGAAAGGCCTATCTGGTCTTTTTTCCTAAAGAATTCACTCAGTTTAACCAGCGAAGACATTACTACTAAAGAGAATAGACTTTCTCCCTCTATCATTGGTATTAATTTATCATTAGGAATTATTTCTCCACTTTCATCTCTCATTCTAAGTAGCGCCTCTACTCCAGTAACTTTATCAGTCTTAAGGTCTATTTGCTTTTGGTAAGCTAGGTCAATACGATCAAATTCTATACAAGAGATGGTCATCTGAAGAGCTTCTAAGCCTTCTCTTGAGGGGCAGAGTATTTCTATAAGAAGAAAATCCTCAGAGCCTTCAAACGGAATCCTATGAACTCGCGTTCTCATTAAAAACTTTATTTGTCTTAGGGTTACCTCCACAGGCGTGTCATAAGCTTGTGCAATACCATCCTTACTTTCTAAACTTTCCTTTGACTCTTTAGGAACAACAACCGATAAATCATTTATTTCTTTAATTCTGAAAATATATTCTGCTGCTAAATTACACCACTTAATTGACCCGTCTAATTCGTAAATCAAATAAGGACTGGGGTGATGCTTAAGAGACCTGAAAAGATATTGTAATTCTTGTTCTTCTGCCATTGTTTTTAGGATTTTTTATACATCCTTCCTTCTTGGATCTTTTCATCCACAAATACTACAAAATCTTTAGGAAATGTAGGGGACATGAAAGACCAGATTTCTATATTTTTTTCATCACTTAGAAGTGTTTTAAATGAAGAGACCATGGCTTCCCATTCATCTCCATCAAGCATGCCAACCGAATGTTGGTAAAATTGATTTTGTCTTGCTCGAATAATGGCGCTGAAGTGAGTTATATACATAGATTCTTCTTCATCAGTCAGTGTTTCTTTGTTTCTCAGCTTTACCTTTATTTCTACTAATTCTTTTTGCAGGCCTGCAAGCGCTAACCTTTGATGACTATCGGCAATATTTTGTCTAGCACTAGCTCTAGCTACTTTATTTTGTTCCCTTAATTCAGTTACAAGAAAATAAACTGTTATTAGTACTGTGAAAGGACCTAAAGTCTGCAGAGCCAGAATAATAATTTGAGTAGTTGTACTTAATTCCATGATTTTTAATCTAAATTGGACTTAGAAAAATATCTAGTATTAACAATATAAACTAGAATATAACTTATTATTTTACTGATAAACACGAAAAATTTTATGATTAAAAACATTTTGTTCTTGAGTTTTCTCTTCTTTGCCAATTTAGAAGCAAAAGAATTCTTAATAAGCCCTAGTAAAAATACGCAAGATGAGTTGCAAGAAGCCTTAATTTTGGCTAAACCAGGAGACACAATTAAACTTATGGAAGGCCTTTATGAGTTTTCGGATGGCCTCTCATTAGATGTAGATAATGTAAAGGTTATTGGTTCAGGCATGGATAAGACCGTACTAAGTTTTGCTAATCAAAAATCTGGTGCTCAAGGCCTGCTAGTTACTTCGGATAAAGTTATTCTTAAAGACTTTGCTATAGAGGATGCAAAAGGGGACGCCCTTAAAGTGATAGGGGCCAATGGTATTTATATGATCAATTTAAGAACCGAATGGACTGGCGGCCCTAAGAGTACGAATGGAGCTTATGGACTTTATCCGGTTGAATCTCAAGATGTTTTTATAGATGGTTGTGTTGCAATAGGTGCCTCAGATGCTGGAATTTATGTAGGGCAGTCAAAAAACATCATCGTTCGTAATAGTCGAGCCCATTACAATGTGGCAGGTATAGAAATAGAGAATTCTTATTACGCAGATGTTTATAACAATGTAGCTTCTCATAACACAGGTGGTATTTTAGTTTTTGATTTACCAGATCTACCTCAACAAGGAGGTCACCATGTCAGAGTTTTTAGGAATCAAGCTATCGACAACGATACAGACAATTTTGCCCCAGAAGGGAATATCGTCGGAGAGGTACCTCGAGGAACCGGAATTATTATCCAAGCTAATTCCGATGTGGAAGTATTTGATAATGATATTTCTGGAAATGGGACAGTTAACCTCTCTATTGTTACCTATTCAGCTGAAACAAAAGATGAAAACTATTACCCTCACCCTAAATCAATACAAGTTTATGGAAATAGATTTGGAAAAGGAGGTTTTGACCCAGACCTAGAAAAAGCAATGGCTGGAATATTATTTGAGCTTTCAGAAGGAAATATGCCTGATATTTTTTGGGATGGAATGCTTCCTTTATCTCAAATGATTTTCGGACAACCTGAAGAAGAGAAATTGATTCTTAAAGACAATAGTAATGCTAGTTTCTTGGCTATAAAACCCATCAAATTTATGTTATCTCTACCGGGAGCTATATCAACTGATAAAGAGCCTTTTAAAGGGAGTATTAATCCTTTATCTGAAGTTGTTATGGATATTCCTGAAGGAATATAACTCTTGCAGCAATGAAAATTGCTTTGAAAAATTTCTTATATTGCTCATTTTTAATTTTAATGAGCACTAGCCTTTGGTCTGTAAACGATTCTAAAGTTACAGGAAAGGAATTTCCTGAGAAGCTTTCAGAGTTCAACTTTTTTACTGATCAAAAAAACCAAATACCCTCTAAAGATGTTCATCCTTATGAGCTAATTACTTCTTTATTTAGTGACTATTCTTATAAAAGCAGGTTTCTTTATGTCCCTCAGGGCAAAAAAGCTCTTTATCAACAAGACTGGGTATTTGATTTTCCAGTCGGCTCAGCTCTAATTAAAACTTTTTATTTTCCAATAGATGAAAGAAACTTAGCTTTAGGTTCTAAGTTGTTAGAAACAAGAGTTTTATTGCATAAAGAAACAGGATGGGAAGCAGTTTCATACGCGTGGAATAACGAACAGACTGAAGCCTACTTAAAGATAGCTGGCAAAACAATAAATACCTCATGGATTAATCATGATGGGCAAAACAGAGAAGTGAGGTATAGAGTACCCAATAAAAATCAATGCAAGGAATGCCATTCTACTAATGAGGTTATCTCTCCAATTGGACCTAAAGCACGAAATCTGGACAAAGACTTTATTTATTTTGACGAAACAAAAAATCAACTCACTTACTTATATGAAAAAGGTGTTATTAATTCTATACCTAAAGGGTTCAAAAAAGTTTCTGATTGGGAGGATGAAGCTGAGTCTTTAGAAGGTAGAGCCAGAGCTTATTTAGCAATTAATTGTGGACATTGTCATATGCCTTCAGGTGTAGCTAACTCAACAGGCCTTTATCTTAATCTAAGTGAAACAAGATCTATTAATTTAGGTATCAATAAAAGCCCAGTGGCTACTGGAAGAGGAAGCGGTAATTTAAAGTATTCCATAGTTCCGGGTAAATCAGAGAAATCAATTCTTTTATTTAGGATGATTTCTACTGATCCTGGAGTTATGATGCCTGAGTCAGGGAGGTCTTTAGTACATAAAGAAGCTGTACTTTTGATAGAGGAATGGATTAATTCCATGAAATAAGCCATGAGTGAAAAAGAAGATTTACTGAACAATCTAAAGATAGATCGCTCTCAAGAAGCCGAGATTGAACCTTTTCCTACTAAAATTGTTTCAATCATAACGTCAGTAGTTGTTGTCTTGGGTCTTGCGCTGTGGTTTTTATTGTCTGAGGAAGAAACCCAAGAGGTGACGACTTTTACAGTTAAATCTGTGAATTCTTCAGGATCCTCTGCTTCAAGCATTTTAGATGCTTCAGGGTATGTTGTTGCAAGAAGGCGAGCCACAGTTTCTTCAAAAATTACAGGTAAAGTTCAAGAGGTTTTGGTTGAAGAGGGAATGTACGTAGAAAAAGGTCAGCTGCTAGCTCAACTGGATGACAGTACCTATCGAGCGGATTTGGATTATGCTGAATCTCAATTGAAACAAGCTCAAATTGCTTTTAAAAGCACAAGTGCCCTTATTGAAGGGAAATTTGCTAGCCCTGATGAATTAAAAACAAGGGAAGCTCAAATGGAAGGAGCACAAGCATTAGTTAATATCAGTAAACAACGGCTAGCAGATATGCAAATTTTAGCTCCTTTCAGTGGAGTAGTGGTTTACAAAGCAGCTCAACCTGGTGAGATGATCTCTCCAGTTTCAGCAGGAGGAGGTTTTACAGCTACTGGAATATGCACGATTGTGGACATGGACTCACTTGAGATAGAGGTAGATGTAAACGAAGCTTTTATTAACAGGGTAGAGTCTGGTCAGCCTGTCGTTTCAAATTTAAACGCTTATCCTAAATGGGATATACCATCTGAAGTGATTGCAATCATTCCTACTGCTGACCGAAATAAAGCAACCGTTAGAGTCAGAATAGGTTTCTTAGAGAAAGATGAGAGAGTTTTACCTGACATGGGTATTAGAGTTAGTTTTTTACAAAAAATGGTTCAAACTAGTACTGAAAAGAAAGAAGGTGTTGTTGTTCCAAATGCATCGGTTTTCAATGACAATAATGAAAGCTATGTAATGATAGTTAAGAATGGAAGGGTAGAGATAAAGCAAGTAGAAGTTGCTGAAGAAACTTCAAATTATTCAAGAATCATTAAAGGTGTTAAAGCAGGAGACCAGGTTATTGCTTCTTATGATCAAGGGTTAGAGAATAATCAAAAGGTTTCAATAAATTAATAGGAGAAATTAATGTCAGATTCTTTAGTCAGCGTTAAATCCGTAAATAAAACATATCAAAGGGGAGGAGAAAAACTGGTTGTTTTAGACGATCTAAGCCTAGAAGTCCCCAAAGGCGATTTTCTAGCTCTTATGGGTCCTTCTGGATCGGGAAAGTCTACTCTTCTGAACCTCATAGGGGGTTTAGACACACCTACTTCAGGGTCAGTAGAAGTTGATGGAGAAAGGTTGGATTCTTTAAACAGTAAGGCTTTGAGTCAATGGCGATCTAGTCACGTAGGATTTATTTTTCAGTTTTACAATTTACTGCCTGTCTTAACAGCCTTTAAAAATGTTGAATTACCGCTTTTGTTAACCAAACTTTCTGGTTCGCAAAGAAAACAGCATGTAGAAACGGCTTTAAATATAGTCAGCTTAGCTGACAGATCAGGACACAAACCTAATGAACTTTCAGGAGGGCAGCAACAAAGGGTTGCTATCGCCAGGGCATTGGTCTCTGATCCAGATATTTTAGTTTGTGATGAGCCAACAGGTGATTTAGATCGAGATACAGCAACAGAGATATTAGATTTGTTGCAGATCTTAAATAGAGATCATGGCAAAACCATACTCATGGTTACTCACGACCCTATGGCTGCTGATTCTGCTAAAAGAACTCTGCACCTGGATAAAGGCAAACTTACACACTAAAACCAATGTATTGGGTTTTAATTAAAGCTAGTCTATTCAGAAAGAAGATTCGAACCTTCTTAACAATCGCGTCTATTTCAATTGCTTTTTTGTTGTTTGGGTTATTAAACTCCATGTCAGCTATTTTTACAGGATCCATGCAAGGTATGTCAGCAGATATCATTATGGTCATGCCGAAATACAACATGTTTGGCACGCAACCGTATTCAAATGTTGAATATGTAAGGTCCCTAGAGGGCGTCGAAAAAGTATCTCATATGACCATGATGACAAGCGATCCTCTTGGCAGCATGTTTGACGGAATGATTTTTGCATCGGATGAAAATCTTTTCGATGTTTATACAAGATTTCAAACAACAGATGAATACAAAGAAGCAATGCTCCAAAGACCTGACGGTGTTCTAGTTGGAAAGCTTCTGGCAGATCAAAAGGGTTTTAAGATAGGCGACAAGGTAAGGACCAAAGCTAGTTTCAAACACGAAGACGGTACGTTCAATTGGGAATTTGAAGTGGTTGGGTTTTACACTGTAAAGAACTTAACTGGTGATGAACTGGGTGTCATGGCTAACTATAAGTATATCGATGATAGCCGAATGACCATGAAAGGGACTACCGGTTATATTATGGCTGAAGTGTTATCTCCTGAACTGGCAGAAAGCATTTCAAATAAGATTGATAAAAACTTTCAGAACTCGGACAGGGCAACAAGAAGCGGTCCAGAAAACCAACTCGCTAT
>TARA_B100000686_G_scaffold355058_1_pt1 | contig 28694 bp, 25 predicted proteins | sample TARA_B100000686 | Tara Oceans TARA_B100000686 (sample SAMEA2622733) | marine metagenome | biome: marine biome (ENVO:00000447); feature: marine epipelagic mixed layer (ENVO:xxxxxxxxx); material: "saline water (ENVO:00002010), including plankton (ENVO:xxxxxxxx)" | depth 150 m | reverse complement strand
TCAGAGGTTATGGCTGCATCGCAGCCTAAAAACTCAATGAACTATTGATCTATAAATACACCTAAAACTCTCTTTTTCTCTATTTATACTTTAGGTATAAGCCAGATACATGGCGTCTAGAGTAGAGAGTATAAAATGACTCAAATTAATAATCTAAGTACAGATACTTTTTCTGAGATATTTGATCAATTTAGACCTGAAGTAGGAGAGCGAGATGTTACGCACCAGTCTTCTGAAAGTGATCAACAAAAAATACTTCTAAAAGATAAAAATGCTGCATTTGATTTGCAAGATTTACTCAATCTAGAGCTACCTAATGGCGCACAAACTCAACTGGAAAGCGTTGAAACAACCTCCGGTGAACTTATAGGGTATCAACTCTCTATTTTGTCAGAAAATGGCGAGTCTATATCAGTAACACAAAATGAAGACGGTCAATTTGTGTTGCAAATGCAAGGCGGTAAAGAAATAACGATTCCTGATGAATTAGCAGAAGAAATCATTGCGATGGGCAATGATGAAGTTGATAGCCTATTAGGCAGTGGTGGTCAGGGCAAATCTGAAAGTAATGTTGCAAAAGAGTGGGGTAAGCTGGCTGAGAAGTTTGAGTCAATGATTAATCCAACTACTGACTGGCAGCCAGGCGACTCTATTAGTTTTGAAGGTGATAGCTTTAGCATGATCCAAGATGCTAAAGATGATGTTGCATATAAGTTTGATGATACTCCTGAAATGGCAAAACTAATGGATCAGGCGATTTTGCACTTCGCAGCGGAGCAGGGGTTTCTTGATGATGGTGTAATTGAAGAGTTTGAAGCATCTGAAATCGTAGCTTATATGGATTCAGATAAGTTCGAAGAGCTTTTGAATGTAAACCAAAAAATGAATAATGCAACGCCATCTCAAGATGTACGCTCTGATGACGAAGTTGATCGTTTGCAAGATCAGCTTGATAAGATGTTTAATCCAGATGTAGTTGCACCTGATGGCGATGATCAAGTTGAAGAAATAGAAGATAAGCCTAAAGAAATAGACATGTCTAATATGACTGATATGCAAAAGGCTTACCATGAAAATCGCGATACCTTTAAAACCATAGCGAATAATTTTGGTCAATGGTGTTTTGAGTTTGGTGGCGACGATAAAGTTTCTATTAAAGATTTAGAAAAAATTCGTGATGATGAAAGCCGACCGCAAGATGAGCGTGATGCTGCAAAGTTTTTGCTTGAAAATGATTCGATTCGAGACTCTATTGATACAGCTGGTAAAGGTGGAAGTACGGATGGTAAGTTGTCTGTACAAGATTTTGCGAGTTGGATGGATCAAAACCAAATGTTTGGTCAAGAATTCACATCAGTGCATGTGGAACAAATTTCGAATCTCTCTATTCATTGGAATGCGTTAAGTGGTGGGGACGATGAGCTTACACTTGATGATTTACGGCACGCTGCTTCAGATCCGAAAGATGACAATGGCAATTCAATTTTCTCTGAGCAATAACGTGAATCTGCGCAATTCCTATTAGATAATATGGATTATTTCTTCTTCCTTGATATGCATGCAAAAGGCTTTCAAAATCTACCAGATGGCAAAATTTCTCTTGAAGATTTTTCTAAGATTTCAGATGGTGTGATTTCATCTAAATACAATCAGGCCAGTGAGGGCAATTGCTGGGCACTGACAGGGTTTTTCTCTCTTGGACGTACAACAGCTGGTGCAGAAGCGATTCAAGAATCTGTGCGTAAAGGTGATGATGGTAAGTATTATGTGAAGTTTGCAGGTGACCCAGATCAAAAAGAATATGAAGTTACCCCACAAGACTTAGCGGATTCTGGTTTCACCGCAGAAGACAGTGATATTGACATGCAGGTGTTGAATATAGCATTGAATAAGTTTGTAAAGGATAAGCCTGGTTTCCTAGGATTGCCTGAAGGTGGCACTATCGGTGAGGGTGGAAACCCTGTGTCACTCTATAAATTAATTATGGGCCATGGTGATATGCTGATTGGTGATAAGGAAGAAGACTTAAACTTCTTTAAAGAAAATGCCGATAAAATAAATAATGGGGATATGTCCGTTGCTATTGATGCTGAGGTCAAAGACGGCAATATTGGTGCAAATGAAGGTACGTTCCATGCCTTTACGGTTGTTGGCGTTGATAACGAAAATGGCACGATTCAATACGTGAACCCTTGGGAGGGTAATGAAGTTAAAGAAATTAGTTTCGAAGATTTTGAAAAATACTTTGATGAAAGTAAAGGGAAGCCACAAATCAACTATACGGATCATACTCAATAACTATTCTTAATTCTAAAAAAGGGCTGTTAAGCCCTTTTTTAGTAAAACTTAAAAAGCTGTTAGCCTCTCCAGTTTTTTAAGAACTCAGGTAATACTTTTTGTTTTGGACCTGTACAGATATAAACCCCCATTTGTCCACCAACGGAGAAGAACTGTTTAAATTCTTCAGGAAATTTAGAGGCAGACATATATGTCACTTTTTCATAGGCGCTTTCTAAGTCTTTCTTAATATTAAGGTTGCACCCAGGTGCAACAAACTGTGGGTTTCCTGAGTTAATCCCGAATAACCCCATTCCATTTTTATCAGTCATATAGGATGCGACTTGAGCTAAGGGTTTTACAGCAGATTTATTGAGCTGACCATCAGGTGCTGTATCGTTTGAGATAGGGTAAAAATTGCAAAACATCACTTTAGTGAATTTTTTACCTTGGTTTTGAATTGCATAGGCTTGCAGCTTAAGAGCAAGGATAAATGCAGCCCTGTTATCAAGATGCTGAGTTACAGTTGATCTAAAGTCAGGCTCAATCCCCAATACATTGAAGCCAAAACGTAGCAAAGCAGCAACCGCTGCGCCTCGACCAGAACCTACGTCGAGTATTGAATCATCTTTAGTTAATAATCCAGCTTTTATATACGAGCTTATCATTCTCTGAGATAACTCTTCAGGATCACTTTTAGGGTAGCCATTAATGGCTTGGTTTAAAGCAACAATCTCACTTTGATTAAAGTGGTAATCACTTTTCCATTGGCCGAGAATGCTCATTTCAAGGGCAGGTCTATTTAATTCAAGATAAAGACGCGAGGCAAAAGCGAGAGAAAGCTTTGGGTCTGAGTAAGGTTTGTCGCGCATATTTTGAGGCACATCTTGTAGTAGACGTGTTAAATGGCTTTCATTGCCGGGTGCTTGCCGTAAAAGGCTTAACATAAAATTAGGGGTAAAATTTCGGCTTACATATGAAGCAGGGCCATTATCAGCGGAAATGATAGGGTCAGGTAAACGTACTGCTGGCATTATTTCTTCCTTCCTTTTAAGAGAAAGAAATAGCTTATGAAATATTTGGTGTAACTTGCTGAAAATGTTACGAAAAGAGCGGTTCTTAGCCGCTCTTTTTTTGATGATACTAAATCGAAAATTTAGTTGATTGAATTATATACAGAATCACCACCAGTAGGTGTAGAAGCAAAGCTATCATCTGAAGCTGGTTGAGCTTGAGGTTTGACTTGATATGATTTTGTGCGAGATGTACCTGTGAATTTTGGTGAATCGTACACAGAGTCATTGCCTGTTAAAGAGGCATCCTGCTCTTGGATTGCTGACACTGCTTTTGCATTGATTGTTTCGTATGTCGTGTATTTTGAATCATTGCCTGTGAGTGCTTGTGCTGCATATGTATAGCCAGAGAATAGAGTGCCAAATAATACAACTGCTGTTACTGCTTTAGCTTTCATGAGAATTGCCTTCTTATATCAATGTAATAATGAGGACAGTCCTTGTCGTATCTTCTATTTGATTAATTCCAATTTAAGTTGTTTGCATCATGAATGAATTCAAGTGATGACGATGTGACTCTTGCCTGTGCCTGTCTTCTGGTGCCTATATTAGAGTCGTTAAGCGTTGTGAGGCGCTTAAGAGTTCTACAATAGACTTAAATTTGTTAAGTTCCCAATTGATATAAACAATATGAGTATTTAAAAATGATATAGTCTCTGCATCAATTTAAATACTCATATTGTTTATAAGGGCATAAGTATATATTCAAACTGGGCTTCTCAATTTGATCGTATGGTGAGTGAGTCTGGTCTAACTGTATAAAGCAGCTCTGTTCACACTTACATTGGTAGACTGCGCTCAGTAAAAGTCTGTCAATGTGAGTATTTATGTTTCGTCTTCCTTCTATCCTGCAAATAGTCCTTCTAACCCTTACTATGAGTTTGCAGGTTTTTGCCTTTGCAGATTCTGTTGACCCTTCCAAAGCATACACATTTCCAGTGCCATCTTCACGTACTGATACTATTAGTAATTTTCTACTGACGCCAAGATCCTCTCTGGACTATTTTATGGAACAGAGTAAAGAAGGTCACTTCGATAAAGCATCAGAAGTATTGCATACCGCATTAATGGATAAAAATGTCGATGCAGAAGAGCTTGCCTGGCAGCTATGGACGGTTATTAATAACCAATTTATGTTTAAGTGGGATGATATACCCGATTTGCCAGAGGCACCGCCAAAAGGACAAGCAGATCAATCTGAGAAATGGTCTCGCAGTGTTGCTCTTGATGCAATTGAATTAGATGGGCGCAGGGTTACTGTTTATTTACAGCGCTTTATGCTTGATGACCAAAAAAGAGCTGTTTGGCTTATCTCTCCGCAATCAGTCACACACATACCCGCACTATATGAGCGATATCAGCCATCAAAGTATCAGAAAAAGATTCCTGATTGGGCAACAAAGCGCTATGGTGTTTTACCTATTTGGCAATGGATTGCTTTGCCAATGCTTGTCATTTTAAGCTACGGCATTGCTATTTTTATGGCACGAATGTTAGTGAGTATTAGCCTTAAAATTACCAGTCGTTGGGTGAACCTCATTGTTCCAAAATTGATTCGACCTTTTCGTTTTCTAGTGACTATTGTCATGCTTAAAATTCTGACAGATCTAGTGCTCTCTCTGACTGGCCCCATTTTAACGATGACAGAAAGTTTTTGGTCTGTCGCAATTGTTCTGAATGTATTTTGGTTTTTCCTCAACATATTCAATGTATGCTTTGATAAATTACAAGATAGGTATGTTCGCGATATTCATGGCAATCGACGTCAAGTGGATACACTTGTTGAATTGCGTGATAAAAGCCATTTAACCCATATTTCTGTTATGCGCCGTTTTGTCATTTTCTGCGCAGTGCTTATCACACTTATTATTCTTTTAATTAATTTTAATATGTTTGATGGTGTTGGAGCAGGGCTGCTGACATCTGCTGGTATTTTATCTGTTGTTATTGGTATCGCAGGCCAGGCAACAATTGGCAATATTATTGCAGGCTTACAGATTGTGATGACAAAACCAGTCAGAATAGGGGATGCGCTTAGTTATGATGGTAACTGGTGTTACTGTGAAGATATTACCTATACCTATATTACTTTAAAAGTTTGGGATGACAGACGCATAATCGTGCCTCTCAAAGAATTTATTTCAAAGCCTTTTGAAAACTGGTCTATGGAAGATGCGCACATGTTAAGACCTGTTTTTCTCTATGTAGATCCTACAATGAATATTCAAGTGATTCGTGAGTATTTCGAAACCTTGCTTCAAAACCATGTGCTTTACGATGGTCGCTTTAGACCATCGGTACAAGCATTTTCACTCAGTGAGACGGCGTTATGTATTCGTCTTGTTTGTAGTGCAAGAAACCCGCTTGAAGCATGGGATCTGCACTGTGAAATCCGAGAGAGTATGATTTCATTCTTGGCAAACTATGAAAATGGACGTTATTTACCTAAGCAACGAGAGCTTAACTTTAAAGAGCCAAGCCTCGTTGAGGTATCGTAAAACCAGCGGATGTTAAAGAGCTTTTAATCAATATGTTCAGAGCCGAATTTAATAGCGGTCTCTCTCAGGAAACCACTATTAATGGCTTGCTTAGGTGTGAGACGCTCTGCCGGGTCTAATGCAAGCAAGCCTGCAATGATTTCATCTTGTGTTGTATAGCTGAGCCCTTGTGGAAACAATGCTTTAAGGTCTAAACCCTTAATATTATTGTCTTTATCGAATGTGAGAGTGATAGGTTTTCCCTGAATTATAAGATGAGGTTGCTCAATATCTTGCACATTATATTGCCCCCATTTTAATTCAAGGCCAATACGACCAAGTGAAAAGGCATCATGTGTAAGGCCTGTGTATTTATCTGTACCTTTTTCTGGTGGTAAGTAACCTGGAGTACCCGTGCATTCTGTTATGTCTTTTATTGGTTGAGCATAACCAAAGTCAGTTAAACCAGTGCCGTGCACATTTGAGTGAACAAAGTTACCAAGCTTTAAATCTCGGTGAGCAATTTTTTGTAAATGCAGATTAATAACACTTTCTAAGTAATGCACAAATGTTTTTTTGAAGATCGACTTTGCTGCTGCTGGATCATCAGTTTTACACTTCTGAATTTTCTCCATTTCTTTGCCACCATTGCCTCCTTCATACAAAGGGTAGAATATAAAAGTTGCCTCTTTGCCGTGTTGTTTGATATGTGCAAAGGCAACAGGTTTGACAAGGCCGTATGCATCCTTGATACCAGCAGTTGCTTGTAGTTCTGCCATACCATCTTTAATATTCTTTATTTTTTTATAGGCATAGAGTTGTTTGAGGTTAGTAAAAGACTGTGCAACTTTTACATTACCATGGCCACCTTTGCCTATACTGACTTTACCTGAATTTAATGCAATATGATTCTCGTCTAAGAAAGTACGGCTTTGCTCTTTCGTTAAATAACTTACCAGACTAAACACCTGACCGTTTGTCGCCGTTACCAAAGAGTGATCTCCGTTGCGCTTCGAATCAGCAGTTTTTAAGTGTTTGTGAGCTTTATAGTAATTACCCTGAGTTCCAAGTGTGTAGTCAGGCTTAATTTTGCCAACCAGTGTTTCAATGGTTTTATGTAGTTGCTTTTGTGATATATCTTTTAATGCTGAATTTATGCCGCACGCAAGCTTTAATTCATGAATTAATTTTTTATCTGATTCACCTGTCCATGGCTTGCCTTCAATAAATTGGTGTAAATGCGCTTTTTTTATTTTTGATTTACATAAATCTTGAAATTCGCTTAACTTGGCATGATCGTGAAGCTGAATGTCATTATGAAGATACTCTGTTTCAGCTGCTGCATTCATTGCAGCCGCTGATTGTGTGCGAGCAACGGGTGTATTGGCTGTTGAAGTATTGGCGGGGGTTATAATGCCCATTTGAGATGGGCGAGTAGGTGCTGCAAATTGAACGCGGCGCTGACCTTGTGTTTCTGGTGCAAAATGAACCCCTGGCATAAACTTTTCCTTTTTTATGTTCTGTACAAAAAACAGCCTCTATTTATACAGGGTTTTTTTAGAGGTTTCATGACAAAAGTTGGATTTAGTCTTTCTTTTAGTCATAAAAAAAGCGATACCCCTTAGAGATACCGCTTTTTTAAAAAGATAAAAGTTTATCTTACTTCAATATAGCTATAGCCTTGGCTGCTACTGTGAACAGGAATTGCGCGACCTGATTCATCGTTTAAGTAGTAGCCTTTACTGTCTTTAAATGCTTGGGATACATCAACAACAAATCGGTTAGTGCCTGGTACCATTTGGTTCATGGCAGGCCTATTTGAAGATGCTCTTGGTGGTGGTGCATTGCGACCGTCAGTAATAAGAAGTGGTGCAGGTCTGCCACCTATTGCGCGGGACATATTAACTGGCGCTGGTCCTGGTGCAGATTGCGCTAGTTGTACAAGCAACTGACCTTTAGGCCCAATGAATTTACGAATAGCAGCGGCTGCAAAGCGACCTGCAACATGTCCAGCTTTAGAACCGTATTCTCCTGATTTTCCAATTGGCTCACCACCAGCAAATCCTGAGCCGAAGTTATAGCCTTTCTCGAAAAGATCACCTTTAGTATTTTTGTCTTGTTTGCCTCTAACAGTATCAATAGCGCCTTTTACAGCAGCAACTGGCTCAAGGTAGGATGAGTATGTTGATTTACGAGCGACTTCACTCATTCTTTCATAGCATTTAAAATGAGCCAACTTAGGGCTTGCTTCGATATATTTTTTGCCTTCTCGACGAGCGCCAAAAGATTTTGGGTTAATGTTTTTAAGATAGTCGCCATTATGTGAGGTAACTGTAGGTGAGCTTGCCGTACAGTTTCCAAGTTTTTCGTAGCAGCATTCAAATGGATTTGACCGAGTTGAGTTTGTCACTGGCATTGAATTCTCCTTGTGGCAGCGATAAAGTGCCTTATCTGTTTTTGATAGTATTGATTGCAATATTATTTATTTATCAGATATAACGATCCGTTTTTATCAATCAGGCTCCATTTAATGGCACATGGCTGTTAGAGTCAATAACTCGATTACCTTGAATTAATTAACTCAAAGATGGTCAAAATAAAATATTTATTTTTTATTTATAAAAATCAATTGTTTAGAGGTTTTTATTTTGTCTGGCTAATTTATATTCAAATTTTCGATAAAAGTGTATAAAACCTGAATAACTAACCTATAAGGTAGAATGACATCACCTTAAAGGGTATTCAATATTCACCCTAGATATAACCTTCGATGTATAAAATAGGGGCTATTTACAATTTGTCAGTTGAAATTGATGGCGGATTAACTATATTCTTTCAAATATTTCAATAGCTTAGATTAATAAGGCGATGTGCCTTGATGAATTTGCAGAGGGAACTGCTCCATGTTCAGCCGCATACCACCCTATGTTGTCTCCACATACCTCATCATGCTCTTTTTAGGGGTTCTTTACTTTTTAGTGACCTTTAGATATGTCACACCGCAATATCAGTTCACGTTATTTCTCTTTTTAATAGAGCTCATGACGATTCTTTTTTTGCATCTTATCGAGCTTCAACGTAAAAAGCCTTGGGGACCAGAACCTCAGTATGAGCAAACACTCCTTATGACAGGGGTGAGCTTCTGTTCTTTTCTACTCGCTTCTTTAAATACTGCTTCATCTGATAGGGTGGGGTTGATGCGTGTCTTTGATGGTTTAGGCATTAATCTTTATTTAACAGGTGTTTCTGGGGTTCTTTTATTTTTAATGCTTGCTGCTCTTGGCATTATTATTTGCGCCGCACGAAAGCAAGGCCCGCCTGTGGCTTTATTTAGTGCAAGTCTAACGCTTTATGCGCTGATGATCTCTATGAAAGCAGTGCAAAGTGCTGGTAGTGCTTTCCCTGATCACTATTTCTTTTTACATGTGTTTATTCCAACCCTTGTTGCAGGGCTTTTATGGGCCTCGATTCCAAGAATTCCTAATTATGATAAACAGCAAGATCATATGTCGGTACTACTCTGTGTTCTGATTCTTGTAGCAGTTTTGGTTTATCTCAAATTCTATGCGCAAGTGGATGTGGTCTACCACATTATTAATGCAATATCAGGCACACAGTCTTTTATTAATCCTGATTCTATGATGGTCTTTCTGATTATCCTTGGTGTCATTGCTGCGCTTGGTGTGACTTATCTTTTCTTTGAAGCTTTATTTACAGGCAAGATAATTAAAGGCGACGGCGTAAAATTGCTGCCAGCGCATAAATTTTTTATAGCTGGTGGCTTTTTAGTCTGTTTATTTTTCGGTTTATATAAACTTGAAATCTTTGGTAATTCAAATTCATGGAGTGGCAATAGTTGGTCTACCAATAGTTGGGATAATACGTCGAGCTCAAGCCAAGAATACTATGCTGTGCAGATAGGGGTTTTTAAACACAACTATAACGTTAATATGAGTCAGCTCTGCTATAAAAACACTGAAATCTTTCGTATGGTGCCGTCTAATTCCCGTTGCGATATTTTGCAAAGTTATCTTGTGGCAGATATTAATGAGCTCTACCGTTTGATGGATATTACTAAGGCTTCCTGTCCTGGTGTTCAAAGCCCTGTAATTCTTTTATATGATCAATATAAAAACCGCACACATGTCTGGGATGACCAAAGAGGGGATTGGGTGTATTCCCCGGAGGAGAATTTAAGAAACTTAAGAGGCTGTTAGTGAAAGAAGGTCAGTCGTTGGTTGAAATCTTGAGATAGCTAATCTACTTCATTTGGATTTTATGGTCTTTTTTGTTTTAGCATATGTAGGCCTATAAATAAAGGCTTAAGTGCAAAAGGTTACTCTGTGTAAGTGACTTCATGGACATCTTCTCAGGGTTGATAGACTATTGATGTGGGTAATAAATCTAAGCACTAATGAGGTGTCTATGAACGAACATCAGCAAATACAGCTGGATAAAAATTTTAGCCAACTTCTTGCAATATCCTCTCATACATTTTCGCCTGATGAGATAAATGAAGTTTCTCATTATATTCATACAGGTGAATATGGTATGGCACTTGATATCTATGTGGCTATCTGTGACGAAGAGCATAAACATATTGACCCTCAAATTGCCAAGACGGTCTTATCACTTGTGGATATGATGCATTTAAATGGGCCGCATTATGAGGGCAAAATCAATACAGTGCTTTCAATGCCAGATACGCTAAGAATGGATACTTTAAAACTCTCGGGGTAAGTTTATTATCAGCGCTATTTTGCAAGTTAAAAAAAAGGAGTGTTTAACACTCCTTTTTTATGTGCAACTCAAGAAGAGCTGCTTACTCAACTTCAATTGCTGTGGCTTCTACCGTTTGGTTCTTGGGTGTTTTTTCTGCTTTTGCAGGGGCCTCAATTGCTTTTGGAGCTGATGCTTCCAGTTTAATTAGCTCTTTAATTGTTTTTGATACCCATATTCTAAAGTGCGTTGCTTTATGTGCATTGATACGGTAGCCAACAGAAACAGCTGCATCTTCGTTGTAAAACTTTGATTGGCGCTGCGTTGTACGGCCACCTTGTGTATGGAAATACATAAAGCTTCTTGATGATTCTGAACGAAGAAGTTCGCGCTCTGTATAGATATGATGCAAATGTTGAGACACTGTTTGAGATTGAACGTCAAACAGTTCTGCAATTTGAGACTGTGTTAACCAGAGCGTCTCATCATGATAAATCAGTTCAACTTGTTGGCCGTCTAAAGATGTGTATGTTTTTATAATGGTTGCGGTCATGAGAGTCACCTTTCCTTGTGAGTCAGTATTTACTTCCCTAAAGGCGTTGATTAATTAATGTGCATTTTTGATTATATCATAATCAATTTATTTTGCAGCGGATAAAACTGATTTGCCAGTAAAAAAAACACTGTTTTTACTGGTAATGTTTATCTGTGGTCATCGAGAAAAGACTAACCCGTAAATCTCGTCAACACTTGCTCAAATTGAGACACAACTCTTTTTAGACTTGAGTGTTGCGGTTTTAGTTTCATCTTAGGGTTTATAAGATACGTGAGTAGTTGTGATAGTTTCGTATAGGTCTCTGATTCTTGGTCAAAAATAAATTGTATTATATGTTCTTCCCAGTCAGAGCTTGCAGCAGCAATCGCCTGATTTTTATCTCGCATACGCATCGCAATCTGTTGATCAAGATCTTGTTTGATCTGCATGTAGAGCATATTGAGTAAATTGCGCTTCGATTGATTCTTTATGTGATCTTTATTTTGAAAGTAGAGGTCAAGCACGATTGGTAATAGGCTTTGCCCTGGTTTACCTGTTAAATGATAGAGTTTGCGGTTAAAGATGTAGTGTACGTCAGCTCTTTGTTTACTGACTTTACGGCTTGGCATCATGCCGTAGCCTAATAATGCAGAGGCCGTTGTCATTTCTTCTTCATATAAATGGATAAGCTCTTCACCTGCTTTGATTTTCCGTAAAGCAACAAAATGCATAGCTTTTTCTTGCTCATTAAAATAGAAGCGACAGTTATGCCTTGCTTCACAGTGGTTGAGCAAGTCTGCTATCGGGACGAGGTAGTGTTGACCATTCAAAGTAAATTGGCGACTACACACAATCATTGCAGTCCAGACGAGTTCATCAAAACTAATACCAGCAGTATCTTGCTGGTGCAGATAGAGGTTTTTAAACCACTGTAGATTAAGTGCAACTCGCTTGCCAAAGTGAGATGTTCTTAAAAAAACGTCGTTAAAGTGAAAAAGTGATTCGTTGAAATCATCTGGCAGGGTGTCAATATAAAGGTCCACAAGCTCTTGGTGCGGTTTACTCGACATAATATTATCGATCAGTCTTCCTCTATATTGATTTGCTTTGAAGTTAAAGCGAGCAACATTTGGCTCAATTTGCATCATCGCAGAGAGAGGAATTTTAATAATGGTTTCGTTTTTCTTAAATGTAGATGTGGCAAACACACCTCTTGGTTTATTCTGAGGCGCTTTAACTTCAATGTGAGATGCTTCAACACCTGCTTTAAATGCAGCTTGCAGAAGTGTTTCCATTGTTGATTCTTTCGAGGGCCAGTGTTTCCATTGGCTGGAATCACCAGCTTCGAATTGAGCAGTAGGTGTCTTTAAATGCGTTGCAGCATAAGCATTGTCACGATGAAAATTAAACTCGTGATTCAGTTGTATGGCTTGTAATGCGGCTGCTTTATCTGAAGTCGATGTTGAACTCATGGAATAAGGACCTTAAAACTGGTTCAAAGTCCTTTTATTTTTGAAATACAGCTGTCCTGCTGTTTATAAAATCATGAGTTAATTGTAGATGGGGATACGAAAGCAGGGCCTATTAAACTGTGCGTGTTTTATAAGAGCTTAGTAGGAAACCTGTAAGGCTTCGTAATAGATAAAATGGTTGAGAGGAACGTAATAAATTGATTTAAAATAAATATAGCTAAAACGGCTTGTTACAAGTGGGCTTTTTTTTAGACGAAATAAAAAGGCCGTATTAAACGGCCTTTTTAAGAAGCATTTTTTAAACTTCAAAATGCTGAGGCATAACACCTGCATATTGAGCACGGCGTTTAATTGCATCAATGTCTATCACTTGGTGATCATCAAAGAAATCAGCCTTACCATCTTTTGCATTTGCAAGGTCATTAAGACCATGACGTTGCTCGAAGTTTTGAGATGTTAGTTCACTGAGAGAGCAGCGAATTGAACCGCCAGACTTATGGAACACTTCGTATGGTACTTCATTGACTTTGAAGCCCCAGTTTTTAAGTGTTGCCATAGAATCTTTTGAGAATGCACCTTCGCTCACGACTAATTGATCTTTCGCCATGACAAGGTTTGTAGCAAAGTGCTGCGCTTCTTTTTCAGAAATATAAAGAATATTATCTTTACCATAAAGGTTGTGGAGGAAGTCATCGCTTTCTTTAGTGAAAGTTGGATTGTCTTCACTGCCTTTAAACATAATCAGCTTATTGTTTGGAAGCGGGCAGAGGCAGCAATCAAGATGGTAGAAATCTTCACGAAGCATCTTAATAGGGAACACATCAACGCCTGCCATTTGAGCAATTGTTTTTGCGCCTTGGTCATTCGAACGTAAGCCAAAACCCATTAGATATGCAGACTTACCTGGAATTTGACGAAGATCGCCACCTTCAAAAGTAATATCTTTACCATCTTTGCCGATCATCGGCTGTACATGTAAGCCATGATCGTGTGCAAATTGCATTGCACTTGTTTCTTCACCAAAGCGACGTTGGTTATGGAAGCTTGCAGGAATATAAAGCTGACCAATTTGTTGTCCTGTATCTGTTGCGAATACCGCATCAGTTTGGCGCTTATTTGAAATAAGAGGTTCTGCTGGTAATTTAAGTTCAGCAAGTTTTTGCACTAAACCTTTATGTTGTGCTTGAGCTGTTTGATTTGCACCTTGACGGTACTGCATTACAAGTGCTTCAGCTTTCTTTGAGTGCTTCTCAGCACCACCTTGTTTAAGAATTGCTGATACATCATTTGCAAGCTCATGATAGCTGCGTTGATCAGTTGCGAATTCTTTGCAAGTGTTCAGAAGATTTTGACGTGTTAATTTTGGTAGTTTTTGCTGTTTAGCAAATGTTGAAAAGTCAGCTGATAATCCTTTCATTGACTCAACAAGATGATCTCTCATGTATTCATTATCTGGAGATGAAACTTCAAAGTACCTTGGCGCACAATGAAGGAAAAAGTTACTGCTAGGAGCAGCGCGTAGGTCTTGCATTTTTACAATGCGTGAATCAGCTTTCACATTATCTTTTGCAAGAAGTTCTACAGGCATCGCATGGGATACTGCTGAAGTTTGGATAGATCCTAGAGCCATTTTATTTCATCCTATATGTGTAGTGCCGAATTGGCGGGCACCATAGACTGCCTAAATAAGAAAATAAAATGATATCAGTAAAATCGATATCATAATGCTGCTTTGCCTTTCGAGGCCGACCCATTAAAAACCATTCTCTATACAATGTCTACCTTTTGTAATAAGAGGTTAATTTTCCATCACTTTTATCCTTAAAAGTGTGCACTACTGCCTTATGCTCCCACTTTTGGTGAAGAAAGCGTCAACCTGAAATGAGTTGAATTAAGCAACAATACAAGAGTTTTAGGCATGAATATAAAGGTGCATGGTTTTATCTTAAATAGAAGGAACGCGGTAATCGCTGGTATTCATATTTAAAGGAGATAATCCATGTGCGGCAAGTGCAATGATCCAACTCATCAAGATATTCAAACTGCTGAATTAACTGCAGATAGCCCAGCATCAGAAATTCTATTACATGATAGACGTCAATGGTTAAAAACCGGCGCAACACTGAGTGCTGGTGCAGCGGGTGCTTCTCTATTAGGCATGAGTGGTTCTGCAATGGCTGCAGCAAGTGGCAGTCAAGATGGTGCTGCCAGTGTAGTGCGTGCTTATGGCGCTACAGAGGAAAAAGGTTCAATTAAGCCAATGACGATCGAACGCCGTGCTGTTGGCCCTCAGGACGTCATGATTGAAATTCTCTATGCAGGCATTTGTCACTCTGATATTCATGCGATTAATGGCGACTGGGGCTCACCAGCATTACCTATTGTACCTGGGCATGAAATTGTTGGTCGTGTTTCTGCTGTCGGTAATAACGTGACACGTTTTAAAAAGGGCGATATTGCCGGTGTAGGTTGTATGGTTGATTCTTGCGGTGAGTGTGAGCATTGCTCAAATAACCGTGAGCAAATCTGTAAGAATGGGACGACCTTTACCTATGGGGCTCCAGATAAAGTGTCTGGCGGCCATACTTATGGTGGCTACTCTAAGCGTATTGTTGTTAAAGAGCACTTTGCAGTGAATGTGCCTAAATCAATGGACTTATCAAGAGTGGCGCCAATAATGTGTGCTGGTATTACAACTTTTTCACCAATGAATCACTGGGATTTAAAGAAAGACCAGAAAGTAGGGGTTATTGGTATTGGTGGCCTCGGTCACATGGCTGTAAAACTTGGTATCGCCCGAGGCGCAAAAGTGACAGCTTTTACAACGAGCCCAAGTAAGGTTGAAACCATTAAAGAAATGGGTGTTGAAGAAGTTGTGCTTTGGGATGATCAGGAAGCAATGGAGCGCTTGAATCAATCATTTGATCTTATGATTGCAGCAGTGCCAACTACATTCGAAATACAACCTTTTATGAACTTGCTTAAGGTTGATTCTACCTTCGTTAACGTTGGTGACTTAGGTACTTTAGGTGGTATTAGCGGTATGCAGCTTGCCTTTATGCGTCATCGTCTTGCTGGCTCTATGATTGGTGGCATGAAAGAAACACAAGAAGTTGTCAATTTCTGTGCTGAACATAATGTACTGCCTGATGTTGAAATTATTAAGCCGAGTGAAATTAATAATGCCATTACTCGCGTTCAGGATAAGGATGTGAAGTTTAGGTTCGTTATTGATATGCAAGCAGTGTAAGAGGCTTTCGCAAAAGTGCCTACGCTTGATAACTCATCGTTAAAAATGACCTCAAAATGCTCATTTACCCATATGTAAACTGCGCTTTTTCGAACATTTTTGCCTCGATTTATCTGCGCTCGACTACTTTTAAGAAAGCCTCTAAGAGGGTGAATAATGAAAAATTTCGAAAAGATTTTTAGTATTTTATGTTTAAGTATTCCTGTCGCTGCTTGTGCTGCGTCAGCTGTCAAACCGAACTATGATGTTCAAGTTTCAAAGTATGAAGCACAAAAGGCTTCAATTGGTGCGGCAGATAAATTTACTGGTCAGGTTTTGGTTGATTCAAACTTTAAGTCCGACCTTGAAGATGGTTATTCTGGTGCAATGGTGAATTTCGAAGCTGGCGCTCGTGCAGCTTGGCATTCTCATCCAAGAGGCCAGACTTTAATTGTGATTGAAGGTGAAGGTCGAGTGCAGGCGAAAGGTAAGCAGGCACAAGTGATAAAGCCTGGTGATGTCGTGTGGATTCCACCAAACCAAGTGCATTGGCATGGCGCAGCTGCAGAACATTCGATGTCTCATATTGCGATTGTTGAGGCCGAGGGTGGGAGAGCCACTGATTGGATGCAGCATGTAACAGATAATGAATATGCTAAAGCACAATAAAATAGTGAGGGTAGATAAGAGAGATGAATGACACAGAACAGTTGGCACAATTTCTACGTCAATATGCACCTCATGATGGTGCTTTTGAGTTACCTGTTCCAGGCTTGAAAGTACACCGTTATTCGAGAGTCAATGTTGAGCCTGTATTGACGATGAGTCAGGCTGGGCTGTGTCTTGTGGCGCAGGGGGCGAAAAGGGTGATGCTCGGTGAACAGATTTATCAGTATGACCCTTCGAACATGGTGCTTTACTCTGCAACTATCCCTGTGGCTGCAAATATCGTGAAGGCAACTCAAACAGAGCCTTACCTTGCCTTTACCCTTGATTTTGAGCAGCAAAAAATCTCGGAGCTGTTATTCAAAATCTACCCAAATGGTTTTCCACGCTTGCATGATGTTAAAGCAATTAAAGTTGGTGATACGAGTCAATCTATTATTAATGCTGCTTTACGAATTATGCAATTAATGGCCACACCAGATGATGCTGAGTTTATTGTGCCTTTAATTATTGATGAAATTTTAATTCGATTATTACGAGGGCCTTATGGGCAAAATGTAGCTCATATAGGTGCTGCTGATTCCAGTGTCAATAAAGTCATGAAGTCGATTGCATGGATTCAGGCCCATTACGTAGAAGCATTAAAAGTTGATGAATTATCCAATATTGCTGGTATGAGTCCATCCGCTTTTCATCATCATTTTAAAGCAATTACGTCGATGAGTCCTTTGCAGTTCCAAAAGACATTACGCTTGCAAGAAGCAAGACATTTAATGATGTCGCAAATGATTGATGTTGGCATGGCCAGTGCTCAAGTAGGCTATGCAAGCCCATCGCAGTTTTCTCGTGAATACACCCGTCATTTTGGTTTATCTCCACGTCATGATATTAATCGGCTGAAAAATGCCGATTAATATGTTGATCATTTCCTAACCTCCTTACTTGTGAACGCTTTATTCTTTGCTAGGTCTATGTTTTACTCAATTTATCGAAGACTTAGAGCGTTCAAGGAGTGTTATATGGCTCAATCTTTCACATTACCTGCCGTTATTGTTGGCGTCGGTTTATTTGCTGGTTTTTTTTCATTGGGTTCTTCAATGACTAGTGCTGTTAATGAATACAAGCAGTATGATCGTACAGTGACAGTTAAAGGGTTGGCTGAACGAGAAGAAATGGCAGATATTGTGATATGGCCAATTCAATTTATCGAAACAGCCAATGATCTCACAGCGCTTTACACTACGATTGAAAAAAAGAATGAACAAATAAAAGCTTTTTTAATTAATGCTGGTTTTAAAGGTGATGAAATAACAATTGCTGCCCCTAATATTATTGATAAAAAAGCACAGCAATATGGTGGTACTGATGATATTGAGTATCGCTATTATGCAACTCAAACAATAACGCTCTATTCAGAGCAGGTTGCTTTAGCTCGCAAAGCGATGAATGCTATTTCTAAACTCGGCAAAGATGGTATTGTCTTTAATCCAAACCAATACGATGTGCCTGTTGAATATATTTACAATGGTCTGAATGCCATTAAACCTGCCATGATTGAAGATGCAACTAAAAAAGCAAGAGAAGTTGCTGATAAATTTGCTTCAGATTCAAATTCAGCACTGGGTAAAATAAAAACAGCAAGTCAAGGGCAGTTTTCTATTCGTGAACGAGATAAAAATAACCCTCATATTAAAGTGATTCGTGTTGTTTCTACGGTTCAATACTATTTGACCGATTAATCAGCTTTTTTTGTGAACAGAGGTGGGCGGGGTTTGCCTCAAGAGTTATATCTTCGTATAGTAGGCGGGTTAGTCACTCGAAATACTTGGAAGTAGGAAAGAATAATGTCTTTTGATTGGTTTTGCCCAGCCTGCAAGACAAAAAATGATAAGCTCTTAAAGCGTTGCCAAAACTGCCGCTGCCCAAATAAACTTAATGGCTTTGAGCTTGATTTATACAAGCATGTTGTAGATGTTTTTATGGATAATGGCAAGGTTCGCTGCCCACGCTGCGAGCAGGTCAAGCTTGAGCCTGTCTATTCTGAAGACTATAAAAAGTATTATTTTGATGGGGTTAAAAAGAAAAGTTGGACTTTCAAAACCCTTGAAATCCATGTGAAGTGCACTTCTTGTGATTACAAACGACGCAAAGAGCATGAAGTACCAACCTTGCGCCGTCTCTTCCGCCAATTCTTTAATCGTGATCTAGAAAGCGATTTCCTTCGAAATATTTAGAGATATTGCCTCATAGGGCTGCTAGGCAACGTCCCTAAAATCGCTTGGGGCCCTGCCACCAACGACTTTAGGGACGTTGCCTAAATATCAGGATTAATTTCTTTCATAATTCTTGCTGGATTGCCGCCAATCACCACATTATCACCAAAGCTTTTCGTGACGACTGCACCTGAGGCAACCACAACGTTTTTGCCTAAAGTGACACCAGGGTTGAGTATGGCCATGCCGCCAATCCAGCAGTTATCGCCAATGGTAATTGTTTTAGCAAACTCAATACCTGAAATACGGGCACCTGGTTCTAGTGGGTGGCCAGGGGTGTATATATTCACTTGAGGCCCAAACATGACATTATTTCCTATACGCACTTCTGCGCAATCTAAAATCACACATCCTGCATTCGCATAAAAATTCTCACCAACATGGATATGAGTGCCATAGTCACAACGAAATGGCGATTCCACAACTAATTTTTCACCAGTTGATCCAAAGAGCTGCTTGAGTAGTTTTGTGCGCAAGTCTGGTTGCGACACACTGGTTCTATTCAACTCTTCAAGAATCATCATTTGTTTTAAGCGAAGGGCTACAAGTTCAGGATCTGTTGGCCAGTAGAGTTGACCTGCAAGCATTTTTTCATATTCAGAAAGGTGAGTATCACTCATAAAAGGCTCCTTGTTGGACTTACTTTTAACATAGTACAACTGAGCGTGAGAGGGTTCTATAAATGGATGTATGAGTTCAAAACAAGTGTAGAAATCAGGCAGCTTGCACTGGGTGTGCAAGCTGCTTAGATATTAAGACGCTAGAAATGCAGTCGCTAGTAAAGCAGCACCAAGTGCAGCTGTACTTGTTGTACCTGTTTTAGCACCAGCAGAAAGCTGTACTAATTGTTGAGTCATTGGACAAGAGCATTGCACGTCTTTGTTTGAGATAAGCTTTGCAACTGCTTGCTGCAAGTCTTTGTATTGCTCATTTGCAGTAGATTCTGTGCCATTGCCATTTGTGAATGTAGTGATTGTCGCATCGCCACACCAGTAAGCATCAAATGCACGACCATCTTCAAGTGTCATTGTAATAAATTGATCATCTTCAACTTCAGCCGGCTTAAAACCTTCAAGGTTGTCATTCAGCTTTACTGCAATGTTTTTGTTGTAGTCATTTGCTGCAGATGCATAACCATAGCCACGAGTTGTGGAGCTTGGCGTGTGAGAGTCAGAGTGTGTAAGCACAGGACCATTTTCTGGTGTTACGCAAATCATGCGTGGATCAGCTTGCGTATTAATACCTGTGAGACAAACAGAACCAGCTGGTACGCCCATTGGCTTGTAAAGCGCACACTGTGCACCTTGAGTCATATTGACTGGTGCTGCATTAGCAAGGCTGCTAGCTGCAATAAAAACAGGCACGATGGTTTTCTTGATTGCACCAAAGCCTGTTGCGCCTAAGTTAGAGTTTTGAATTGCTGATCCCATAAAACACCTCGGTTAGATCATGACGTAATTCCCTTTACCCGATCCATTGAGTGGATCTAAGATAAGGCAGTATCTGATATGTTGTTCAGATTGCGTTCATGCTAACAGTGCTTTTTGTACAAAGTATACTTTTGTAACAAAAGTGGTTATAGGAAATACAGTTATCTGCATTTCCTATAAATGAAAAAAATCTAATTGAGTAAATCGCTTGTAGTAGTATTAGCGCATACCTGTAAAAACAGTACCAGTTGCCGTGTCAGTACCAAGAACAGGTTGGTTATTTGCCGCTGAGGTGGGTTTATAGGATTGCAATAGGCCTATTTCAGTGACGGGGATATTATTGCGTTTGGCAAACTCAATAATGGTACGAGCTTGTTTTTGTGAGTTTTCACTGTTGCCCAATCCACCGCGAACATTACAGTGAATTTGGCATGGTGTTTCTTCAATATCTTCGTCATCTTTGAGCAAGGTGTGAAGTTCTTCTAATTTGACTTGAGCATTGTTTGACTCTGGATGAGAGTGAATAACACCTGCTGCTTGGTGAGTACGGCACCAAAAAGTACCAGCAACACAAGGGCCTATATCTTTTGTATAAACAATCGCAGGGCACATCGCCATTTTAATAACGCTTTTGCCCTTAGTCCAAGAAGCTTCTTTAAGCCCTAGGTTATTTTTAGCATGAGTTGTATCAAGAATATGAGGTGAGAAATTGTTAATTTCAGGCATGAGTGTCTCCACAAGTGTTAAATACATTGTGGATAATACGCCTAGTCATGTCTTTAGATTATTCTTACTCACAAAAAAGTAGTAGTAAAAATGTGATTAGATAATCGATTTTACCGAGGGTAATGTATTATAGATCGAATATCTTCAATAATATCTGATGCATGTATCAATATTTCATCATGAGATATTTTAATAATCTGAAAACCATTTAAAGCTAAGTCAAGTTCTCGTCTTTGATCATGACAGCCTTTAAAATATTCTGAGTGGTATTCGAAACCATCAATTTCAAAAACTAAATTATCAATTAAAAAATCACTAATGTACGTACGTCCTGATTTACCTTGAACAGGAACATTACATTGAAATCTATGAGATAGTTCATGGTCCTGCATTAAAGATCTGAATAACACTTTTTCTGCTGGTGAGAAAGGGTGAGGTTGCCCTATTGTAAGTCCGGTTGTAAGTCTAATACTACGTTCAGCGTTCGATGCAAATTTAGGTTTGAAAGGTTTTAGTTGAGTAATATTTGTTGAAAAGCTACGTCTTTGTAAACCTCTTTCACGGAGTAATGTATCAGAATCACGATTCATGCTTGTTTTAAAGTAAGTAATATCTTCTGTATTTCCGCTAATGTGGCGAAGTAGACGTGAGCCTTTGAGAGACTGGGGTAAAAATACCGCGATGTTTGCTGCATTTAGAGAGGCAAGCCATAAAGCAAGGTCTGCAACCTGTTCTACTTTCTCTGGAGAAGGGTTTTGATCGATAAGTGATAAGATAACAACAACTGGTGCAGGGGCATAAATTTTAAAAAGCTCTCTTGCATTGTCTTCTAATGAAAGCTCATCAGCAATTGGAATAATACCAAGCTCAGCTAGATGTCTTACACGGTTATACCAATCAAGGCTTTGTTGTTTAGTTGATTGATTCTCAATATTACTAATGTAGTGTCGGTGGTACTCAGCACTTTGTTCATACCAATATGGCCAATGTTTTGTAGCAAGTTGGCCAAGTATCTCAGTGACTTTATCTAAAAGTAAAAGATCAGTTGCATTAGATGCTATATCAATGTAGATCCATTTGGTGCTTGTAATTGAAAGACTACTGAGGTCAAACCCTTTTCTATCATCTTCAACAAAGTAGCACTTGAGGTTAGAGTCGTTCATTTCAAAAAGGACTTCGTTGAGTGTTTTACTTTGTAGTGCATAGCTCATAAGTATTGACCTCAAGTGAAACTTTATCATGTGAAAGCATGGTGAAAGATAATTGATATCAAATCAACGCTGCCTCACTTTAGTTTACTCTTTTGGTCTTTCTAAGTCTGGAAGCTCATCACAGATATAAAAGAAACTTGGAAAGAAATTGCTTGTGTATAGGTTTATTCGGCTAAAAGAAGCTATTCACAAAATATGTGGATAAACTTGTGCCTATCTTTTATATAAACTGCTCAAGGTTACAAGTAGTCGAAGGTCTAGAGTGTTGGTTAAAAAGTAACCAGTTCTGTATTTTGGAGGAGATTACTCGATTTTAAGCTCAATATTACTTACTTTTGTTTGGAATATTTCAAGTTATTGGATAACTTAGCCAATTTCCACAATTTTTGTGGATAACCTTGTGATTTACTTTTATATAAAGTTTTCTAATGTCCATATTGTGGTAGCTCTAGAAGGTTGGTCAAAAAATGATCACTATGGTTTTATCCACTTAAAACATGAAATTTGAGTATCAAATGCTTAATTATCCCTAGTCTGACCTTATAGGGTACTTTTAAATGATGAGATTATTGCTCACAAGTAGCACTTATAGATGGTAATAGATATAGAGTTTGCTGAGTTTGTGGACAAAGGACTAAGTTTCCACAAAATGTGTGGATAAACTTGTGCTTATCTTTTATATAAACTTACATAGCCTAGAGCAAGTGGGGATCACAGGTGGTTGGTTGAAAAATAACCAACCCGGCTGTCGCTGCGGGACAACGTCGAATTAATAGGTTAAGTATAGGTTTATGGGTATTTTTTGCGCATTATAGCCTATGGATTCTATGATGTATGTGTATAACCTTATTAATTTCCACAATTTTTGTGGATAAGTTTGTGGCTATCTCATAAGTAAGTATCTATGATGTAGCAAATATGGTGAACACAGAGATTTGGTTAAAAAATGATCAATATCGGCGGGATTAGCAGTTGGCTATTATTTGATCAGATTTTTGTATTGTTTTTTAGCTATTTTTTGGGGAGTGGCTATCCATATTTCATGCTTATACACAGATGCAGGCTGAGTCATGTGTACAAGTGACTGAGTTTCCACAAAATATGTGGATAACCTTGTGACTTACTTTTATATAAACTTCTGTAATGATGAAAAGATGGTGAGTCTAGAGTGTTGTTTAAAAAATAACCAGCTCAAGTTATACACTGGAGCTGGTTATCATCAGAGAAAAGGTTAGATAAAGGCTGCTACACCAGCTTCAGCATGCATCTTATCCGAATCTTTTGCATTCTTACTGGAGCTTAAGTTGTAGTGGGCGATAAACTTACCATTTACGAAGATTTGGCGTTGTAAAACACCTGCATTCTCGTTAACGGAGACTTCTCCTGTTTCTTCACACTTCTGCTTAAATGTGAAGCGCTCTCGCTGAGCTTCATGTTGAAGAATCCAGCCACCAAGACCATCTTCACTTTTATCTTTAATAAAGTCTAAAGCTTCTTGTAGTGAGCTGCAGTTTTTCAATGGGAATACGTCGTTACCACCACCAGAACCTTCGCTCAATATACCTTTAAGAAAGAGTTTCTTATAGTTAAAGCGTTTTTGTAGTACTTCGTTTGTAAGGTAATCTTTGGCTGTCACTGTAACAGGAAAGGCTTTCATTTCTAACTCAGTCATGCCAAGACGATCACGGAAGATACCGTCAAATTCTGTGGCAAAAAGAGAAATAAGCTTGCCAAAGACAAAAGCAGGGTTGGCAAATCTAAATTGACCTTTATTATGGCCATCTACAAGCTTTTGCTGCTCAGGGCTCTTATGAATTTCTGAGAATTCAAAAATACGGTAGACAAGGGCATCATCCCAATCTGCATTTGGATCGTTATACAAGAACTGCTGGGCATCTATACCGCGCTTGCGATATTCTTTTAAGAGTTTCTCAACAATAGGCGCATAGTCGATATCTGTTCGCTCTTCCTTAGACCATTGAATAACACGTAGCTTACCTTTTTGCTTTGGTGATTGAGCTATGTGTGCTGCAGCAAGTTCATCAAGATACTGGACATTGGGCTGTCCAGCATCGTCATAGACTTTATTAAGTGTATGAATAAGCACATCATCACCAGCATGAGGTTCAAACTCAATTGCGCAGGCTATTTGGCGATCATCATTGTATTCGCTTACTACGGTGTCTACACGGACGCGACCTGCAATTGGTTGAGCTTGATCAATAAAGTCTTTACAAAGCTGCCACTGAGCTTGACGAGCAGGCTCATAGATAGTGTTCCAAAATTTACTTTCAAGTATTTCTGGCACTAAGTGCAGCTGAGAGAGAACCTTTTCAACAGCGCCAGTGAGATTGGCAATTGGTTGAATCGAGAGTGGGGTTGTTTCGAGCGTTACTCCATCACCAGAGCACTCAGATAAACCTACTTTTTGTGCAGATTGATATAATTTCTGTTGTAATTGGGGAGCCTTGTTAATCTTGTTTGATACAACTGCTTCAGCCAAATTTGCAACATTACTCATTATCATATTCTCCATGAAAAATAATCCCAGAGGATGCACATGCCCCACAAAAATAAATGGGGACAGCACGGACAGATGAGGTTGCACGAATGTCATCTCCTCTAAGGTCAACAAGTAATCATGCTTCAATTGAAGTATTGGTAAAACAAATTAATTTCCAATGTAGTAGATGTTTTATCAATAGTTTTTAGTTGAATATATAATGACTCGCATTATTTATTTAACAAAAATATTTCAAATTTCAGCGCGAATTACTCGGCGTGCTGGATAAGCATAGAACGATTTACGTCGCTAAAGGGTCATTAAATGAAAAAAAAATGAAAATATGTTTAAATTAGGGGCAAAGTTTAAAATTTATGAAATGAATATGAAATATATGTGAATTTTTCTTCACATTTTTATAAAATTTTAATTTTGAAATTGTTAAAATGATATCGTTTATATTTGGTTTTACTTTTTTGTTATTTTAGTGGTCTGGGTTGTAGTTTCTTTTAGTTTGTAGTATGAGGAGCGCTATGTAGTATTAGCAGTTACATGTGCTATTACATACATAGTGCTTTTTGAAAGGTTTAAATTTTTATTCAAGCCATAATAATTCACCAATTTCTTCACCTTCGCCAACAGCACCAATTGTGTATTGGCTTACAAGAAGGAACTTCTTTTTTTCAGATACTGGAAAAAATGTATTATTTGATGGGTCATAATAAGTAATATACTTTTCACCAGGCTTAACAATATCGCCAACTTTCTTTTCCCATATACAATAACCATGCTCATGAGAGTGTATTGTCTTAAAGTCACTCATTTGACCCCACAAAGGGCCTGCTTGTTGTAAATTTGGCTCAATTCCTAATAGTTTTTCATTCAGCCAGCTTTTAAGCGCATACCAGCGAGCGTCTAACGTTTTACGATCAATGTGCTGATCGCCGCACACTTCCCACGTAATTGATTTAGGTTTCGGCCCAGGATAGTGCTCAAATGGTTTTACAAATGCAGATTTAAAACTGCCAGGTGGATTGTTACTTTCTGCATTCCAAATTGAAAGCTCTGTTTCTAGGGCTCTAAAATCATCTTTTGTGCCAGATGCTTGAAACATGTAGTTGCAAGAATAAAGCCCAGCTGCATGTATATCGATCATATATTCTGGAATACCTGCAATAAGCTGTAAGGCTGCTGCAAGTTTTTCCTCTATAGTCGCCCCAGTTTTATGAAATTGCTCTGTATAGAACTCATTTTTTTGTTCAAGCGACAGCCATTGTTCATTCACGTCATGAATACGGTTCCAATTTAAGCCACTTTTTTTATTCCAGCGGCCATCAAGTGCTAGGGTTGCATCATTAACACCCATTGGATTGGAGCAGGGCACTAGTGTGATAGAACCATTGATATCTTCCAATGTCTGTAGATACTCAATAGCTTTACCAACAAGTGGTACACCTAAAATTTCTGGACCATGTAGGTTTGCTTGAATATAAATATGAGGACCAGGCTTAGAGCCTTTAAAGTTATAGGCGTGAATGGAAAAGTGATCCCCCGTTGGTAAAGTTTGAACTGGAAAAACTTCATGGGAATATTCGATAGGCATAGTTGCTCCTGACTTCTTCGCGGGTTCTTGTTTAGCGCTTCACTCTTATAGGAGTGTAGACAAACATACATCCTATAAAAGTTGACGTGATAGAAATGCATGAGCATTTTTATAATTCACTAAAGAAATTAGGCTTGTATCTATAACGCTCATGTTGCTGTGTCATTGATCTTAACCGTGCTACAATCGCTGCCAAATTAATCACGGTGAGCATTATGAAATTTAGATTAGACATTAATGGTTTGAGAGCAATAGCTGTTATTGCAGTGGTTGTATTTCATTTTAATGAAGCTTGGATGCCTGGCGGTTTTGCTGGCGTTGATGTCTTTTTTGTGATTTCAGGCTTCCTCATGGCAAGCATTATTAGCACGAAGCTTGATAAAGACCAGTTCTCCTTATTCGGCTTTTATCTCTCAAGAATCAAGCGCATAGTGCCTGCATTGGCTGTACTATGCCTAGCTTTACTCATCTTTGGTTGGTATGGTGTTCTTGATGCGGTGTACCACCAAATATCACGGCATATTATGTCGTCGCTCGTGTTCTTTTCAAATATGACCTATCTTGGAGAGTCTGGGTACTTTGAGGCTTCAGCTCATGAGAAATGGTTGCTTCACACTTGGTCTCTTGCCGTTGAATTCCAGTTTTATATTATCTTCCCAATCGTACTTCTCATTCTTCGAAAACTCTTTAGTACTCGATTGGTTGGGCTTATGGTGCTCTTAGGCACGCTCTTATCATTTGCTGTTGGGTTGTTTGTCACTGCTCGCTGGCCAGATAAAGCCTATTTCTTACTCCCAACACGAGCTTGGGAGCTTTTAATTGGTAGTTTGGCGTATTTTTACCCATGGCAGTTGACGTCTGTTCAGAAGAAAGTATCGGATTATTTAGGTGTTGCGTTGATTATTGGCTCCTATGCCTTTATATCGAAAGACACGCCATGGCCTGGTCATATGGCAATTATTCCATCCCTTGGTGCATTCCTTATTCTGCAGGCACAGCGCAATGATAGTGTGCTCACGAACAATTACTTATTTCAAAAACTTGGTGCATGGTCTTATTCAATATACTTGTGGCACTGGCCGTTAGTTGTGTACTTCTATGCAGACGTAGAGAAAACACCATTAGCTTATGCTTTCTTTATTGGCTTATGCGTATTACTTGGTTGGGGCTCTTATCAATTTATCGAGCGAAAGATAAAAGATTCCCATGCTCTTATTCTCTTTATCGTTACCTTTGCAGCAGCATATTGTGTAGCTCAGCAGAGCGGCCATTTTGAATCTCGAGCAAAATCCCAAGACCCTCGTAATGAAATTGTAAATACCTATAACAATTACATTATGGATCCTGAGTTTTACTTTGATTCCTGTAATGCAACATTTACCCTAGATAAGGGCAAGCCAATTGGAATAGATGAGAAAAAGTGTATCTCTGCGGAAAAGGGTGGGCTATTTCTTTGGGGCGATTCCCACATGGGCGCTTTGTCTTATGGTTTACGTCATTTCTTGAAAGAAAACATGCCAGATATGCCGTTTAGCCAAGTTGCAGCATCTGGCTGTCATCCAACATTTACCATTCGTCGTGAAGGCCAAAAGAACGCTGACCTTGGGTGCAACTATTCTAATGACAAAGCGAAAGAAGCAATTCAGCAAGTTCAGCCGGAAATAGTGGTTATAGGTGCCCGTAAAGATCATGAACAGTATGACTGGGTAGATACAGTAAAAACACTCAAGAGCTTTGGAGTGAAAAAAGTCATTATTGCAGGGCCTTTACCTCAGTGGAGCCCATCATTACCACAAGTATATGTGATGCGTCATATGGGCGAAGAAGTAATGCAAGATCGTAATTTTGATATGTCTTTGCTCAAAACAAATGCCTATTTAAACAAGATAAGTGAAGATCAGGATGAGTTTGTATTTATTGATATTATTAACGGTCTTTGCAGTTTAAATGAAGGTCAAGCCCCCAGCTGTAAAGTCAAAGTAGGTGATACACTATTGGCCTTTGATTATGGTCATTTAACAACCGACGCATCTGTTTATGTTGTGAATCAATTCTTTGGTCATGTATTACTTGACTATTAAAAAATAGTCTTGCACTTATATTTAGAATTAAGGCTGTTTTTTAGCCTTGATTCTAATAATTGTTAAATGTCATAGTGTTATCTCTTGCGGAAGAAGTCTAAAACATTAGAATGTACTCAAAAAACTAATGAAAAGTGACGCTTCCAATGAATTTCAAAAATTTACTTCCTAAACAAGGTATTGTTTCTGTCTGCCAGCAATACTTTGTAGCATGTTTAATTGCAGTGATTAGCTGTGTACTTTCAATTAATCAATTTCTACAAGTTGAAATAAGTGAAACATATTATCAAGCGATCACTTTTTTAACCTGTGCTTATGTGTGGAGTGTTTCCGCACAGATTATAAATAGAAATATCGAACGTAAAATTATACTTAGATTCAACTCATAAGTGCAATTCTGGAGAAGGTGGTCAGCTGCT
>TARA_B100000686_G_scaffold342408_1_pt1 | contig 28827 bp, 30 predicted proteins | sample TARA_B100000686 | Tara Oceans TARA_B100000686 (sample SAMEA2622733) | marine metagenome | biome: marine biome (ENVO:00000447); feature: marine epipelagic mixed layer (ENVO:xxxxxxxxx); material: "saline water (ENVO:00002010), including plankton (ENVO:xxxxxxxx)" | depth 150 m | reverse complement strand
TTGTTGATTTTAAAGCAACTCCATGTGTTCTCTCCTGAATTATACTAGAGCCTTCACCATAATCTTCACCAATTATTATTAAAGCTCCTCCTAAAACTCCTACAGAAGAAAGATGAGACAAGGCATCAGAAGCTATGTTTGTTCCTACAATTGATTTCCAAGTTACAGCTCCTCTAGCAGGATAGTTAATAGAAGCTCCTAACATAGCAGCAGCAGCAGATTCATTTGTACACGCCTCAACATGAACACCTAATTCTGCCATATAATCTTTAGCTTGAACCATAACATCTAACAAATTTGAAACTGGAGAACCTTGATATCCTCCAACATATGAAACACCAGATTGAAGTAAAGCTTTAGTAACGGCTAAAATTCCCTCTCCTTCAAAGAGATCGCCATCTCTCAGCTTTAAAGCTTCTATCTCTTTTTTAAAAGATCTTTCCATTACAAAATTTTACTTTCATTCTTTACCATTTATTCCTTAACTGTCTTAAATTTAAAAATACTTCCTTTTGCGATGGATTTGAAGACATGTTAGGACAATCTTCTTTTAATTTTTCTATAATATCTTTATTTGATAGCCTAAAAAAAGTGTTTATATTACTCTCTATTTCCAAGGTAGTTTGATATTTACTTGGTATATCGTAATTTTTAATCAAATTTAATAAGTTTATTGCATTTTCATTATTAGGCTCTCTATCTAAAGTAAATTTTAAATTATTCTCTAAATAATCATGACCTGGATAAATAATGGTCTCAGATTTTAAATCTTTAAATTGATTAGTAAATGTTTCGAAAAGCTCCTCCGGATGTCCTCCATTATGACAATTTCCTGCTCCAGCATTAAAAAGTGTGTCACCTGAAAAAATGGCTGGTATATCGCTTATTGATAACAGACAAATATGAGACATCGTATGACCTGGCGTGTCCATAACCTTTAACTCTACTTCTTTACCAATTTTAATGATATCTCCCTCTTTAAGAGATTTAGTCATACCTGGAATTTTTCCTGATGCACCAGCATGTGCCATAACTTCTTCAGATCCTGTTAACTCTGATAACTCCAAGTTTCCTCCTGTATGATCTCCATGTTCATGAGTATTAATAATTTTTTTAATTTCCCAACTATTTTTTTTAGCTATATCAAAACACATTTGAGCTTCTAAAGGATCTATAGCCATAGCCTCTCCAGTTATAGGACATGCTATTAAATAATTAAAATTTCTATACGCATTTCCTGTCCATATTTGTTCTATAAGCATTACCTCACCTATTTATCTTTAGAAAAATAAAACTATACTATATAACTAATATAAATAATAAAGCTTTGAAATAAAAATGACTAAAAACAAAATAAAAATAATTACTACTGGAAGTTCAGAAATGAATTTCAAAAACTATTTAATAAAAAATTTTAAAGAGAAAAATATTTATTCAAATTACTCTGTTATCAATGTTACTAATAAAATTACTTTAGAAAAAGAGCTTTTAACCGCCAATGCCATTATCACCTCTAGATGGCCTAATAAAAAAATAAAAGCTCCAAACCTAAAGGTTATTCTAACTCCTGGAGCAGGATATGATAACATACATTTTCCTTCAGTGCCTAAGGGATGTAAAGTATGTAACGTATTCGAACATGAGACTCCAATAGCCGAATATTGTATGTTAGCAATGTTAGAATCAGAAATAAATCTTTATAAAATGGATTATCGATTAAAAAAAGGAAATTGGTCAGGGTATTTTTCTAGTTCAGCATTCCATGGAGAATTATTAAATAAAAAACTTGGAATATTAGGTTATGGACACATTGGAAAAGAAGTTGCTAAAAGAGCAAAGGCTTTTGGAATGAATATAACCTCTATAGTTAGAAATACTAAAAAATATAATAATATTTCAAAAAATATAAAAATAATATCAATAAAAAATATAAAAAGAAATATTAATAATTTTGATTATTTAATTATTACTTGCCCATTAACAAATGAAACTAAAAATCTTATTTCTTTAGATTTAATTAAAAAAATGAGCAAAAATTCAATAATTATCAATATAGCAAGAGGCCCTATAATTAATGAAAAAGCTTTATATATAGCTTTAAAACAAAAAATCATTAGAGGGGCAATTATTGATGTATGGTATCAATATCCTAAAAATAATAATATAAACAAATTGTGGCCATCAAAATTTCCATTACATAAGTTAGACAATATTAAAATGTCTGCACATATGTCAGCATGGACCGAAGAACTATGGAAAAGAAGATTTAATATAATGACTCAAAATTTAGAAAACTTAAGAAATAAAAAAAAATTAATTAATATTGTTAATAAAAAATAGAATTACTCTTCAGTAAGTTCTTTCTTTCTTTGCAATTTTCTCCAACGACGCACCGCTTCAGCTTTTTCTCTTGCTTTCTTTTCAGAAGGCTTCTCAAAAGATCTTCCTTTTTTCATTTCTCTATACATGCCTTCTCTTTGCATTTTCTTTTTTAAAACCTTTAATGCCTGATCAACGTTATTATCTCTAACAATTACTTGCACTTAATTCTCCTAGCTTTAGATTATATAATCTATATTATTAATATTTAGAATGTGGGTTTAACATAAGTAAAACCATATGTGAAGTAATAACAAAATAATTGACCAATAATTTATTTTTATAGATAAAAACAAATGGAAAAAAGATGGCTATATTAAAAATTGCTAAAATGGGACATCCAATACTTTTAGAAAAAGCTAAAAAGGTTGATGACCCTACCAGCCCTAAAATTAAAGCTCTTGTAAATGATATGCTTGATACACTTAACGATTTAGGGGGATCAGGAGTTGGGCTTGCAGCACCACAAGTTCATGTATCATTACAAGTTGTAATTTTTGAAACTCCTAATGAAAATGAACAACAAAATAATCCTGTAAAACTTATAACTCTTATTAATCCTAAAATTAAAAATCTAACAAAGAATACTGAAACAGATTGGGAAGGATGTTTATCCGTTCCTGGTTTAAGAGGCAAAGTTACTAGACCAAGTAAAATAAAATATTCAGGATATGATTTAAATGGAAAAAAAATAGAAACAATAGCAGAAGGCTTTCATGCAAGAGTTGTTCAACATGAGTGTGATCATCTATTTGGAATTCTTTACCCTCAAAGAATGAAAAATTTAGAGTCGCTTCAATTTGTTAGTGAAGCAAGATATTGGAAGTAATAATATGGAAAAAAACCAAAACCAATTTTTAAAATTTAAAAAAAAAATTTTGAACCAAGTATTAATTGATATTGAAAAATTTGGTTTTAATGAAAAAACTCTCTTAATTTCTTCTAAAAAATGTAATATTTCGAAAGGGTATTTAGGAAGATTATTTCCTGAAGGTATTTCAGAATTAAAAAAATTTTTTTTTGAAAACATAGATGATAAAATGCTTAAAAAAATAAAAAAAAATGATTATTCAAAATTAAGAATAAGAGATAAAATTTTTAATAGCGTAATGATAAGGTTGACAATTTTAAATAAAAACAAACCTTCGGTAAAAAAAATTCTGGCTAGTGAAATTGATAGACCTCATAATGTCATCAAAAATTTATGGAAAACTTCTGATTTAATATGGATATCAGCAGGAGATAACTCTACAGATTATAATTACTATACTAAAAGATCTCTTCTATCATGGGTATATATTTCTACATTTTTATGTTGGTTAAATGATAATGATAAAAATTTATCTAAAACAAAATTTTTTTTAAATAAACGCATAGATGAAATCTTACAATTTGGAAAAAATTCTGGAAAATTAAAATCTATTATTAATAATGTAAATATTTCCAGTAAAATTATAGATCTTTTAAAGAATTTTAAAAAAAACTATAAAAAAAATTAACTATACGAAAGCTTCTTCCCAAGTTCCTTTAGTTGCAGCTCTTGAATATTCAGTTGCTCTATTTTCAAAAAAATTAGTATGTTCTAAAGCATTTAACATATCATCCATATACGGGAGCGGATTTTTAGTTACATTATATATAGGTTCCATCTTTAACTGAATTAATCGACTATCTGCTATATACCTAATATAATCCTTAACATCTATAGCATTTAATCCTTTAACGCCTCCTAATTCAAAAGCCTTATCTATAAAAGCATCTTCATGACTAATGACTGTCTCACAGGCTAACTTTAAATCTCTAGTTAATTGATCTCTTTTTATATCCGGATTTTCAGACAGAAAGGTATGAAAAAGTTTTATAATTGAATTTGTATGAAGAGTTTCATCTCTTGCTGACCATGTAACTATTTGTCCCATACCTTTCATTTTATTAAATCTAGGAAAATTTAACAAAATAGCAAAACTTGCAAATAATTGAAGACCTTCGGTAAAAGCTCCAAACATTGCTAAAGTTTTTGCAATTTCCAAATTAGAAGAAACGTTAAACCCTTGCATAAATTCATATTTATCTCTCATTTCCTTAATATGTAGAAAAGCTTCATACTCAACTTCAGGCATACCTATTGTATCTAACAAATATGAATAAGCAGCTATATGAATAGTTTCAGTATTTGAGAAAGATGCAAGCATCATACAAATTTCAGTAGGTTTAAAAACCCTTGAATAGTGACCCATATAACAATTATTAACTTCTACATCTGCTTGTACAAAAAAACGAAAGATCTGCGTTAAAAGATTACGTTCTTTATCAGTAAGAGTCTTTTGCCAATCTTTAACATCATCCGCTAATGGTACTTCTTCTGGTAACCAATGAATCCTTTGTTGTTGGAGCCATGCATCATAAGCCCAAGGATAATGAAAAGGTTTATAGACAGGATTAGCGGACAATAAAGACATAAAAATTCCCTTAAATATTATATTAATTAAAAATTATTGACATGACAAACACTCTTCATAGTCATTATCATTATCAATACTTTTATTTGATGAATGCTGCATATTTGACACAACATCCGATCTTTGAATAGACATAGATCTAAGATAATACATACTTTTAATACCTTTTTTCCATGCCTGAAAATGTATCTGATGCAAATCCTTCTTATGAACATCCGCAGGAATAAATACATTTAAAGACTGTGATTGACAAACATAAGGTGTACGTTGTGCAGCTAAATCAATTAACCAACGCTGATCAATCTCAAAAGCAGTTTTAAATACATCCTTTTCATATTTATTTAAAAAATCTAGATGTTGAACAGAACCCTTGTTAGTAGTTATTGAAGACCATACTTCATCATTATCTTTTCCTTTTTCTTCAAGAAGTTTTTTTAGATATGGATTTCTTACATTAAATGAACCAGAAAGAGTTTTTTGAACAAAAGAATTTCCGGCAGACGGCTCTATTCCTGGAGAAGCTCCCCCACATATTATGGAAATAGAAGCGGTAGGAGCAATGGCTAATTTATTAGAAAATCTTTCTTCTATTCCAAAATCTGCTGCATCTGGACAAGCACCTTTTTCTTTAGCTAAAATTTTAGAGCTTTTATCTACTTCTTCTCTTATAAATTTAAATATTTTTTTATTCCAAGACAAAGCTGTAACTGACTCCATTGGCACATTACGCATTTGTAAAAAAGTTTGGAAACCCATTACACCTAGCCCCACGCTTCTTTCTCTCATAGCACTATATTTTGCTTTTGCCATAGAATCAGGTGCTCTATCAATAAAGTCTTGAAGAACATTATCTAAGAAACGCATTATATCTTCTATCATTCCTGGAACATTTTTCCACTCATCATAAGTCTCCAAATTAAGTGATGACAGACAACACACTGCCGTTCTATCATTTCCAAGCCTATCAAGGCCAGTAGGTAATGTTATCTCACTACAAAGATTAGACATTTTCACCCTCATACCAGCTAGTTTTTGATGTTGAGGAATATCTGCATTAACTTTATCTATAAATAATAAATATGGTTCTCCTGTCTCAACTCTTGCTGTTAAAATACGTATCCATAATTCTCTAGCAGATAAAGTGTTTTGAACTGAACCATCTTTAGGACTTTTTAACGCCCAATCTTCATCCGCTTCTACCGCTCTCATAAACGCATCAGGGATGACAATGCCATGATGTAAATTAAGCGCTTTTCTATTAGGGTCTCCTCCAGTAGGTCTACGAAGTTCAATAAATTCCTCTATTTCAGGATGCCAAATAGGCAAATAACATGCTGCAGAACCACGTCTAAGACTTCCTTGACTAATAGCTAAAGTAAGAGAATCCATAACTCTAATAAAAGGAATTACCCCTGAAGTTTTTCCATTTTTTCCATTTTTACCTACTTTCTCACCAATAGCTCTCAAATTACCCCAATATGAACCGATACCACCGCCTCTTGATGCCAACCAAACATTCTCATTCCATAAATCAACAATTCCTTGTAAGCTATCACTAGATTCATTTAAAAAACATGAAATTGGTAGACCTCTTTCCGTTCCTCCATTTGAAAGTACAGGCGTTGAAGGCATAAACCACAATCTTGATATATAATCATATATCCTTTGGGCATGAGAATCATCGTCAGCAAAATAACTTGCTACTCTAGCAAACAAATCTTGAGGCGTTTCATCAGGCATTAAATAACGATCTTCTAAAGTAGCCTTTCCAAATTCTGTTAATAAATTATCTCTCTCGGCATTTATTTCTACTGATTTACCACGTTCCACTTGAACTATGTTAAGCATATCCCCCTGATTTTTTCCTTGATAAACTCCCTCTAGGCCACTTCCATCCATAATATTTACTCCTTAACTTCTAATTTTCCCCCATAAAAACCCATTTTTATCCACAGACGTGGATAATAAAATGTGGATAAACACAATATATAGTTGTTTATAAATTTATATTGACAAAATATAGGATCTGGTCAACTAAAAAATAGATGTATTTAACTATTATACGTATTTTTTTAAAAAATAACCTAATTATAGGAACAAATCAAGAACAAAAAAGGTATATTTTTGTTCAAAAATTAAATTATTTACTTTGCCAATAAAATATTATCTATTTAAAAAATGTTTCCATTAAACTATATAATCTTTTTTTTATTCTTGTTTACTAAAATTTCTTATAGTCAAGATTTTCAAAAATCTATAGCTATGCATGGCACTGCTGAAAGACCTTATTCAATAGAACGAGATACTAAAGTCAATAAAAATGCTCCAACTAATAAAATATTAAAACTTGGAAATGTAGGAACTTTTAATTCTTTAAACCCATATATAATAAAAGGAATATCTCCACCTGGAATAAAAGGCTTAGTAATTGAATCGTTAATGAATTGGAGTCCAGACGAACCTTTTTCTTTATATCCAGGAATAGCTGAAGGAATAAAAGTTGATAAAAAAAGAACATGGGTAGAATTTAAAATAAATAAAAAGGCAAAATTTTCAAATCAAGAAAAAATTACTCCTCAAGATATTAAATTTTCACTTAATATTTTAAAAAACTATGGGAGACCTCATACTAGATCATATTACTCACTTGTAGAAAAAATAGAAATCACTTCTAAAAATAGTATTAAATTTTACTTTAAAAAAGAAAGTAACTTTGAAATGCCTTTAATAATTGGGTTAATGCCTATTCTATCAAAAAAATATTGGGAATATAAAAGCTTTGACAAAACTACACTCGATCCTTTTATCAGTTCTGGGCCATACCTTATTGAAAAAATTACACCTGGAAGGTCTATAACATACAAAAAAAATTCTAACTGGTGGAATAAAGATAGTGAAGACAGCTTAGGAAGGTACAATTTTGAGTATATAAAATATGATTTCTACAGAGACTCTAATGTTGCTTTAGAAGCATTTTTATCTGGAGAATATGATATTCAAATTGAAGATAATGCTATTCGATGGAAACAAGCTTACACAAATGACAATATTATAAAAAAAACTTTTCCTAAAAAATCTCCGTCTGGTATTGAAGCCATAATGTTCAATTCAAGAAAGTTTCCATTAAACGATATAAATACTCGAGAAGCATTATCTCTTCTATTTCCTCATAATTTTATTAACAAAATTATAAATCATAACCTGCTTAACAAAACTATTGGGCCCTGGGATAATAGTGAACTATCTGCTTCAAAACCTGCTAGTTCATTAACTAAAAATATTTTAAAAAAATATCATGATACCATAAGTAAAAAAGCCCTCAAAGATATAAAAATCAACCCTCCAAACGAAAGAGAAAATAGAAAAAAATCTTTAATACTTTTATCAAAAAGTGGATGGAAACTAATTAATAGAAAAATGACACATACAAAAACAAATGAAGCTTTGAAAATCGAAGTCATCACTAATCAGTCCAAAATGGAAAAAATACTATTAATATGGAAAGATAAATTAAAAAAAATTGGAGTCACCCTTAAAATCCGTGTAATAGATAGTGCTCAATTTCAAAATAGACTTCAAACGTTTGATTATGACGCAATAATTTTTAAATATTATATGTCCTTATCTCCAGGTAACGAACAATCAATATATTGGGGGAGTTGGGCATCAGAACAAAATGGATCAAGAAACTATTCGGGCATTAAACATGCAGCAATAGACGAAATTATTGAAAAAATAACAAACGCAAAAAACAGAACAAATTTAATTGAATATACCAAAACTTTAGATAGGTTGCTTCAAGCTGGAAATTGGATGATACCCTTATTTCATGATCCATTACATAGAATTGCTTTTCAAAAAAATATAAACATCCCTTTAGATATTCCCTTGTATGGTTTTAATCCCTGGACTGCTTGGAAAGATAATTAAAAAAACAATTGTTTTTTAAATATTATCAGATTATCTAAATGTTAGAATAATTTTATAAAAACAAAAAGAAATTTAAAGTGTCATTTAAAGTAAAAATAAATAATACAAATAATATTGAAGTAGATGCTGGAAACACAATACTAGAAGTAGCTTTAGAAAATAATATTGACTTCCCCCATGGCTGCAGATCAGGAAATTGTGGTGCCTGCAAGTCTAAATTAATTTCAGGCAATGTTGAAATGTCACCTTATTCAGAATTTGCACTAGAAGATGATGATAAAGATAAAGGCTATATTTTAGCCTGTAGAGCAGTTCCTTGGAGTGACTGTGAAATATTAGTCACTAATGAAAATAATGAAGAAAGTAATAAAATTATAGAATTTGAAGCTACTGTAAAAAAAATAAAACAAATTAATGAAGACATTTACGTCATTAAACTGGATGACCATTTAACCAATAATTTTCGATTTTATGCTGGACAATATGCAGAATTAACATTTGGTAAACTTCCTGAAAAACATTTTTCAATGGCTAATTCTCCTAATAGTAAAGAATTAGAATTTCATATAAAAGCTTTAAATAATGGCCAAACTAGTGAGTACATAAAAAATCAACTAAAATTAAATGATAAAATTCAAGTTAAAGGCCCATATGGAGATGCTTTTTTAAGAACTAATCATAAAGGGCCAATTATTGCTATTGCCGGAGGCACAGGACTAGCTCCAATATTATCAATAGTTAAATCGGCTATTGAAAATAATATGAAGCAATCCTTAAAAATTTATTACGGAGCTAAAACTGAAAAAGAACTCTATTTTACAAGTGAATTTAAAAAAATTATTGAAAAATATAAAAATATTGAATTTTATACTGTAGTAAACAAATCAAGAGACAAATATAATATTAGAATAGGAAATGTTACAGATGCTGTAATTGAAGATATAGAAGATTTTGATGGTTACAAAGCTTATTTAGCTGGGCCTCCTAAAATGGTAGAAGCTGCAGAAGATTTATTAATTTCCTTAAGCATAAGAAAAATTGATATACATTCAGATGCATTTTATACTCCATATGAAACTGTAAAGGGAAAATAATTGACTGAATTTTTGAAAAATAGAGTTGCGTTAATAACTGGTGGTGCTAGAGGAATTGGTAAAGCTATTGCGGAAAGTCTAGCAAAATATGGGTGCGATATTATTATTATTGATTCCGGCTATTCAATAAATGGAAATTATGACGAAAAAAATATTGCCGAAAAAGTTGCAGGTGATATTTCTGAAAAATTTGAAGTTGAAACATTAGCAATTACTAAAGATATAGCTAATATAGAGGAAATTAATCAATCACTTGAATTAATAACTAAAAAATTTCATAACCTTGATATAGTTATTAATAATGCTGCCATATTAAGAGACGGTTTCATATTTAAATATTCTATTGAAGATTGGAAAAAAGTAATAGATACGAATTTAACTGGAGCATTTAACATTATTTCAAAAACTAGTGAAATAATAAGAAATCAATATAAAAACGACAACACTTATAATCACGGAAGAATTCTTAATATTATTTCAACTGCAGGTATATGGGGAAACTATGGACAGGCCGCATACGCCTCTGCAAAGTCAGCATTAATTGGCCTTACAAGAGTATCGGCTTTAGACCTTTCTCGATCAAAAATCACCTGCAATGCAATAGCTCCTTTTGCTGCCACTAGGGTAACAGAATCAATTATTCCTCAAAATTCAGATCAAAAAAAATATAAGGAAAACGCTCTAAAAGTTAAAGCTAAATATGTAGGAGAGTTATGTACTTTTTTATCTTCAAATATGGGTTCAAAATATTCTGGTCAAATTTTTGGAGTAAGAGCAAAAGAAATATTTTTATTTAATCAATCTCGTCCAGAACATCGAATAATACGTACAACTAATGATATGGAGGAGTTAAATACAATGTTTAGTAAAAACTTTGACAAACATTTAACTCCTCTAGAAACTGATTTAGAGGCTTTTTCAAATGATCCTGTCATTTAAAAACTATTTTAGGGAATAAAAATTATGAATGAAAATATAATGGAAATAAAAACCTGTGAGGAGCTGAAAAACCAACCTACAGAATATAGGGAGGCAATTGTCAAAATTGTAAGAAGTCATGCAGTAAATGAGCTCTATGGTGCAAGAGTTTTTGATGAGCCTGCTATTGCACTAGCACCAAATCCATATGCTAAATGGCTTACATGTAGGGTTGCTATGGAAGAATACGGGCATCATGTTAGATTTAAAGAACTGGGAGATCAACTTAATATTCCTAGTGATCAAATGACTCCAGAGGGAAAAAATCCTTTATCCATATTTGAATTTCCTTTAGAAACATGGGCAGAGTTTTGTGTTATCAAGCTATTAGCAGATTTAGCTGAAATACTTCAAGTAGAAGACCTACTAGAATGTTCGTTCCATCCTCTTAGAAATGTGGCAAGAATTACGATGCCTGAAGAAAAGTTTCACGCTAAGTTTGGGGAAGACTTTACAAAAGAATTAATAGTTAGTGATAAAGGTAAAAAAGATATTCAAGATGCAATAAATAGATACTACCCTATGCTTCCAGCTTTTTTTGGTAGAGCTGGATCTAAAAATAATGAAATTTATAGAAAATGGGGTATTAAAAAACGTAAAAATGAGGAAATGTTGCAAGATTATATTAATTTGAGCAGAAACTTAGTTATTAAAAAATTAAATTTAGAACTTCCTAGCCTAAATTAAATAAAAATATTATCTTTACTCTAAAAAGATAGAGTAAAAATTTTGAAAAAAGATAATTTTTATAAAGAAATTAACAAACTTCATATGGCCCCCCTGTGGGACGTCTTATCTGACTTGGTTACAGCAGAACCTAAAACAAAAGCTACATCTCACATTTGGCACTGGGAAGAAGTTAAAAATCATGTTTTAAATTCAAGCGAAATTATATCTGCTAAAGAGGCTGAGAGAAGAGTTTTAATTTTAGAAAACCCAAATATGAAAGGCGAAAGTAAAATTACAGATACCCTGTACGCAGGACTTCAACTAATAATGCCTGGAGAGATAGCTCCTAGTCATAGACATACTCAATCTGCTTTACGTTTTGTAATACATGGTAATGGAGCATATACAGCAGTTGATGGAGAAAAAACAATTATGACACCAGGAGACTTCATTATCACTCCCTCATGGACTTGGCATGATCATGGAAATGAGTCTAATGAACCAATGATATGGTTAGATGGTCTTGATATTCCAATGATAAATCATTTTTCATCAAGTTTTGCCGAAAAATTACCTGAAGATTCCCAAAATCTAGTCAAACCTGAAGGAGACTCATTGGCCAGATATGGTTCTGGTTTATTGCCTGTAGATCATTTACCATCAAAAAATAAGGCCTCTCCCGTATTTTCTTATCCTTATGATAAAACTAGAAGTGCGCTGGAAAAAATGAAACTTTCAAATGAATGGGATATTCATCATGGATTAAAATTAAAATATATTAATCCAGAAAATGGAGGTCATGCAATACCTACGATGGCAACATATATGCAACTTCTGCCAAAGTCTTTTGATGGCAATACATATAGATCCACAGATGGGACTATATATTGTGTTGTTGAAGGTTCAGGAGAAACAATTATATCTGAAAAAAAATATAATTGGGCTAAAGGTGATATATTTGTTGCTCCTTCATGGGCCAAAATAAAACATAAATCTTACAATGATGCTATTTTATTTTCTTTTTCTGATAGACCAGTTCAAGAACATCTAGGAATATTCAGAGAAGAATTATTTAATAATTAGCGATATTTATTTATGGAAAAAAATTTAATTACAAAATTAAATGACCTAACTAAAATTATTAATAAAACTAAATGGTTCTCAAATATTGGAAAAGATTTTAATAACGATGAAAATCATTTAATATTAAAATATACCAATTTCTTCGATAAAAACTTAAAAATACGTAAAATTAAAAACTGGGAAGAAGCTATAAAATTATTAAACAGCAATTCCTGGAGCAAAGAATTTTGGAATAAAGAAGAAGATGAAAGAATTAAATTAGATAATTTAATAACAAAAAAATATTCTAATAAAATATTATCAAAATACCTAGGTAAATTTACCAATGATATATCAAATATTATTGGAAAAAGTAATTTTAAGAAACTTCATATAAAAGATGAAAAATATGATTATTATTCTAGAGTAGCTATAGGTTCTGCCGCAAGCTGCTGCCATCAAGTAGCATTGGCAATAATTGCCAATCAAGAAAATCATTTTTTCACAATGAAATTTGAATTATTTCAATTTGGCTTTTGGCCATTAATAATATCTAATAATGAATTTAACATATTTTGAGTTTTAACTATTATGATATTAAATATTCAACAATTAATAGAAGACAAAGCTTCTAAAGATGGTTACGAAAACGAAATAGCTGTCACGCAAATAAAAAGCTTAAAAACTACAATTAATGTTACTTATAAACAACTTTTTAAACTCGTTAATAATACTAGCAACCATTTAAAAAAATTGAATATAAAAAATAAAGATATAATTTATATCAGTAGCAAGGATAGTTTAAATTTTATAATTACATTTTTAGGTGCGATAAAAGTTGGTATAATACCGGTTCCAGGAAATCCAGAACTTGATATAAAACAAAAAAAACAAATAATAGAAAATAGTAATCCAAAATTAATAATAGACGATGACGAAAAAAAATTTGGTCAAATACAGCATATAAAAACAAAAAAATGGCAAAATATTTTACTTGAAAATATAACAACTCCTAACAAATTCTATAAACCCAAAAATAATACACCGGCCTTCATAATTTATTCTTCTGGAACTACGAGCATACCCAAAGGAATAGTTCATACACATTTATCTATACAAAATACGACATACCTTCATAAAAAAATATTAAAAATCCAGCCAAATGAAAAAATTTATACAACATCTAAATTATTTTTTGCTTATGCGCTGGGTAACAATTTTTTTGCTCCTTTTTTATTAGGAATTAATTCCATATTTAATGATTGCTCTATAGCAATAAAAATCACTAACATAATTAGAGATTATAAACCTAGTTGCATATTCAGTGTTCCAACAATGTATAGAAGAATTCTTAGAAACAAAAAAGAAAATCATAAATACTTTAAAAAAGTAAAATATTTTATTTCTGCAGGAGAGAGAGTCCCTGATAAACTATATAAGGAATGGTATAAAGCTACTGAAACTACTTTGCTGAACTGTTATGGTACTTCAGAAACGCTAGCGATAGTAATAGCTTCCAGACCTAAAAAAGAAAAAATTGGAAGTACAGGAAAACCCATTAAAAATATAATGACTAAATTAATAACAAGAAAAGGATTAAATTCTAGAAATAATGGCGTACTTTATATAAAACATAAAAGCTTTTCAAAAGAATATATTAACAATAATATTAAAAATAATAAAACTTTTAAGTCAGGTTGGATAAATACGGGGGACATATGGAAAATAAAAAATAATAATTGGTATTTTGAAGGAAGAGAAGACGACCTAATAAAAGTAGCAAGCAAATGGGTCAACCCAAAGGAAATAGAAAAATTAGTTCACAATATTGAAGGTGTCTTAGACGCTTTTTGTATCACAACATTATCAAAAGAAGAAACAAATAGAATAGCTTTATTTATATATACAAAAAATAAAAAAAATAATGAGGTAAAGGAAAATATAATAAAAAAAGTTAAAAATTTGCCTAATTATAAAAAACCATATTGGATTAAAATAATTGATAAACTTCCACAGACTAGTACAGGAAAAATAAAAAGAAATATTTTAAAGGAAATGATCAAAAATGAAAAAAATACAACCTTATAAAATAAAAGTAGAGTGGGGAGACTGTGACCCCTATGGTATAGTTTTTTACCCTAATTTTTATAAATGGATGGATAACGCCCAATGGAATTACTTCAACAAAATTGACCAACCTATTTCAAAATTAGAAAAAGAATATGATATTATTGGTCTACCTCTTTTAAATACTCAAGCAAATTATATCGATGCATGTTATAGAGAGGATTTATTATTAATCGAAACGTCTTTAATTAAATTGACTAAGTCTACTCTAAAACTACAACACATAATTAAAAGAAAAAGCAAAATAGTATGTCATGGATCAGAAACAAGAATTTGGGCCAAAAGAAATAAGAATACGATTACATCTTCTCCTTTTCCCAAAAAAATTAGACTAAAATTTGAAAAAGTTATATCTAAGGAAATTAAATTTTAATATCAGAAATATATTTTTTGTAAATTAAAATTGCTGCAGCTAAATCAGAAAAAGAATGTCCAACAGATTTAAAAATCGTAGTTTGTTCTTTGTTGCTTCTCATATACCTATTTTCTTTTATTAGCTCAGAAATATTGTTTTTGATATTTTTTCTTTTTATATAACCTAAACTCAAAGATTTTATTAAATCTCCTGCTTCACTAAAAGCAGAATCTATATCTTCTACATAAATTTCTCCCCATTTAAAAGCTTCACTATCTAATTCAATCATATCTTTATTATGAGCTCCTACTAAATCTAAATGAACTCCTTTTTTAAAATTTTTACTATATAATAAAGGCTGTGATGAGGAAGTAACTGTAGAAATTATATCCATATTTTGAGAAATTTTGGTAAATTCTTTAACTGCTGTTAAATTAATATTTACATTTTTAATATTGGTAACAACCTTTTTTGCTCTTTCATAATTTCTGCCCCAAATGTATACATTTTTTATAGGTCTTACGATAGTGTGTGCAGAAATCATATAAGGAACTAATGATCCAGTTCCTATTATTAATAAATTATTACTATTCTTATAAGATAAATATGAAGAAGCTAGTGCACTCATTGCAGCTGTTCTATATTTAGTAAGAATAGTTCCATCAATTATAGCTTTAATATTTCCATTATTTTTATCAAAAAGCACATATAAAGCCTTTACTCTATCTAATCCTTTAGAAGGATTATTAGGAAAAATATTTAATAATTTTACCCCATAATATTTGTTTTTGATAAAAGCTGGCATTAATAAAAGTTGGGACTTTTCTAATATGCTATTTTTGTCAATATTGTATATCTCTCTTGGTGGACAAAAATCTGCTTTTCTAAAAGTAGATTTTATTTCTTTTATAAGAGATTTATAATCTAGTAATTTTATTATTTCATTAGAATTAATTACTAACATATACTTTTCAATCGTAAAAATTATAAAATATTGATATTATATTATTTAATAAAAATAAAATGAAAATGAAAAATGGTTAAATTAGATAAAATATATACCAGAGGAGGAGATAAAGGAAAAACTTCTCTAGGTAACGGTAAAAGAATAGATAAGACTAATATAAGAATTGAAGCTTTTGGCGTAGTAGACGAAATTAACTCTTTACTTGGTGTAGCTATTTTAAATTTACCTCCTAAATTTAAAGAAATGATTCACAAAATACAAAATGATTTATTTGACTTAGGAGCAGATTTATGCGTTCCCGAAGAAAAAAATCCTAAATTTGAACCTTTAAGAATCACTCAAAAACAAATAGACCGACTTGAAAAAGAAATAGATATGATGAATGCAAATTTAGACGCACTCAAATCTTTCATACTACCTGGAGGAACCATACAGTCTGCTAATTTACATTTGGCAAGAACAGTAACCAGAAAAGCTGAAATTTTAATAAATAAATTAAACAAAAAAGAAAAAATAAATCCTTTGGCTATAAAATATATTAATAGATTATCTGATCACTTATTCGTTTCTGCTAGGGCAATAAATAAACATAAAAAGACTAACGATGTTCTTTGGGTTCCAGGAAAAAGTAGATAATTAATATCTTCAGCTTGAGAATCTTAATCGTTTATGAAATAATTGATGTTCAACAAACTGAAAGAAATAATATCATGCCTATAATTAATAGAATATCTGATTTTCACGACAAGATGATTGAATGGAGAAAAGATATACATAGTCACCCTGAACTAGCATATAAAGAAACAAGAACTGCAAAAAAAGTAGCCGATTTACTTAAGGAATTTGGAGTTGATGAAATACATGAAGGAATTGGAGGCACTGGCGTAGTAGGAGTTATAAAAAATGGTAACGGACCAAAAATTGGTCTTAGAGCCGATATGGATGCATTACCAATAACAGAAGCAAATAAATGTGATCATATATCCCAGAATGAAGGTGTAATGCATGCATGCGGGCATGATGGACACACTACTATGTTGCTAGGAGCTGCTCGATATTTATCTGAAACAAGAAACTTTAAAGGAGAAGTAATATTAATATTCCAGCCAGCAGAAGAAGGTTTTGCAGGAGCAAAAGCTATGATAGAAGATGGTTTATTCGATAAATTTCCTGTAGAATCAATATTTGGAATGCACAATATGCCAGGAGTTCAATCTGGTCATCTAGACGTAGGACCAGGACCCAGAATGGCGGCTGCGGATAACTTTGATATAAAAATTATTGGTAAAGGTGCGCATGGAGCTATGCCAGATCAATCTATAGACCCAATACTATGTGGAGCTTCTGTAATTCAAGCTCTTCAATCCTTAGTTTCTCGAAATTCAGATCCTCGTAAAACTCTTGTGGTTTCTGTTACTCAATTTAATTCTGGTCATGCAAATAATGTTATTCCTGACTTTTCTACATTGGCCGGGACCATTAGATATTTTGATGAAGAAACAGGTAAATTTATAAGAAAAAAATTTCCTAAAATAATTAATGATATATGTGAAGCTTTTGGAGCAAAAGCTGAAATAAATTATAAAGAAGGATATCCACCTACTATTAATGATGAAAATGCAGCAAAATTTGCTTTAGAAACAGCTAAAGAAATTGCTGGAGAAAAGGCCTCAGACAATCAAATGCCAATGATGGGTTCAGAAGATTTTTCATATTTCCTAGAAAAAAAACCTGGCGCTTATGCATGGATAGGTAATGGAAACTCCGCATCATTACACAATCCTTCCTATGATTTTAATGACGACCTTCTTCCAGTAGGTGCATCATTTTTATCAAGGATAGCTGAGAAAGCCCTTAATAATAATTGACGTTTTTGTAAGGAGAATTTTAAATGATAGATCATTTTTCTGTTCCAAAAGAAAAATTTAACGGCCCTGTCCTAGTAACAGGAGCAGGAGGATGTATTGGAGCATGGACTATAGCATTATTGTTAAAATATAATATTGAAGTAATAGCTTTTGATCTTAATGATAATAAGAAAAGACCAGAGTTATTAATAGATGAAGATGCTTTATCAAAAGTACCATGGATTACTGGAGATATATCAGATACAGAAACAGTTTTTTCAGTTATAAATAAGAATAAACCTGAATCTATTATTCATTTAGCTGCACTCCAAGTTCCTTTTTGTGCTGCAGATCCAACCACAGGCGCCAAAGTAAATGTTGTTGGAACGGTAAATATTCTTGAAGCCGCCAGACAAAACAATATCAAAAGAATTTCCCATGCTAGCTCTATGGCAGCACATTCTTTTCTTCCAAATTCAGATTCACTAAAAACTTTATACGGAGCATATAAAATGTGTGATGAACAAATCTCTGAGGTTTACTGGCAAGATCATCAAGTACCTAGCGTTTGTTTAAGGCCAGCAATTGTAAATGGTGTTGGAAGAGATCAAGGAATGACATCTAAGCAAACTGTTGCTATGCTTGCTGCTTCATTAGGAATGCCATACGATATTCCTTATACTGGAAATGTCTCACATCTTTCAGCAGCTGAAGTTGCTTCCGCATTTATACATTGTGTTGCTTATGATGGAGACGGGGCCTTCGTATTTGATATATTTGGAGAAAGTGTGAACATAAATGACACAATAAAAATAATTAATAAAATAAAACCAAATTCTCAAATAACTTCTTCTGGATCTCAAATGCCTTTTCCTAGTCAACTATCAGATGAACCACTAAGAAATCATCTTAAAAAAAGAATAGGTGATTATGGTAAAATCAATACAATAACTATGATTGAAGAAACCATAAAAGCTTTTGAAATTCTAATTCAATCAGGCAAAATAGATAAAAATTATTTAAATTAGGAATTATTAAAATGAGCTGGAGCGAAGAGGTAAAAGAACTAGAAAAAAGAATACATCTTATTAAACAAATGGGTGGAAAAGAAAAAGTCAAACGTCAACATGACGCAGGAAGAACAACAGTAAGAGAAAGAATTGATGCTTTAGTAGATAAAAATAGTTTTAAAGAAATTGGAAATTTAACAGGTACAAGTAAATATGATGAAAATGGAAATTTAATATCTCTTGTCGCTGCTAATTCAGTAATAGGTCATGCAAAAATTGAAAAAAAACCAACTGTTATTTATGGAGATGATTTTACTATAAGGGGGGGAGCAGCAGATGCCGCAATCCATGAAAAAATGGTAGTAGCTGAACGTTTTGCTAATGAATATAAAATTCCACTAATAAGATTTATTGAAGGGACTGGTGGTGGAGGGTCCGTTAAATCTTTAGAACAAGATGGTTATACATATGTTCCTGCTAACCCCGGGTGGGATTGGGTGGTAAAAAATATGGCTACTATTCCTGTTGTTTCTTTAGGTCTTGGTCCAGTTGCTGGATTAGGTGCTGCAAGACTTGTAAGCAGTCATTATGCCGTCATAGTAAAAAAAATGAGTCAAATATTTGTAGCTGGTCCTCCTGTTGTAAACAGATTAGGAGAAAATGTAACTAAAGAATCCTTAGGTGGAAGTGAAATTCATGGAAAAAATGGGGTAATCGATGATGTAGCTAATAGTGAAGCCGAAGCATTATTAATGGCAAAAACATTCTTAAGCTATTTACCTCCATCCACATATGAATTAGCCGAACAAATAAAATCAAATGATAATCCTAATCGAAAGGACGAATGGCTATTAAAAGCTATACCTAAAAATAGAAGGCTAAGTTATGAAATAAGACCCATAATTGAAAGCGTAACCGATAAAGGAAGTTTTTTTGAAATAGGAAAAAATTGGGGAACTTCTTCTGTATCAGGATTCGCACGATTAAACGGTTGGCCTATAGTAGTATTAGCTAATGATCCTCAAGTTTATGGAGGAGGTTGGACAGCAGATGCTTCTCAAAAAATTATTAGAATTTTAGAAATTGCAGAAACTTTTCATTTACCAGTAATACATTTAGTAGATAATCCCGGGTTTTTAGTTGGTTCACATGGAGAAAGATCTGGAACCATTCGGTATGGAGCAAGAGCTTTAGCAGCAGTTTATCAATTAACTGTTCCAGTCTGTTCTATAATATTAAGAAAAGCCTTTGGAGTAGCAGGGGCAGCTCATATGAATCATACGAAACATAAATATAGATTTGCATGGCCTTCAGGCGATTGGGGTTCACTTCCTTTAGAAGGAGGAATCGAAGCAGCATATAAGTCTGATTTAGAAAAATCTGATGACCCTGATAAATTACTAAAAGATATAGAAGAAAAACTTAATCATGTTAGATCTCCTTTCAGAACTGCGGAAAAATTTTCTGTAGAAAACATTATAGACCCAAGAGATACAAGAAAAGAACTTTGTGATTGGATTGAATTAGCTATAAAAAATCGTATCCCTAAGCCAGTTTCTTTTGGAATGAGGCCTTAGGTTTATTCAATAACTACGATTTATAAGATCAGAAAAAGTTTTCTAATATAATGAAATACATCCTGATAAAATAAACGTTAACAAAAATATAACTAATATTTTTTTCATAAAATTGGAATACTAGATTATATCGAATTAATCAACATAGTTTTTAAATTTTAATCAAAATATTTTCAAGAATGTCTGAAACGTAAGGTTTTAAGGGATTTGAAAAGAAGTGGTGCCCAGAGATGGAATTGAACCATCGACACAGCGATTTTCAGTCGCTTGCTCTACCGACTGAGCTATCTGGGCGCCATAGAAAGTTTTTAATAGATACTTAAGGTTATGTAAAGAAAAGTATAACGAATTATTATATTTATTTTAAACCCCTAATCATAGAATCAAAGTCTACTAAAGAAAGACCCATTACATTGTCATAGTTACCATTAATGTTTTTTACAAACTTAGCTGCATATCCTTGAATAGCATAACATCCCGCTTTATCTTTCCATTCGTCTGTAGATAAATACTCTTGTATTTCCTTAGAAGATATAAATCTGAATTTGACCTTGGTTACTACCGTTCTAATTGATGTATTTTTAGAAGGAGAAATCAAACAAATACCTCCATAAACACTATGCCTTTTTCCAGAGAGTCTTGTTAAAATATTATATGCATCTTCATAATTTTTTGGCTTTCCTATAACTTTATTACCACTAAAAATTATAGTATCAGCACCTAATATATATGAGTTTTTATATAAACCTAATGCAGAATTAGCTTTTTTTTCTGCAAGTCTAGAAACATATGTATATGGAGTTTCTCCTTCCAATATTCTTTCATCTATATTTGGATGAAATACATGACTAGGCTTATAGCCAATTTTTTCTAACATGCCCAACCTTCTACCCGAAGAAGAGGCTAAAATTAATGTAATTTTCTTATTTATCAATAAAACATCACTTATGTCTAAATATAATTCTTCCTTTTGTTAAATCATAAGGTGTCATCTCAACAGTTACCTTATCCCCAGCTAAAACACGTATTCTATGCTTTCTCATCCTTCCAGCAGTATGTGCTAATATTTCATGTTTATTTTCAAGTGTTACTCTAAACATAGCATTAGGTAAAATCTCATCTACTACTCCTTCAAATTCTAATAAATCTTCTTTTCCCATTAATCTCCCTTTATTTATTAATTAAAAATATTTTCTCCTACTAGAGTTTTCCTATATACTATTGATAAAAAAGTTATAAACCTTCTAGCAGTATTAAAGTCCATATAAGCATATTGTTCTAACTTAGCAAGTAATTCATGCGATGCATCATCATGTAGACTTCTTCTCCCCATATCTAAAGCTTCAACTTTCTGCACTGGAGCCGATTTTATTGCATCATAATATGAATTACATAAAGCAACATACTCTTTTAAAATTTTATTTATACTTTTAAGATTTAAAGATATTTGAGTTAAAGTTTTTGAAGTCTCATTAGTTAACAAATTTAAAATTAATAAGTTCTCTATAACCTTAATATTCATATTATATTCTTTTTCCTTAAAATCTAATAAATAAAAAATATTATCATTTACTATATCATATATTGCCACCTTAAGATCATTATCTTTTTCTAAACCCAAATTAGAATTTTGAATATCTATATTAATTTTTTTTATATTATTTTTCATTTTTAAAATTATTAGTTCTTATTTGCATTGATAACGCATGTGCAAATAATCCTTCAGATTGAGAAATTCTTATTGCTGATGGAGCAATAATAGATAAAGATTTTTTATTACACTTTACTAAAGAAGTCCTTTTCATAAAATCAACTGTTGATAATCCTGAAGAAAATTTTGCAGTTCCTGAAGTTGGTAAAACATGATTTGGTCCAGCAATATAATCTCCAATTGCTTCGGGAACATATCTTCCCATAAATATTGCGCCTGCATTTTTTACATTTTTTGATACAGATTCAGGCTCATCTATTGAAAGTTCTAAATGTTCAGGAGCCACAAAATTAATTATTTCAATTGCCTGCTTCCAATTTTTTACTACTATTATTACACCATTTTCTTTCCAACTTACTTGAGATATTTCTGATCTAGGTAAAACCTTAAATAATTTCTTAATTTCAATTTCTACTTTTTTAGCAAAAATTAAATCATTAGTTATTAATATTGACTGGGCTGCAAAATCATGCTCTGCCTGTGATAATAAATCCGCAGCTATCCATTTAGGATTACTTTTATTATCTGCTAAAACCATGATTTCAGATGGGCCTGCAAGCATATCTATACCAACTTTTCCATAAACTTGGCGCTTCGCTTCAGCAACCCAAGAATTTCCTGGCCCAAAAATTTTATTCACAGGAGTTATAGTTTCAGTTCCAAATGCTAAAGCAGCTATCGCTTGAGCACCGCCAATTTTATATATATTCTTAACTCCTGCTATTTTAGCTGCTAATAGTACTGAACCATTTAAATACCCTTTAGGCGCTGGAACACACATAGATATTTCATTTACGCCCGCAATTTTTGCTGGTACTGCAGTCATTAACACTGAACTAGGATAAGAAGCTTTACCTCCAGGCACATATAAACCTACTGAATCTAAAGGAGTCCATTTTACTCCTAAGTATACCCCTTCTTTATCTTTATGTTTAAAATCTTTAGGAGTTTGTAATTTATGAAAATCTCCTATTCTTTTCGCAGCTATTTTAAGAGCTTTCCTTAAATCGCTACTACAATTCTTAATTGCATAATTAATTTCTGATTCAGACACTTTTAAAAAATTATTATTAATATTATAATTGTCATATTTTCGAGTATATTGAACTAAAGCTTTATCACCTTTATTTTTTACATTTAAAATTATTTTACTAACTTTATCACTAATATTTTTCTCTCTAAATCTATTTTTATATAAAAAACTATTTAGTTTTTTATTATACAAATCATCATTAATATTAAAAATTTTAGTCATCTATGACCCCTTGTAAAAGAGACATTATAAAACGTATTTTTTTAAAACGAGTTTTAAATGCAGAACGATTAATAATGAGATGAGAAGTAACTTTTAAGATTTTTTCTTCTTCAACTAAATCATTTGCTTTTAATGTCATTCCTGATGAAACCAAATCAACTATTTTATCTGACAAACCTAATTTAGGTGCAATTTCCATTGCACCATTCATTTTAATACAATTTACATTTTTTCCTCTTAATGAATAAAAACCTTTAGTAATATTAGGATACTTAGTAGCAATTTTAATAAATGAATTATCCCCATTTCTATAACTTTTTGGACTTGCTAAAGATAAATGACATTTTCCAATTTTTAAATCAATAGGTGCATAAATTTCTGGATAATCAAATTCTTTTAATACATCGTAGCCCACTACTCCAATATCTGCTCCTCCATAAGCTACAAAAGTTGCAGCATCAAAACTTCTAACTCTAATTACTTGCAACCAAGATAAATTAGAAGAAAATAACAATTTTCTATTATTATTATCAAAAAATGATTTCTCTAAAACTATATTAGCCTTTTTTAATAATGGAATTAATTCACCCAATATTCTTCCCTTAGGTACAGCTAAAATAATTTTATCATGTCTTATATTTTTCATCATATCTTCTTTCTATATGGAACTATTGCTGGCTTAATTGGCTTTCCAAAATCTTCAACATAAATTTCTAATTTATTAACATTTATCTTTATGAATGCTTGATCTTCAAAAGTAAACATTAAAAAACCATTATCATAAGCTATAGACATTAAGCTATGAATACCTTTACTCTTTTTATTAAAAAATTTTTCTGTTAAAATGGATTCAATATTCTTTACTTCTATCAAACACAATACTTGCAAAATTTCTTCGTCTTTATTAGCTCCTAATTCCCAAGTAAACCTTTCTACCGCCATCATAAAAGCTTTTTTATCTTTTAATAATGTCATTTCGTTATCAAGACAAATTGCTTCGAATAAACATTTAGATAAAATTTCTAAATCTTTATCATCTTCTGCTCTCAATTTTAAAGGAATATAAAAATTTTTATCTTTAGTCTGTGAGTTCATATTTAATTATATCCTTTTAATATTTGCACCACACAAAGAAAATTTTTCCTCCATTCTTTCATAACCTCTATCTAAATGATACACTCTACTTAATATAGTTTCACCCTCTGCTCTTAAACCTGCCAAAATTAAACTTGAAGAAGCTCTCAAATCTGTAGCCATTACTTGTGCCCCTTTTAATTTAGATCCACCTTGTATATATGCTTTATATCCATCAATATTAATTTTAGCACCAAATCTAATCAATTCAGCGACATGCATAAATCTATTTTCAAATATGGTCTCTTCGATGGTAGACTTGCCACTAGCAACAGTCATTAAAGCCATAGCCTGTGCTTGAAGATCTGTTGGAAAACCAGGAAAAACTTCAGTCTTTAAATTTACACTTTTAATAATTTTAGGAGCTTCAATTATTATATTATTCTCCTTAACATATACCAAAGAACCAATTTTTTTTAAAAAATTTAGTACTGCTTCCAAATTTTTTTCTTCTGCATTTATTAATTTAATTCTTCCTCCAGTAATCACTGAAGCCATAGCATATGTTCCTGCTTCTATTCTATCTGGCATTACAGTGTGTTTAAATCCGTCTAAGCTTTTTACTCCTATAATTTCAATATCTTTTTTGCCTAATCTTCTTACTTTCGCTCCCATTTTATTTAATGCATTAATCACGTCATCTATCTCAGGTTCCATAGCTACATTTTTGATAACTGTTTTCCCAGCTGCAAGGGAAGCAGCCATAACAATATTTTCAGTCGCTCCTACACTTTGTTGTTTAAAATCAATTTCTGTCCCAAATAAACGTCCTTTTGGAACTATTCCTTTAATATATCCATCATGAATTTCTAATTCCGCGCCCATTTTTTTAAGTGCAAATAAATGTAAATCTACTGGTCTAGAACCTATAGCACACCCACCTGGCAAAGAAACTTCTGCTTGACCAAATCTAGCTAAAAGAGGGCCTAAAACCAGTATTGAAGCCCTCATCTTTCTTACTAAGTCATAATTAGCCTTTACTGAGGAAATGTTTTTTGCATTTATAGTGAAAACAGAATTTTTCGAAAAAATTTTAACTCCTAGAGATTTAAGCAAATCTTTCATCGTAAATACATCTATTAAATTTGGAATATTATCTAGAAAACAACTTTCTTCAGTTAATAATGACAAAACCATTAAAGGTAAACTAGCATTTTTTGATCCGCTAATATTAACGCTACCTTCAAGAGCTTGACCGCCATTGATAGAAATTTTATCCATTATTTAATTGCATTCATAATTTAGGCAAAGTGACACCCTGTTGACCCATATATTTACCTGATCTTTCCAAGTACGAAACCTCGCATTCTGAGTCACCTTTTAAAAACAAAAACTGGCATGCCCCTTCGTTTGCATATATTTTTGCTGGCAATGGCGTAGTATTAGAAAATTCTAAAGTAACATGTCCTTCCCATTCAGGCTCTAATGGCGTCACATTAACAATAATGCCACACCTCGCATAGGTCGACTTTCCTAAACATATAACTAAAACATCTCTAGGAATTTTAAAATATTCTACGGTTCTAGCTAACACAAAACTATTAGGGGGAATAATACAACTATCCGATTTTTTATCTATAAAAGATTCTTCAGAGAAATTTTTTGGATCTACCATAGCATTATTAACATTAGTAAATACTTTAAATTGATCCGATACTCTCGCATCATATCCATAAGAAGAAAGACCATAACTAATAACTCCATTTTTATTTTGCTTATCTGCAAAAGGTTGAATCATAGACTTTTCTTCGGCCATCTCTCTTATCCACTTGTCTGGCATTATCGACATAACAAAAATCCAAATATTTTTACAAATAATAATTACTATAGATAAATAATATTCTCAATTACAATACTTATACTTTATTTTTTTAAATTCTTCCTAGCTTTTAATTGAGCTTTTCTTTTTTTTAAATTTTCTTTCATTTCTAAAGATAATTTTAATTCTTTTTTACCTAAAATATTTTGTTTTTTATTTTTATTCATTTTATCCCATTAAATTTTAATTTAAAAATAACTTTATTAAATTATATAAAATAACTTTATTAAATTATATTAGTTTTATAAAGTGACTTATCTTTTTATGAAAATATAAGGAATTCTCTTATTAAAAATAATAATAAAATATGGTTTAGAGGAGATACTAAAGGTTTTTTAGGAACCCTTTGCTCATACTTAGATTTAATATTCATTGATCATGGGATTTTCAGATTTTATTGGCGCTCTCTTTATAAAATTTCAGAAAACGTATACAGATCTAATCAACCTTTTCCTTGGCAAATAATTTCTGATAAAAATAAAAGAGGAATACAAACAATTATTAACCTTAGAGGTCGAAGAAATTGTTCATCATACTATCTTGAAAAAGAAACATGCAAAAAACACAATATTAAATTAATTGATTTTCCAGTTACCTCCAGAGCAGCACCAAGTAAAGAAACCATATTAGATGCTAAAAAACTATTTGAGAAAGTTAAATACCCTATAATTATGCACTGCAAGTCAGGAGCAGATAGAGCTGGTCTAATGTCTGCATTATATTTAATTCTAAAAAGTAATATTCCAGTACATGAAGCAAAAAAACAATTATCTTTTAAATATCTACATATTAAATATGCAAAAACAGGAATTCTAGACGCATTTTTCGATAACTATTTACTAGATTCTAAAAAATCTAATATTACATTTTTAAACTGGGTTAAAATAAAATATAAACCTGAAAAACTAAAAACTTCTTTTAAACCTAAAAAAATAATTGAAATAATAAACACCTTTATTTTTAAAAGAGAATAATCTATTCAATATTTTGAAGTAATGCCATTCTTTTGTACAAATCACAATTTTTCATTAAATTTTTATGATTATCGTCCGCAATAACTTGACCATTATCAACAACAATAATTCTATCTGAATTTATAATAGTAGATATACGATGTGCAATAGTGATAGTAGTGGTTTTCTTCGCAATTTCATCCAAAGTTATTTGAATCTTTTCTTCTGTTTGAGCATCCAAAGAACTTGTCGGTTCATCAAGAATTAATATGTCTGGATTTCTTAAAATCGCTCTAGCTAATGCTATTCTTTGTCTTTCGCCACCAGAAAAATTAGCTCCACTTTCCCCTATTAAAGTTTCATATCCATCAGACAAGTTCTGAATAAAATCATGCACACCTGCTTCTTTAGATACCTTAATAATATCATTTTCATTAGGTTCAGATATGCCAAAAGCTATATTATCCTTTACTGTCCCATGAAACATAAAACTATCTTGAGAGACTATAGAAATTTTATCTCGTAATGATGATAGTTTTACATCCTTTATATCTTTTCCATTAATAATAACATTACCCTCTGAAGGATCAAAAAACCTTGGAATTAAATTTACTAATGTAGATTTTCCTGAACCACTTGGTCCTACTATTGCAACTTTATCTCCTTTTCCTATATCCAGATTAATATTTTTCAACGCAAATATACCTTTATCCGAATATTTATATTTTACATTATTAAATCGTAAATTACCTTTTAAATTTTCTAATGAAATAGCATTATCTTTATCCATGACTTTAGGTTTAAGATCAATTCCTGCAAATACTCTATTCGCTGCTGCCGTACCTTCTTGTAGGACCGCATTTAGAGTTCCCAATGCTCTAGCAGGACCTACTGCTATTAACAACGCACTGATAAATCCTGAAAATTCACCTATTGTACTTTTTCCTGAAACTATTTGCCATCCTGCCAATAGAATCACAAGTGAAATTGCTAAACCTCCTATAATTTCCATTACAGGTTCTAAAGTTGCTCTAGTAGAAATAACCCTAATTATTACTTTCTTTAAATCCTCAAAATGTTTATTCGCTCTAATATTTTGTTTCTTTTCTAATTGATCACTTTTTATCAATCGTGCTATAGAAAAACTTTCTGTTAAAAAAGAAGAAGTTTTCCCAATTTTTTCCTGCAATACATTAGATAAAGATCTACTCTTTTTTCCAATATTTACAATAGGAAATGAAGCTAATGGATAAACTAAAATTACAGCTAATGCTAATAACCAATTTAACCAAAACATTGATATAATTAAACCTAATAATGTAAGAGCATCTCTAATAATATTATTTGAGCTTCTAATCATTGCTTCTTTCATCAGATTCACATCATGCATAATTCTAGACTGAAGGGAACCTATTCGCTCATTACTAATTATGTCTAAATCCAAATTTAAAAATGATTCATATAATTTATTCTGTATTTTAAAAATTATAGATTGGACTAT